>VOFH01001009.1_pt1 | contig 44001 bp, 74 predicted proteins | sample 5384091 | NCBI WGS metagenome assembly VOFH01 (sample SAMN12384727, study PRJNA508395) | human gut metagenome | isolation source: healthy gut G | host: Homo sapiens
TCTGCTTGCTTTGGGTCAACGCTTAAGTTATATGCAACTTCGATAGTTGCGTCAAAGTTTGCGTATGAAGTTTCTTTTGCTAACTTCATAGCTTCATCTACTGAATAAAATTTAGTTGAATCAACTTTTTTAGCTGCTTCTAAATATCTCTTTCCATGCTTTGCCATGTAAAAATCCTCCTGAAAATGTGGTCAAACGAGTCTTTCAAACTCTCCCACCTTGATTCGTTAATTTTGATTAACGATCCGACGTTCCCTAAAAACACTAGTCTTCTACAGTGAAGCCCATGCTTCTAGCAGTACCTTCAATCATGCGCATAGCAGCTTCAACATCTGCAGCGTTTAGATCTTTCATCTTGGTTTCGGCAATTTCCTTTAACTTGGTCCTTAGTTACCTTAGCAACCTTCTTAGTGTTAGGTTCACCAGAACCCTTGTCAACCTTAGCAGCCTTCTTCAAAAGAACAGCTGCTGGTGGAGTCTTAGTAATGAATTCGAATGAACGATCTTCATATACTGTAATAACTACAGGGATAATCATACCCTTTTTGATCAGCAGTACGTGCATTGAAGTCCTTAGTGAAACCAACAATGTTGATTCCAGCTTGACCCAATGCAGGACCAACTGGAGGTGCAGGAGTTGCTGCACCAGCAGGAATTTGCAGTTTAACTACGTTAATAACTTTCTTTGCCACGGTCAATACCTCCTTGATTCCGTGATGCGGTTATAATGGAGAATTTTCTTCTTCTCCTCCCACAATAATAAAGATACTCTAATATACTACCAGCAATTACTCAAATTGACAATAGTTAATTAGACTTTATTATTCATCAAATTCTTTTACTTGGTTATAGTCAAGTTCAGCATTTGTTTTTCTCTGCCGAACATATCAATTGAAACATAAAGTTTATCTTTTTTCTGGATTAATTTCAGTAATTTTACCGCTCATGCCGCTAAATGCACCATCGATAATAGTTACTGTTTCACCAACTTCATAGTCAGCTTTTTGCTCCTTAGCTGGTTGTCCTTGAGACTTAAGAATTCTTTCGATTTCTTCATCGTATAAAGGAGATGGCTTTGATCCACCACCGTGACTGCCAACAAATCCAGTAACGTTTGGCGTATTTCTAACAACGTACCAACTTTCGTCAGTCATTACCATTTCTACCAAAACGTATCCAGGAAATACCTTTTCATCGACTTCTTGTTTCTTACCACGAACAGTTTCAGTCTTTTTGTTCTTCAGGAACAATTACTCGAAAGATATAGTTTTGCATTCCCATTGATTGGGCTCTAGAAAGTAAATCTTTCTTAACTTTTCTTCGTAGCCAGAATAAGTGTGTAAAACGTACCATTTCTTTTCGCTGGTTTCAACCATTGTCTTTAAACTCCTTAAAATAATACCTTAGTGCAAATAAAAAAACCTCCAAAAGGGAGGCTTTTTTAGCTGATTCAATTATAACACATATACTGTCACTATAAGAACAATTGCGTTAAGTAGCTAAATAATAAATCTAGCAATCAAGGTAAGCACCAAATAAAATTGAGCTAATTACTACGACCCCGGTATCACGTCTATTTTGTTTCCAAGTTGGCCATGATACCTTTGCCATAGTTTGATTAACACTCTTAAAAAATTTAAACATCGCTTACCTACCTCGTTTCCTTATGCAAAGTCTGCTTGCCGCAGAGCTTACAAAACTTCTTAAGTTCAAGTCTTTGCGTTCTATTCTTGCTGGCTGCAATTGAATAATTGCGAGAGCCACATTCAGTACATGCAAGAGCTGCTTTCTTTACTGCCATAAAACCACTCCTAAACTGCATTTATCTTAGCAAAAAAACGTTATTTTAGCAATTACTATCTAAAAAGTAAAGTGTAAGATAATTGTACTTCATAGCAAGAATTTCAATAGACTAATCTCGTCTTGATCCTCTTTTTTATATTCATAGATTTTCTAATTAGTATTATATTTTATGGCTAGATCAATTCTTCAATGTTCATTTTCAATATTTTTTATTAAATTTCGCAAATATAAATGTAGCAAAAAGCAGAATACATAGCTCTATACTTGACTTTAATAGCCAACCATTATTTTTATTAAATATACTTACAGTTAAATATCCAATATCCGTTATCGAAAAAACTAAAAAATCAAAACTAAAATGAATCAAAATATTTATCCATACCTTACCAGTATATAGTAGCATTACAGCTAAAAAAACAGCCTAATCCAAATGCTACTATAGTTTGGGATAACGTCATTGAAAGACATGTCGGTAGTGAAAAAAAATTACCAATATGACTTAAGGAAAATAATAAAGCGCTTATAAATATTGCCCCTTGCATTTGATATTTTTGCTTTTAAAAATAACTAATAAAATTATAATATATCCATATCTTTCTACTTCTTCATAGATAGCGGGATCTAAAGAATTCAATACAATTTCTACAACATTTATATATTTTGCTGAATAATCTGGATTTATCAAAGAAACGTTCAATTATTAAAAATCTCATTACTTGATTGTGCTAAACCTAAAAAAATAGAGAAAAAAGTATACCAAATAATAAATAGAAGCGACAATAATAATACACCATAATATCTCATTCCTGTATTTTTTTACATGAAGATTAAAGTGAAAATCATGTCCCCAAAGCTTTAACAATATATATACACAAATAAATGTAACAAAAGCATATAAAATTCCACTCGCATTTATTGCATATAATAATTCATTTTGTTCCCTTGTAACTATTGGGGAAAATACCTACTGAATGAATACTTATCAAAACAAGCCAAATTAGAGATATTAATCTGATTAATTCTTGCTTTATCTTTCCAAATTTTTCTTTAACAACTGGAATTAAGATTAGAAGCATACCAGTAAAATAGACTATATATATGGGCAAAGTTAGTTTAAGATTTGTTTGAGCTATCGTATAAAGTATTAACCCATACGTATACATAAAAAATAAATGGCAAAAATACTACACTTAAATAAATATTTTTCTTTTTAAGAATAAGACGAGTATTAAAATAATCTCTTGAAAAATAAAGAAAAAAATATACCTATTTGATTAAATATAAGTAGCGTAAATACTATATTTAGTACTATCTGGATTGTTAAAATTTTGGAATAGCTGATTTTTTCATTAATTCATAATCCCTTTTTCTATGTTTATATAAAAGGAGAACTGAAATTTCGGTTCTCCTTTTAGTATACTTGGAGATTTTATAAGTAAATAAATTAATATATTATTAAAAAATAATATTAGTACATTAAATATTTTTTTGTAATTTTCGCTATCTCCAAGGATAATACTCTTTAATTGGATTAGTTGGACTCTCTCCACCGCCTAAAGGACCGCCTCCCCAGTATCCTGTATGTGCAATATGATTAAGCCATCCTCCTGCTTTGCTTTCAAGAAAAAGATGTTCTTGATTAAAAGATTGTACATTATTTTTGATTTCAAATGTTGTTGTCTCAGTATTACCTACTTCTGCTGCAGAAACTTTGTTAGAAGAAACAACAGATGCACTTAACCCCAAAGTAACTACAACACCAATAGTTAATAAACTCTTTTTTAATTTCATCTTGATTCTCCTTTACATTTAATAGATTTATTAATTGCATTATAGTCGAATTATTTAATCTTTTCAATATTTTTTAATATTTATTTATTAATTTTAGCATAATTAATAAATAAATATAAATTCAATATCTACTTTTAAATAATGATCCCAGATAGTGTAAAATTATACATTATAAGATCTTATTTAACTAAAAATAAAGATATTTTATATAATCATAAAGAATAGTAAGTCTTGATATATCGCATTTTTTTATAATTATCTATTTAGATCTACATCTTCTAGTTCTTAATAATTCAAATTAAAAATATTGCGGAAAAATAACATCCATTGCTTCAACTTACTTTATTTTTATTAACTTTGACTACTCTTATAACCAATATTCAATGACTGGAAGGATCAAAGACAAAAGACAAGTTAATAACTTAGTCTTTTAATTACCTATACTATGCTAGAAAAAAGAAATAATATCAAAAATAAATTCACTTTTTGGGATAGTTTCCCTCAAGTGCAAAAAAGATATGATTGAGATTAATCAGATTATCTTAAAACACATTAATAGCGTTCCCGGTTTATTAGGACAAGCACTAGAAGATACTTTTGCTGTTCCTGGAAAAATGCTCCGCCCTGCTTGTGTAATGCTCTTTGGTGCATTTGGTCCTGACGCTACTCAAAAACATGACGATCTCCAGAAAATAGCAACTTCTATTGAAACGCTTCATAACGCAACCTTAATTCATGATGACATTATTGATGAATCTAGTATGCGACATGGGCGTCCATCTATTCAAACTAAGTACGGCAAACATATCGCCGTTTATGCAGGTGACTATTTATTCGCCCTTTCGTTAACGCTTTTAAGTGAAAATGCTCAAAGTTTACACAGTGTAATTGCTGACGGAAAAACAATGCAAAATATCCTAGTTGGGGAAACTGAACAATATAACAATGCCTATAATATCAATATTTCTGAAAAAGAATATTTAAACCAAATTAAGGGCAAAACTGGCGTTTTATTTGGCTTAGCTTGTTTTATTGGTGCTTATGAAAGTGGAATTAAAGTAACTAAAGCCTTAAAAGCTAAACAGTTTGGAGAATACCTAGGGCAAGCTTTTCAACTAAGAGATGATATTTTTAGATTACACAACTACAAGCTCTACTTTTTAAAAAGCCGGTCTTACTTGATGTTAAAGATGGAATCTATTCGGGTCCTTTAATTTTCGCCTTGCAAAACGATAATAATAATCATTTACACGAATTGGTAAAAATGGGAAAAGATCTGACCCAAGATCAATTACATGAAATTGAAAATTTGGTTAATCATCTCGGCGGTGTGGAACGAGCACAAAAGTTAGCTGATCAATATACCGAAAAGCCCTAGCTAGTCTAAAAAACATTGGCCAGATAATGAGAATCGTGCTTTGATCGAACAATTAACAGGTAGATTATTAAAAAGACAATATTAAAAGAGCGTTAAGAAGAACGCTCTTTTCTTTTTCCTCTAACATTCACTTTCGATATAATATTTGGTTGGATAAATACTCTAGAAAGTAGGATAAGAAGTGAACAAAAACAAAATACTTCACACTTTTTTGCATGGTGGGTCTTTATTGCCTCATGCTTGATTTCATTAGTTGGCTTCGGTCTAATAGTTAATACAATCGGCCTCTTCTTTGAACCAATTAGTAAGAGTTTCCATGTTGGCCGAGCAAGTGTTGCTTTAATGACCACTCTGCAAAATGCAGCGGCAGCTATTACGCTTTATTTGCTGGTAAAATTATGACCAAAAGCTTAATTTACGCTGGCTTTTAACATTCTGTTTTGCCACAATTGGTCTTTCAATGCTAAGTTTGTCTGTAGCACAAAGCTTGACTCATTTTTACATTGCTTGGATCATTATTGAATTTGTCAGCCAATTGCCATTACCTTATCAATTCCTGTCTTATTAGGGAATTGGTTTAATGAAAAAAAATTAGGTACAGTTATGGGGATTGCACTTGGCGTTTCTGCCTTCGGTGGTACAATCTTTAATCCAATAATTGGTGATATTATTACTAACTTTGGCTGGCGAGGCGGTTTTATTTGTGAGGGTCTATTAATTCTTGGAATTTTAGTTCCTGCGGCATTCTTTTTACGTGAAAAGCCAAATGAAAAACACCATGCTTATGGCAAAGTTAAAAATATTCAGAAAAAGTTCTTGAAACTACTGGTATTAGCCTAAAAGCTGCCTTAAAGACCCCAGTCTTCTATGCTCTAGCCTTCGCAATGCTAGCTTTACAATTTGTTTCTGGATCTGTACAGCACATTTCAGGACATATCACTAGTCAAGGTCTGCCTTTAACAATTGGAGCATCAGTAGTATCAGGAGTAATGCTAGGGGCAGCAGCTGGTAAAATCTCTATTGGTTTTATGCTTGACCGTTTTAATACTCGTCTAACCTTATTAATCTACTCTTTATTTGGTTTACTAGGCTGGAGCGGTGAGATTTTTTTTTAAAACTAGTTTGCCTCTTATCGCATCTGCCTTCATTCTAGGATTAGGACAAGGTGTTTGCTTAGTTGCTCTTCCTTACCTCATTCGTGAAGAGTTTGGTGCTAAAGATTACAGTACAATTCTTTCTGTCATTAACATGACTGGGGCATTTGCAATGTCTGCTTCTGTTTACTTGAATGGTCTGTTATTTGATACAACTGGTTCTTACAACTTTGGCTGGGCAATTAACTCGCAGCTTTTGCCCTTAGTTTTATTGCATTATTCTTGACCCTTAAAAAACAAGCAACCTCTCAAGAATTAGAAGAAAGTATAGATTAAATATATAGATCACTATGCTAACTTTATATTAGTAAAAGCTTACTCATTGACCTACAATAAATGAGTAAGCTTTTTTATTAATGTTGGGGTGAAAAAAACATGAACAAACATCCAGAATTTTTACTGAACAAGATTGAAAGTCCAAAAGATCTTAAAAATTAGATTTAAAAGAGTTAGAAAAAATTAGATAGTGAGATTAGAACGTTAATCCTAGAAAAAGATGCTGCAGAAGGTGGTCACCTTGGACCAGACCTTGGAATTGTCGAAGCTACAATTGCTTATCATTATGTTTTTGATGCACCAAAGGACAAGATTATTTGGGACGTTTCTCACCAAACTTATCCACATAAGATGTTAACAGGTCGTGCTTATGCCTGGCTTGATCCAGATAAGTACGAAGATGTAACTCCTTATTCAAATCCCGATGAAAGTCCATATGATTATTACGCAGTAGGTCATACATCTACTTCTGTTGCCTTAGCTATAGGGATGGCTAAGCACGTGACATGATGGGCAAACATGAAAATATTACTGCTTTAATTGGGGATGGTTCATTAACTGGTGGTTTAGCTTTTGAGGGGCTTCAATAATGCAGCTGATGAAAAGCACAACTTAATCATTGTTGTTAATGATAATCAAATGTCTATTGATAACAACGTTGGTGGCGTAGTAACTGCCTTAAAGAAATTACGTGAATCAAACGGTCAAGCTGAAGACAATCCATTCACAGCTATGGGACTTGACTATAAATATGTTGGTCAAGGAAACGATATTAAATCTATGATCGATGCCTTCAAAGCAGTTAAGGATATTGATCATCCAATCGTTTTACACATTAATACTCTCAAGGGTAAGGGATATGAACCAGCAGTTGAAAATGAAGCTAGTCACCACTGGGTCCTTCCATTTGACCTTAAGACTGATAAAACCACTGTTCCTGCACCAAAAACTCCAAATGCAAGTACTGTAATTCTTGATTTATTAAAGAAACATATTGAAAACCAAGAAAATATTCTTGCAATCAATGCTGCTATTCCAGGCGTCTTTGGTTTAGGTGCGATTAAAAAGAATTATCCAAAGAACTACAAGGATGTTGGAATTGCTGAACAAGAATCAGTTGCCTTTGCTGCCGGTGCTGTTAAGGAAGGAATTACGCCAGTTTTATTTGAAAATTCTACTTTCTTACAACGTGCATATGATCAACTTTCACGATGTTGCTGCTAATGACTTACCAGTCGTAATGATTGTTGCTGGTGGTGGAATTACTGCTGCTTCTAAAACTCATTTAGGTATTTTCGACAATACAATGGTTGCAAATTGGCCTAGCTGGGAATACTTGGCTCCTACTACCTTGAATCAATTAAAATCAATGCTCGAATGGGCAGTTAAGCAAAGAAAGCATCCCGTAGCAATTAAATCTCCAGTTAACCCACTTCCTGAAGGCAACGTAGTTAGTGAAGATTACTCAACTATTCACTATGATGTTAAATCTGGTTCTAAAGTAGCAATTATTGGTTTAGGCGACTTTTATCAATTAGGTGAAAAAGTAGTGGATTTACTAAAGAAAGACAATATCAACGCCACTTTAATTAATCCAAAATCTGCTGCTCACCTTGATACTGATACTTTAGATGACCTACAAAAGATCACGAATTAGTTGTTACTCTTGAAGATAATAGTATTGATGGTGGTTTTGGTCAAAAGTCGCAAGCTATTACGGACCAACTAAGATGATGGTTAAAATTACGGTGCTAAGAAAGAATACACTGATAACGAACCAAAAGGATCTATTTATAAGCGTGATCATTTGATGCCAGAGCAAATTGCCAGTGAAATTTTGGAGATAATTAAATAATTTAGATATTTTTGTCAAAAGGTGTAAATTGTACTTAAGGTTATACAGTTTACACCTTTTTTATTGAAAAATATTTTATTAAAGAGAAAAGGTATATCTATGAAAATTATCATCGCACCTGATTCATTCAAAGGCTCACTTACTGCAAAAAGAAGTCGCTAATTCCATTTATACTGGCCTAAAACGAGCCCTCCCTTCTGCCGAATACATTGAAATTCCAATGGCTGACGGCGGTGAAGGTACAATGCAAGCCTTAGTGGATGCCACAAATGGAAAAAATTTTTACTAAATCAGTTACCGGTCCTTTAAATACTTCTGTCACTGCTCATTATGGTATTTTAGGCGACAAAGAAACTGCTGTCATCGAAATGGCCGAAGCAGCAGGTCTGCAATATGTTAATGATCAAACTAAAAACCCACTAATAACTACTACTTACGGTGTTGGAGAATTAATTAAAACAGTTCTAGACACAGGAATTAGAAAAATAATTGTCGGACTAGGTGGAAGTTGTACTAATGACGGTGGAGCTGGAATGGCTCAAGCACTTGGCGTTAAACTGCTTAATTTACAGGGCCAAGAGTTTCCTCTAGGCGGTGGAAACTTAAATCATCTAGTAAGAATTGATAACTCTAAAATTGATCCTCGGCTAAAAAATACCGAAATCATTTTAGCTAGCGACGTAACTAATCCACTTACTGGCAAAAATGGTGCCTCTTCTGTCTTCGGTCCGCAAAAAGGAGCTACGCCTGAAATGGTAGAAGAATTAGATCAAAATTTACATCATTTCGCTGCTGTTGTACGAAGAGATGTTAAAGAAAATTATGAAAATACTCCTGGTGCCGGAGCTGCTGGTGGTCTTGGCTTTGGTTTACTCACCTTTACAAATGCTACTATCCAGTCTGGCGTTGAAGCCGTACTTGAAATGACCCATTTCAAAGAAAAACAAAGAATGCAGACTTTATTTTTACCGGCGAAGGAGCAACTGACTTTCAAACCAAGTTTGGTAAAACTCCATATGGTGTTGCTAAAGCAGCCAAAGAAGTCGCACCAACTTCCACTGTAATTTGCTTAACTGGTAATATTGGTAAAAAAAGTTGACGAGCTTTATGGTCCAATTGATGCAATTTTGCGACTGAAAGTGGCGCTAAGGATTTGAAACAAGCAATTAAGGATAGTCAACATGATCTTGCTCAGATTAGTGAAAATATTGGCCGGTTGATTAAAAATTGTGGTAAATTAAAAAACTTCTGAAGAATTATAAACTTCAGAAGTTTTTTTCTTTCAAATTAAGAAAGTGCATATTTAAATTAGATTAATTCTAGTTTTGTAGATAAACATTCCATCGAATTTTTACCTACAAAAATATCAAATTCTCCTTTTTCTACTACTTCCTTTCCAGTGTTATCAAAGTAAGCTAATTGATTAGGTGAAATTTCAAAAGAAACTTCTTCTTCTGAATGCCTTTTAATATCCACCTTTGTAAAGTCTATCAATCTCTTTACCGGCTGAACTAAACCTGCAACTTTATCATGAATATATAATTGGATTACCTCTTTTTTGATCCCAATCGCTTGTATTCTCTAAATTAACTTTTACTTTTACCTTTCCATTTTGTTTAAAATACTTGTTACTTAATTCTATGTTTTTATCTTGGTCTTTCCATAAGATAAGCCATACCCAAATGGATATAAAGGATCAACAGGAGCATCTAAATACTTTGATACAAACCGTCCCTTATGTTGTGAACCATGGTATGGTCTGCCAGTTGAAAAATGATTATAGTAAATCGGTTCTTGCCCCACATCATATGGGAAAGTCATTGACAACCTACCTGAGGGATTTTCTTTACCAAAAAGAACATCAGCGATTGCATTTCCTCCCTCAGTACCTGGAAACCAACATTCAATTATCGCGTCTACTTTATCAACAATATTAGTTAAAACCAGAGGTCTACCACTAATTACCAAGACAACAATTCTCTTTCCTAATTTAGAAATATCTTTAATTAATTTAAGCTGGTTATCTGGTAAACATAAATTTGTCTTAGCACCTGCTTCTCAGATTCAAGCGAATTTTCACCTAGTGCAAGAACTACGGTATCAGCTCCGGCAGCCAATTTAAGGGCTTCTTGGTTATTTTCTTTCTCTACTTCTGGAGCAGAGACCAGCTGATCAATTTGTTTTTCAGAAAAGAATCCCATTTCTTCAAAAAAGATGACGATTTCTATTTATATCTGTGCCTTTCGCCACTTTAATATCTGGATTATATTTTTGCATTCCCTCCAAAATAGAAACCGTATCTTGTGAATTTCCATGAATAGCCCACATGCCTAACAATTGATGATTATCGGCATAAGGCCCAATGAGTACAGCCTTTTCTTCTTTATGTAATGGTAGTGCTCCATTCTTATTCTTAAGCAATACTAAAGATTCAGTTGCCAACTTTCTTGCTAATTTTCTATTAGATAATGAAACATTTTTATTACTTTCTTTTTCTTCACTTATACCAAAGTATGGATTTTCAAATAATCCTAATTCATTCTTCAAACACAAGATTCGCCACGTTGCTTGATTGATTTTTTCTTCATCAAGTTTACCGTCAGTAACTAGAGACTTTAGCCCTTTTGCATAACATGGCGACTTCATGTCAATGTCAACACCAGCATTAATCGCCTTTTTTTGCGGCCTGCTCAATGTTTCCTGCAAAGCCATGTTTAATTAATTCGTAAATAGAAGCATAATCAGAAATAATTATGCCTTTAAATCCCCATTCTCTTCTTAATACTGTGTCTAATAACCATTTATCAGCAGTTGATGGAACACCATTTAAAGAAGCTAAAAGAAGTCATAGCCATCTTGGCTCCAGCCTTAACAGCAGCTTTATAAGGCGGTAAATAATTTTGAAATAGATTACTAAGAGACATATCTACTGTATTATATTCTCTACCAGATTCAACATCTCCGTAAGCTGCATAATGCTTAAAGCAAGACACCACTCCTTGCTTTTCTCCTAATTTTTCTGAAATCCATTTACCATGCTTTTAGCATAAACTGAATTTAAATATGGATCTTCTCCTGGCGATTCTAAAACTCTGCCCCATCTTGCATCATGTACTACATCTATCATCGGGGCATACGCTACTTGAATTCCTGCTGCACTTGCTTCATTAGCAGCTTTTTGAAATGCATTTTCAACTAATTTTGGATTCCAGGTAGCTCCCAAACCTAAAGGAATTGGGTATACCGTTTTATACCCATAAATAACATCTGACATAAACAAGACTGGAATATGATGTGGCTGTACTCTCATCTGCATATCTTGCACTTTTCTAGTTGCTTTTGCTCCAGCTACATTTAGTACAGAACCAATCAAATTAACAGTTTCTTTTGTAATGCCTAACTTTTCTCGAGGGCCATAAGAAATATCATTAGCTTGTAAAAATTCTCCTGATAATTGAACTAACTGACCAATTTTTTCATCAAGACTCATATCATCTAATAATGCTTTTAATTCCTTTTTGTTTCATAACTTTATCTCTTCTAGCTTAATTCTTACTACTTTCTTCAGCTGCTGCTTTATTATCTGCCATCTTAAACCATGGATACCATAAAAGTGGTGAAATTATTAATTGAATTATTAATACTAAAACTACGATCGAAATATGACCACCTAATAAAGCATGAAAGCCTAAAGGCAATCCAAACACTGGTTGTGCCCCAGTACACCTTGCTACTAAGCCGAGCTTTGTACATAAACCAGCAATCATAACAGCAATTGCATTGTTAGTAATAAATGGAACAAAGAAATCGAAGTTTAAAACTAATGGTGTACCAAAAATAACTGGTTCAGTAATTCCGAATAAAGCTGGAATTATTGCAACTTTACCCAGAGTTTTGAATCTTTTTACTTTTAGCAAAAAATAGCATTAGTAATACTAATCCCAGAGCAGTACCACCCCATGTATAAATATTAAAAATGCATTTCCATAGATGTGTGGCACATTCTTACCTGCCTGGTAAGCAGTTAAGTTTTGCATATCCAATGACATCCAAATCGGCATCACCATTGGAACAATGACGCTAGTTCCGTGAATGCCAAAGAACCATACTAATTGTTCAATTAAACAAATTAAAATCATTGCTCGAATGATCCACCTAAGTGTTGTAAAGGAGCCTCAATCATCGTAAATATCAATTGATGAAAACTACCAAATGGCGTCAAGCTGAATCCAAATGCAACTAAAATAAAGAACAAACCAATTAATAATGCTGGTACTAGTCCAGCAAAAGTGTTCGATACCATTGGTGGGACTCCAGCGGGCATTTTGATCGTCCAATTATGTTGCTTCATATAAGCATATGATCTCCCGACAATTAGTCCGACGATAATTGCTGAAAACAATCCATCTGATCCAAGCCAAGTTGTTGGTATTACAGTTACGCTCTTTTAAACTAGTTAATGGAGTAATAATCAAAAACACATTAATGATACTATCCCCGCATTAGTGCCATCATCACTTTCTTGCAATACCATATGTGCAATATGCTTAGCCATCAAAAAGCTACATAGAGTGCAATCGCACCTATTGTCGCTGTATTAACAAATCCCATGATTTTAGCTAATGGTTTTAATCCCCATTTACCAGCGTATACAGCTATTAGAGTTGCTAACGACCCTAAAATCATAGGTCCTAATGTTGCCATCATAGCGCCCATAATAGCTTGTAAATATTTGTTATTTCCTAACCTTCCAAAAATAGGTTGCAATCGATTAAAAATGCTATGACTTTCTTTTTCATGTTGATAGACCTCCAAATTCACTCTTCAGCTACTATATTAAAGCGCTTTCTAAAATGTTAAAATACAAATAAATATAGAAAATATGTAAATATTTGTCATTTCAAAGTATTTACAATTCAAAGGAGTATCAAGCTATGCATCATATTTCGCACGAATATATTCAAAATAATCCTCAGCTCCCATTTAAACTTTTTAGTTTTCATGCCCATAATCTTGCTCGTGTGATCCCACTTCATTGGCATCAAAGTACAGAAATTTTATATTGTGAATCTGGAGAATTACAAGTTACAGTAAAAAATCAATCATATCTGCAAAAAAAGAATGACTTCATTGTTATTAATCTCACGAAATACACACCTCAAAGAGTCCAATAGAAAATCACATTCTATGTATTCAACTTCCTTTCTCCTTTCTTTCATACGTTACAAGTAATTCTTTTTACAATCAGTTTACTTTTTTCCGCAAACTCGACTAAGCAAAAACAAGATAGTGATGCCGAACTAATTAAAAATATGTCCCAAACTTTAACTCTCCGAGAAACTTTTCAATCCAAAGGTATAGTTAAAAATTTAATGATTTTAACCAATGTCACAAGAATTATCCGTTTATTGGTACAATTCTATGCTCAAGACAATGTTAATTCATACTCTAATAATCGAATTAGCTTCATTACAAAAACTCTAAGTTATTTAGAAAAGAGTTATACTTCTGATTTAACCTTAAATGATATTGCACAACACTTTTTCTTATTCGACTTATTACACTTCTCGTTTAATTAACGAAAATTTAGGTGTTTCTTTTTCAAACTTACTTAGAATTATTAGAATTAACAAATCAATTGAATTAATTCGCTCAACTTCACTACCATTAGAAAAAATTGCAGTTAAAACCGGTTTTAAAAGATATCGAAATCTTTATAATTCTTTCTATAAGATTTATGACATGTCGCCCATTCAATTCAAAATAAGTAAACAAAAAAATGATCACTTAGTACTTAAACTAGGTGATCATTTTTTTTATTCAAACAATTTAGGTATTTTTCCTGAAAGCTCGCGATTTTTCGTAGCTTTGATCCAAATCATGTTCAACTTCACGATAAATTGGAATTATATCTTGATATACTGCTACATTTTTCGGATTAGGAAATAGACCTTACTCTCATCAATCTTCTTAACAATCTTTTTCTAAATTTGCTTCTCTTTTCATCCCCACTTGTAAAAAAAAAACATTGCTGCTAAAGTTCCCGCTTTGGTCATTTTTAATTATAATTACTGGCAAATTAAAAATATCGGCAATTAGCTGTCTCACAAAATCACTCTTTACAAAACCACCAGTCACTCTTAGTGCCTCTGGTTCACCAATTTTTTCACATAAGCCTCTAGCTGCACCCAAAAGATTAAAAACAATTCCTTCTAAACACTGCGTGCCATTTGCGGCTTAGTGTGATTTCTAGTGAGTCCAATAAAAGATCCACGCGCCTGGGCATTCCAAATTGGAGCCCGCTCTCCGCCCAAGTAAGGATGAAAGATCAACCCATTGCTTCCAGCAGGGACACTTTCTGCCACATTGATAAAATCTTCAGCTGTCTGATCAGGACCGAAAATAGTTTTTCTAGCCCATTCAAACACGATGCCACCATTATTTACCGGTCCACCCAATAAATAATGTTTTTTATCAACAGGATAGCAGAAAAATCGATTTTCTGAATCCACTACTGCTTCAGGTGCAATTACTCTCACAGCTCCAGAAGTGCCTACATTTAAAGCAAATGACTTCTCGTCTAAAACGCCAACTCCAATTGTTGATAAGTACCCGTCACTTGCTCCTAAAATAATTTTGGTTTCAGAATTTAAGTTTAATTTTTTGCACATACTCAGGCAATACTCTTCCCAAAATATCTTCTGGCCGGCCTAAAACTGGCAATTTTTCTGCTGCTAGGCCAATTTGCTTAAGTAAATTTTTATCCCAAGATAAAGTAGCTAAGTTCAGTAAACCAGTACCGGCTGCCATTGTTGTATCTGTCATTATTTTTTCCGGTTAAACGCCAGATAATGTATTCTTTGATTCCAATCCACTTTTGCACCTGTGCAAAAGTTCTGGCATTTCTTCTTGAATCCACAGCAATTTATATACAGGAGCCATTGGATGGGGTGGCATCCCTGTCTGTTGATAGATACTATTAGCTAATCTACTTTTCTTTGCTCTAGCTACAACATCCTTACTGCGATTGTCTGCCCAAGTAATGCTGTTGGTTAATAACTGATTATCTTTACCAAGACCAATCAGACTATGCATCTGACTCGACCATGAAATTGCACTAATTTTTTCCTGAAACATTTTTACTCAAGTCAAAGATAATCTTTTTTGCACAGCATCAAAATTACTTGCGGATCTTCTTCTGCTTGGCCTACTTTTTTCCTGAATCAAGGGATAAAGGTATGGATAATTCTTCAATTATTTCTCCATTTTCTCGGTACAGAACACCCTTGCTTGCTGTAGTTCCAATATCCATTCCAATAATATAGTTCATTCTGCCACCCCTTTCTTTTTTAAAATATATTTTCTCACAAAAAAGAACAATCCCTAGAGATTGTTCTTTGGTGGTCAAACAATGCGTGACCACGGTGCGTAGAATTATTGTTTTTAGGTGATGTTACTTCTTAAGATTTTCGTTGACGAAGGCTTCGATCTTATCGTCAGAGTCTTTCAAGAACGGAAGCATGTCACTTTCCGTCTTCATGGTATCTCTACCATTCTTTTCCATAAAGTAGTCCCATAGTGCATCTCTAACAGGGATGTCAGAGTCGCTCAATCAAAAACTTCCTTCATGTGACGGTCTAACAATTCTGTCTTAATAACTTCATCTGCCATCTTAAAATTACCTCCTAAATAAATTCTACAAATATTATTATAGTCTTTTTATCACCTCTATGCGAATTTAAAACAATTCTTTTCGCATTTTTGCTTTGCAGCGAGCCTTTGCTTGCAATAATTGATAACGGCTATATTTTTGTTTTCTGACTTGCCTCTTCGATCGTTAATTCTCCTAAAAAACTTTTAGAGCAATTACTTCTTTATCAGAAAGCTTTTTAATAAACTTTTGGTACATTTCTTTTCGAGGCGTGATATGCATTTCTTCGACTTCTTCTTTAATTAATTTTTTCTGCACTACATTGTCGTAAGAAATTGATTTAGTAAAAGCGGTCCTTTTGGGCTAGTTCATACCTTAAAAGCGATCTTAAATGATTATAGAATTTCGTTCGATAGTAGGCACCAAAATTATCTGCTCGATCTTCATCATATGTGCAGCAACTCTGATAACACATAATTAACGCTTCTTGTTCCCAGTCATCGTTATCAAAATTACGAATGAAAAAATTCATTTTAGCGCCATTGATTAAAGGCCGGTAGCGATCCAAAAGCTCATGTAAAGCCTTCATATCTTGCTTTTCTTTCACCCTTCTAATCAAGTAAACTTCATTCACTTTTTCCATCTCAGGAAATTCCTCCTTTTTCTATTTGATAATCAGAATAAAAAAAGAATGAATCCTTTCTAAGGGAACGAATGTTTATGGGATACAAGTATAGCAAAGTTGTGCTTAGTTTCGGAACGATAATTTCTTATCTGTTAAAAATTATTATTGCATAGTCTTACTTAGGGCCTTAAACCACAAGGCGCTTCTTTTTTTAAATGCCTATCTTGACTAGCGAAATCCACATAAATTAAGCCGTAACGTTTATTATAGCCATTTGACCATGAAAATTGATCTTGTAAAGACCAAAGGAAATATCCTTGCACATTAACTCCTTCATTTCGAGCCTTTAAGATAGCTGCCAAATGTTGGTCAATAAAATCAATTCGGTAATCATCATCAAGATACTGTTTCGAACTATCCACGCTTCTTTTTGCACCCATTCCATTTTCAGTTATATAGATCACAGGATAGTCAGGATAATCGTGTTCTATTCTCTTTAGTACGTCATATAGCCCTTCAGGATATATATTCCAGTCCCAATCTGTTGTCGGAATAGCGGGATTTCGCACATCTTTACCAACTCCATGAAAGGCAAAAATACTACTGCCTTTTTTTCCATTACCGTTATGATAAGTTTCACTTGGTCCTTCATAACTAGCAACGGTTTGATTTTGATAATAATTAATCCCCAGCATATCATTCTGCTTACTTGCCTGTTTGAGAATCTCAAGATCTTCAGGAAGAATCTTTAATTCAGCATTATTTGCAACTAAAATTTCCTTAATTAAATGCTGCGTTCGATCAGAATAAAAACCTAATAAGGTTCCATCTAATAAAAAGCGATTCATAAATGCATCTCTTAAATCAGCTGCATGTCGATCTGCTTCTGAATTTGTTGCTGGATAAACAGGTTGAATCACATGAATTAACCCAATTCGTCCCTTATATCCTTTAGCTTTAAAGAGATTAACTACTTTTTGCATGTGCTACTAATTCATTATGCTGAGCCTGAATTGCATCAGAAACATCAAATAACTTATTGGGGGAAAAGTGCCTTGAATATACTGACACATAGCTAATGAAATCAATTCGTTAATCGTAAACCAATTATCAACCTCGGCGAATTCTTGAAAACAAAAGTCTGCATATTTTACAAATTCATTGATCATTTCTCTATTAAGCCAATCACCTTGATCAAACAAAGTCTTAGGGCTGTCAAAATGATGTAGTGTTACATATGGTACTAAATTATTTTTTAAGCATTCATGAAAAAGTCGATGATAGTATTTAACCCCTGCTTCATTTGGCTTGTTCGTTACATAACCATTAGGGAAAATACGAGTCCAAGCAATTGATATACGAACTGCATTTAGCCCCAGATTATGGGCCAATTTTAAGTCTTCTGGATAACGATGATAAAAATCACAAGCAGGATTGGGTGAGAAATTTCCTTGACTTTTCAAATAGTCATCCACATAATCTTTCCTTTACCATCTAAATTTGTATTTCCTTCAACCTGGTAAGCCGCAGTGGCTGCACCCCATACAAAATTCTTGGGTAACTTTTTACCCTTTTCAATAAAGTTGACATACTGCCTCCGTCATTTATTAATATCATTGATTAATAGTTTCAAACATTCATTAGCATGTTGCGTCATATAAATATATTGCTTCCCAGTAGTGGTAATCATACGAGCATTATTTTGTTTACATTCCTTTGCAAGTTCATCTTTCATGGTATCCATTTGTGGCGCTAAAATTACTACATCCATTCCAGATATTAAATCATGATGTGATCCAAATGCAGCAGCTGCTGCGTTTTAAAGGTAATTATCTTCTTTAGCTAACTTATTAAGTGACTTAGCTAAAATTCCAGATGTCCCACCGCCGGCACATAAAACTAAAACATTGAGTGCTTGTTGATCTTTAGTTTTGCCAAGTGGAATTTCAGATTCATTAAATTTAGGTTCAGCAGACGTTACAACCGATTTTTTATCATCTTTTTCTTCAAGTTCTTCCTTTTTTTCTTCTTGGGCTAGCATTGAAGCGTCATAAGCCTAAAAAAAATGGATAATATAATAATGAATCAACTACTAGTAATAAAATTCCTAGTAATAAAGCCAAAATATTAAAACCAGTTCCCATCCACAATCCTAATGTTGGCGGCGTGGTCCATGGTAAGTTATAAATAAATGACGGCATATGAAGCACATCGACAAAAATTTTAAAGATCCAAACATTAAGAATTGGTGCAAAAATAAAAGGTATAAAGAAAATCGGATTTAAGATTAATGGAGCACCAAACAATATAGGCTCATTAACACCGAAAATAACTGGAATTGTTGATGCACGTCCAACTGCTTTTAATTGTTTAGACTTAGATAAAAAAGCAAACATAAACGTTACTACTAAAGTTGCTCCAGTTCCTCCTAAAGTAGCAACAAACATTTGAATTCCTTGTGACAAAATATGATTAGCGCCTTGAATATTTCCAGAATTAAATGCTCTTAAATTAGCTTCAACATTGGTTAGGTATATTGCCGTAACTGCTGGTTCAACGATTGAGGGCCCTTGAATTCCGATAAACCAGAAAAACGCCATTGCACCATAAATAATTGCTAACCCAACATACCCATCCGCTGCGGTAAAAAGTGGAGTTAGGCTTTTAATTATCAAGCTGCCAAATTCATATTAGTTAAAGCTCTAAAAATTAGCGTAAATGCCCAAAAGAAAGTAGTTGCTAAAGCAAACGGAATAATATTCTTAAAAGCTTGAGCAATATTTTGAGGTACTACATCAGGTAGCGTGATCGTGACATTATGTTTAAAACAAAATAATAAATATTAGGTACAATAAATGCTACCAAGAAGGCACAAATTAATCCTTTAGTTCCAATCATATCAGTAGCTAAATATAAATTTCCTTTATTTAACAAAGTATCTATTGCCACAAATGCAAAGGAAATTTGAGCTGTATATTGAACTCCAGCAACTGGAATTTGATTAGTTTTTGGCAACTTTAGATTTAAACTTCCAGTTAAGGCCTTAGCTACAGTAGAAGCGGCCATTAAGGACAAAAAGCCCATTGATAAGTTATAAAATAAATTTAAAGCTGTAGCTACTTTTTAGGCCAAACAAATCCCCAAATTTGAGGCACATTAGCAATTAACAAGAAAAAAAACTTGAAAAGATAATAATTGGCATTAACGCGATAAAGCCATCACGAATTGCTCTTAAATATTGATTAGTCGCAACTTTTCTAAAAAATGGCTGCGCTTTTTTCAATTCTTTTACCAACCCATCCATTTTACTCCTCCATTTATTTCGTTCATTTCTTCTTTAAGCTGCTCAATTTCAGCTCGCAAAGCTAAATTTTGCTTATACAAGTCAATGAAATATTTAACTTCATCACGTAAAAGCATTGTTGTCATTAGTGTATCTTGTCCATGAGACATAATAAAAGTTGTCTCTAATTCTTCTCCATTAGCTTCTTGACTCATTAACTTAGTCTGTGCATTATGCGCATCTACTAATGAATTATTTGCTTCTTCAATCAACTTTTCAGCTTTTTCAAATTTTCCTTCACGAGCTAATTTAAGAGCATTTAACAAGTCTGTTTTTGCGTCTCCAGCATAAGCAACAATTGTAAATCCAACCATTGAAATTTCTTCTTTACTAACCATCTTTTTCTCCTAGTATTTTGAACTTTTCTCATAAATTCTTTGAATATGAACAATCAAATACAACTTTTCCTCATCCGATATTTTCCATTGAAAATCTTGTTTCAACTGTTCATCTATTTCTTTTACTACTGCAAATGATTCCGGATATTCGGATATTAATTCATCCTTTACTTTTTTAGTAATATCCGATGAGCGAAATTTTTCTCCCTGCTCTAATCTCCTGAAAAGATATTGCAAATGAATCATAAAACGCTCATATTCATCATTATTACTAGCTAATCGATAAATATTATGTTGATCAAGGATCACCTGAACTATATGCAGCATTTCTTCAATGTTGATCATATTTTTGGTTGATTAAACTGCTTTTTTTCAGGAATCTTTGCATTAATTAAATGCAACATAATATTTTTTTCTTTCTGATACCGGCAAATTAATTTTTAGATCCCGTTCAATTATTTTTACGCTTTCTTGTGCAATTTTATTTTCCAGAGGATATTCATCTTTAATATCAGGAATTTGACTTGCTTTGATAAGTATTATCCAAGATTCGACGATATACTTCTAAAATATGCTCGCTCAACGACAAGTAAAAATAATCAAATAATTCATAGTGATACTTTCTATGTGCGTGATCAACGACATGCATAGTAGTTACAGCAATATCTACTGGTGTATTCTTTAATAATGAGAAAATAGTCCGTTTTGTTGCACTATTTTCAAGATAAAAAATATTTTCAACTTTACTCGTATCTATCTCCTTTCCTTCAGTTTTTTAAAAGCAATTCCGTTTCCGACTACAACTGCTTCACGATTATTGCCTAAGCTCAACCAAAGCTGAATTATTATTAAACACGCGCTTGATCAACAACAATTCTCCCCACCTCCTTAAAAAGGATAAAAAGACTACTGAATAAACTCCACTAACGTATTGCTAGTTAGAGTTATTCAGTAGTCTCGCCTAATCCAATAGTAACAATCTACTTTTTTCAATCTCTTACTGATTGTTATCATATCAGGTTCAATTAATATATGCAAGCGTTTTCCTACATTTTATTTTTCTGGATGACGGCTATTAAACATCCCATAAAGTAAAACACCAGTTGCTACACTAGCATTTAGCGATTGAACATGTCCAACCATCGGGATCGTTAAAGTTTGATCCATTTGCTTTAAAAGAAGAGGTGAAATTCCTTTACCTTCATTGCCGATTACAAGTACAGTCTTACCATTAGCATTCCACTTACGGTAATCTTCACCTTTCATGGCAGTACCAAAAATCCAGTAGCCGCGCTTTTTTAAGCATTTTAGTAGTTTGTACTAAATTATTAACTCGAGCAACTGGAACATAGTCAATAGCACCAGTTGAAGTCTTAGCAACAACAGAAGTTAAAGCCAGTTGCTCTTCTTTTTTGGAATAATTACTGCATCAACGCCTGTTGCATCACAAGTTCTTAAGATTGAACCCAAATTATGAGGATCTTCAATTGAATCAAGCATTAAAATAAAGGGATCTTTCCCATCTTGGTCAAATTTATCAAGAAGCTTATCTAAATCCGCATATTCAAATGGAGCGACTGTTAAAACTAATCCTTGATGGTTTTCATGATTAACCATTTGATCAATTTATTTTTCGGAGCATTCTGCACAACTAAATTCTTTTTACGTGCTAATTGATAAACTTGATTAGCAAATTCTTCTTGAACGCCATTTTGTAAAAAAACTTTATTAATTAAGTTAGCATCTTGCGTCTTTAAGAAGTCGATTCCTGCATGACGTCCATACACAAACTCATCATTATTCGAACTCATAGTTGTCTAATCCTCCCTGTTCTACTTGGTCAATGCACCAATTTGCTAGCTCATCAACACGCTCTTTTTGCCTAATAAATCTAAATAGCCAAACATTGCTTCAAAACCAGTTGATAACTTATAAGTATTGATCGAAGTATTTTTTAGCGTGGGTATGACTTTTAGCATTTCTTCCACGCTTAAAGGCTGCTAATTCATTTTCATCAAGCATATTTAAGTCTTGCATCTTTGTAATCAAAGCAGCTTGAGCTTTAGCTGAAACATAGTGCGTTGCATATCTTTGAAGCATTTGTGGTTTCACAATACCGCCTTTCACAAGGTGGCGTCTAATATAAACTTCATACACTCCATCACCTAAATAAGCTAGGGTAAGCGGTCCTAAGGCATCTGGATTAGTCTTTTTTCTGTCAAAACCTTTGGCTTAAGCACGGTGCCACCTCGTTCCTTGTGGGGTATCTTCAATTACAATGCCTTTTGCTTGTAGTTCATCTCTTAAACGATCACTTTCAGCCCAGTTTTTTTATTTTTACGAGCTTCATCACGTTTAGCAACCATAGCTTCGATCTCGTCTTCGTCATCAGCCTGCTTTTCATTAAAGCTAACACCAAAAAATTTCAAGCCAATCAAGCAACAATTTCTTGGCCTTTTTTTAAAGCAGGTTTATCCACTTGATCTTTTTGAAGATGCGTATTTAGGTTTGAAGCTAGGTCATACATAATGCTCAAAGCATTTTGAACATTAAAATCGTCATCCATTGCTTCAATAAACTCAGCCTTTGCCTGCGTTAAATTATCCCTTTAAAGTATTATCTTCAAGAGGTTCTTGCTCATCTGCTAAGCGAGCATCAAGATTACGCAAGGTATTTTGATAACGTTTAAGAACAGTCTCTGCTTGTTTTAAACCGTCTTCAGAATAATTAATTGGACGACGATATTGAACACTAGACATATAGAAACGTAAAACTTGTGGATCAATTTCCTTTAAAATATCATGCACAGTTACAAAATTATGTAGCGACTTTGACATTTTTTTCTTGTTTTTACCCACAGTTACAAAACCGTTGTGCATCCAATAATTAACAAATTTCTTACCAGTTTTAGCTTCACTTTGAGCGATTTCATTTTCATGATGTGGAAATTCTAAGTCTTGACCACCGCCGTGAATATCAATCGTCTCACCGAGATACTTAGTTGACATTACTGAACACTCAATATGCCAACCTGGACGCCCCTTTCCCCATGGAGAATCCCAAGCAATTTCATCGTCTTCTTTTTGAGCCTTCCATAAGGCAAAATCAATTGGATCCTCCTTCTTATTTTGTTCTTCTTCATTAATATGTTCAGAAGCACCTTCTTCAAGTTCAGCAATATTTTGATCGCTTAATTGACCGTAGTGAGGGAACTTTTTAGCACGATAATAAACATCCCCGTCAACTTCATAAGCAAAGCCCTTATCAATTAGATCTTGAACAAAATCAATAATTTCTTTAATTTCATGAGTGGCTCTAGGATGAAGAGTAGCTGGCTCAATATTTAATGCCTCTGTATCCTCCATAAAAGCCTTAATATAGCGGTTAGCCAGTTCACCCACAGTTGTATGTTCTTTGCGGGCTTCATTAATCATCTTATCGTCAACATCTGTAAAGTTAGAAACATATTTCACATCATAGCCGCGATATTCAAAATATCTACGAATTGTATCGAATGCAATCACGCTACGGGCATTTCCAATATGAATATAGTTATAAACAGTTGGTCCACAGACATACATGCTTACTTTACCAGCTACTAATGGCTTAAACTCTTCTTTTTGCCGAGTTAAAGTATTAAAGACCTTCATGATCATCCTTCTTTCACTTAAGACATTTATTTCCTAGTATATTCTAACAAAAAAGCTACGCTTTCACGTAGCTTTAACTTTATCAGAAATAATTAAAGACCTAAATCGCTTAATTGCTTCAAAGTTAAATCAATGTGCTTGTTAACTTTTTCTTTACCCATTAATTCAATAGCTTCACCGATACCAGGTCCAACCATTGAACGAGTAGCAGCAATTCGAATTGGCATAAATAATTTTCTACCCTTAACGCCAGTTTCATGACGAGTAGCTTGAATTGCGTTCATTACTTGAACAGCAGTAAAGCGAGGAATTGCATTTAATTGTTTCTTGAATTCTTCAATTACAGGACGAGCGTCGTCTTTCTTAATCTCTTCGATTTCTGCATCAGATAATTCTGGAGCTTCTTCAAAGAAGATCTTAGTAATATCAACAATCTGCTTAGTGTAAGACATTTGAACAGCGTAAATATTTACCAATTGACGAACCCATTCCATCTTTTCAGGTGAAATTTCTTTGCCAACCAATCCTGCTTCTTGTAAGTTGTTCAAAGCAAGATCTAATAAAACATCACGATCGGCTTTCTTAACGTATTGGTTATTAATCCATTCAAGCTTCTTTTGATCAAAAGCAGCTGGTGACTTAGATAAACGCTTAGGATCAAATGACTTAATTAGTTCTCTTTGTGAGAAAATTTCGCTTTCACCTACAGGTGACCAACCAAGCAAAAGTAATAAAGTTAAACATTGCTTCTGGCAAGTAACCAAGGTCACGATATTGTTCAATAAATTGAAGAACTGATTCGTCACGCTTAGAAAGCTTCTTACCAGTTTCAGAGTTAATGATCAAAGTCATATGACCAAACTTAGGTGGTTCCCAGCCAAGTGCTTCATAAACTACTAATTGCTTAGGAGTATTAGCTACGTGGTCGTCTCCTCTAAGAACGTGAGTAATTTCCATTAAGTGGTCATCAATTACAACTGCGAAGTTATAAGTTGGCATACCATCACGTTTTTGGATAACAAAGTCGCCACCAATAGTATCAGATTCAAATGATACTTTACCCTTAACCATATCATCCCAAGCATAAGTTCTATTTTCGGGAATGTGAATACGAACAACTGGCTTTAAGCCTTTTGCTTCTGCATCTGCTTGAGCTTGCTTAATTTCATCAGCGGTCATACCTTCGTATTCATAAGTGTAGTGAGGAGCAATTCCCATTGCACGTTGTTCTTCACGTTGTGCTTCTAGTTCTTCCTCAGTCTTGTATGAATAGTAAGCCTTACCTTCATCAATTAATTGCTTAATGTATTTATTGTAAATATCTTTACGCTCTGATTGGCGGTAAGGGCCAAAGTCGCCGCCCTTATCAGGACCTTCATCCCAGTCAATACCTAACCAGTGCAAGTTCTCCATTTGGGACTTAGAACCGCCTTCAACATTACGTTTTTTGGTCAGTATCTTCAATTCTTAAGACCATAGTCCCTTTATTATGACGTGCAAATAAATAGTTAAATAATGCAGTACGTGCGTTACCAATATGCAAGTGACCTGTTGGACTTGGTGCGTAACGAACACGGATTTTTGTTTTGCCAAAATTAAAGCGCCTCTTTCAAAATTTATTAAAATTCATCCATTTAAGTGTAACTTTTAACGAGCAAAAGTTCAATCTATCTTCTAATTAAAAACCAGTTTTAAAGCTTGCGGCAAACTTGCTACACCAATTACTTCAATCTCAGAATTATTCTTAAGCTCAGTAGTTAAATTATGTTTTGGAATAAAAAATTCGCTTAAAGCCTACTTTAGCAGCTTCTTTAACTCTAGCTTCAATTTGATTAACTCTTCTAATTTCACCGGTTAAGCCAACTTCGCCTACAAAACAATCAGTAGAAGAAATTTCTTTATTTTTATAACTAGAAGCTACAGCCATACAAATTGCCAAGTCAATCGCTGGCTCATTTAATTTAATTCCACCTGTTGCCGTTAAAAATGCATCTTGATTTTGTAACATTAAGTTACCACGTTTTCTAAAACCGCTAATAATAAGGCTACACGATTGAAATCTAACCCCGAAGTAGTTCTTTTAGCATAGCCAAAGGCAGTTGGAGTTACCAAAGCTTGAATATCGGCTAGAAGTGGCCTTGTTCCTTCAAGCGAAACGACAACTGCTGAACCTGTAGAATTTGGTAAACGTTCGTCTAAGAAAATCGCTGAAGGATTATTTACTTCTGTTAGTCCTTCATTTTCATTTCAAACATACCAATCTCATTAGCTGCACCAAAACGATTTTTGACAGACCTTAAAATTCGATATGAATGGTGGCCATCCCCTTCAAAGTAAAAGTACAGTATCAACCATATGTTCCATAATCTTAGGGCCAGCAATTGCACCTTCTTTAGTCACATGTCCAATAACAAAAGTAGTAATCTGATCATTCTTGGCAATCTTCATTAACTCACTCGTAACTTCTCGAACTTGAGAAGCTGATCCAACCATCGAATCAAGAGATGGCTCATTCATTGTTTGGATAGAGTCGATTACCAAAAAAATCCGGCTTAATTTCATCAATCTGTTCGCGAATATTCTGCATATTGGTTTCAGGATAAAGCAAAAAATTCCGCTGTTGCTTACACCTAAACGATCAGCTCGCATCTTTATCTGACTAGCCGACTCTTCTCCTGAAACATATAAAACACTATGCTCTTTAGCTAAAGCACCGGTAATTTGAAGCATCAAAGTTGACTTACCAATTCCAGGATCTCCACCAATTAAAACTAAAGAACCCGGAACTATTCCGCCTCCTAGAACTCGATTTAGTTCTTCAAAAGGAGTTACAATTCTTTTTCTTTTTCAGCTTTTACTTCATTTAATTTTACTGGATCATTATTTCCAATTTTAGTCATTAAGCGACTAGCAGTTGCCTTAGTTGATACTTTTTTACTTCTTGCGTCTCTTCTTCAAATTGATTCCAGGCACCGCAATTAGGGCATCTACCTAAATAAGAAGCTGAAATATAACCACAATTGCGGCACTTATAACGTGTTTTAACTTTTTGCCATTATTCCTCATTCCTTGTTCCAGAAGAGCCAAATCCGCCAAGACGTTGTCTTTGAACTGGTTCATCATTATCAGCTTTTAGATAAGGCATAAAAATTCCTTGACCGATTCGTTCGCCTTTCTTAATTTTTAGTGGACGAACTCCGTAATTAATCATCTGAAAGTAAATCTCACCTTCATTTTTTTTCATTATTATAATAGTCACTATCAATTACTCAATCCCATTCGGCAAGGTAACATTACGCTTATAAGTGTTCGACGAGCGATTGGCAAGAATCAAAACTTCATCTTCTGGCATATAGGCTTTAATTCCCGTTGGTACTAAAAAGGCTTTAAAACTTTTCTGCTAATTCAAGGTCTCGTTCATTCAGCTCATGGCTATTTCTAATTAATCTGAAAATTCTAACAAAATTCATACACCAAATTGATGGTAAAACTATATCTTGCGCACATTCAAAATCATAACCTGCACTGGCAATTGTTTGTCTTTGCGGCAAGTGCAAGCCTGCATTATGATATTTAGATACTATTTCAAAACCACGTTTTTCATTATTTTCCCCTCTTTTTCCTAGACCTATATTTTACGTTAATTCTCGTAAGATGTCCCTGATTATATATACGAAAAAAATCATTTATTTTTTAATAAATTTTATGAACCAATATTCTTTTTTCTCAATCACTAGACATTTATCTTTAATTTAAGTTAAAATATACTTAAGCTTTTTTTAATTAAGGAGGAAGACTATGAGTAAGGAAATCACAAACGATCTTATTAATGACTTTGAAAATGACTTTAACTCAAGTAAAGCTAACAAAATTGCAGCTCGTGCTGCTCAAGAAAACGGTATTTTCAAGGCTAGTCAAAATTTACAAACTAAGATTGATTTAGATCCAACTTTTTCAATCGAAATTGATACTGGTAAAGTTGCTAACCAAAAACAATCTGGCCGTTGCTGGATGTTCAGTGCTTTAAACACTATGCGTCATTCAATTCAAAAGAACTTCAAAATTAAAGATTTTGAATTATCTCAAAACTACACTAACTTCTGGGATAAATTTGAAAAAATCAAACTGGTTCTTTGAAAATGTAATCGCTACTGCTGACAAGGACTTAGGCGATCGTAAAGTTGCTTTCCTATTTGCTACTCCGCAACAAGATGGTGGTCAATGGGATATGCTTTGCGGAATTATTGAAAAATACGGTATTGTTCCTAAGAAAGTTTACCCAGAAACAGCTAATGCAACTAACTCTAGTGCATTAAACGATACCTTGAATACTTTACTTAGAAAAGATGGTCTTGAATTACGTAAGATGGTTCAAGCTGGTAAGAGGAAGCGGAAGTTCAAGAACGCAAGAATGAAATGCTTCGCGAAGTTTACCGTATTTTAGCAATTTCTCTTGGTGTTCCACCTAAGCAATTTGATTTTGAATATAAAGATGATGATGGTAATTACCACAGAGATGCTGACTTGAGTCCACAAGACTTCTTCAAGAAATATGTTAACTGGGACTTGAGCGAATACATTTCCACAATTAATGCACCAACTAAAGATAAGCCTTTCCATAAGGTATTTTCTGTTGAATACTTAGGAAATGTTGAAGGCGGTCGTCAAGTTCGTCACTTGAATTTACCAGTTGATGAAATGAAGGACTTAATTATCAAACAACTTAAAAAAATGGTGAAGTTGTTTGGTTTGGTTCAAATGTTGTTAAGGACTCTGAACGCCAAGCCGGTTTACTAGACACCGAATTATACAAGCGTGATGATTTATTTGATGTTAACTTTGATATGTCAAAAGCTGATATGCTTGATTCAGGGAAAGCATGATGGATCACGCCATGGTTATTACTGGTGTTGACTTAGTAGATGGCAAACCTACTAAGTGGAAGATTGAAAATTCTTGGGGCGAAAAACCAGGATTTAAAGGTTACTTTGTCATGAGTGATAAATGGTTTGATAAATTTGTTTACCAAGCAGTTATCAACAAGAAATACCTTAGCGACGACTTAAAGAAGGCATTTGATGAAGGAAGCAAAGCCCCAATTCAATTACTTCCTTGGGATCCAATGGGCGCTTTAGCTAAAACTATTAATTTTAACTCTTAAAACAAGCAAAAAACACTTCAACTGTTAAGAATACAGTTTGAAGTGTTTTTTTTTACCAAATATGTAGCAAGCGAGTAGGGTCAATCTTACTTAAATTGAACTGATGAACATGTTGATGTTCATTTTCTGGAAATTCTTTTACAAAATCAGCTACATTATATAGCCCAGTCGAGTAAGACCAAACTCCTTTTACTTTTCGAATAGGATCTAACATTTCATTTCGAATTGGATAAGCAGAAATTAAGAAATGCTTGTGGTGGAACTTAAATACAAAATATGGAAGTCTAAATTGTTCAATTACCTCATCCTGAGTCTTAGCTAAGGTTATAACATTTCGATAAGTTCCATATTTTCTAGTAAATTCATCATTAAAAGAAAAATAAAAATTAGAAATATGAACATGTGGAAAATCTTCTGGCTTAACCTTATCTGGTATACAAAACCACATGTGAATAATGATCTAGGTTCTTTTTCCTTTGGCTCAAAGCTCTTTCCATCCCATTGGGTAAAATCGAATAGGCCCAAGATGGTACTTCTGGATTTGCTTCATATTGTTCATACATCATCTTAATTACATCAGGTTTAACCCAGTCATAGTGCATTCTAGTTTGATTTCTGCGTAGTAAGCTTTCTAAGCTATTATTTTGCATTAAATCAACTACAAATAGTTCGTAGCGATATTTTTCAACCCAAGGACGAAAATGTTCAATTTTATCAGGTGTGATATGTGTGCCATCGACAATGACAGTTTCGCCGTAGGCCATTTTATGCTGGACCAAATTATCAACCATTTGCTCTGTACGCACAGTTACATGACGAGGAATAACTTGGTGCAAATGATCAGTACTTTCTTCATAATAGACCGTCAAATCCGCCAAGAGCAGCCTAATTTCATCACGAGAAATAGCGTAAGGCTGCAAGTGGTGACGAGCAATGAAGGAAGATTTACCTGATCCTGGTGCTCCTTCTTAATAAAAATATTTTACGCATTATTTTCTCCTACTCTACAAGAATTTGTTCAAATATACTGTAAAAAAAATTTTACCATAAAACCACCTATACAAACTATTAAAAAGGAGCAGACCGAAAGTCTGCTCGCTTAGTGTAAAATTTCTTTTTAATAATATGCAAGTCAGAATCAAAAGTATAAACAATTGGTTCTGCATTTGGAACTTCAACCTTCACAATATCCTCATTGCTGATACCCTCAATTTTTTAATAAGAGCGCGCAAGCTTGAGCCATGAGCTACAATCAATTGATCATGGCCGGACATTAATTCAGGTGCAATATGATCCCAAAAATATGGCATCAATCGTTCTTGAGTTTGATGCAAACTTTCTCCCTGCGGCATTAAGCGCATATCATACTTTTGATATCTGCGGTCTTGAACGGGCTGAGTTAAAAGCGGTGGTACACTATCAAACCCACGTCTCCACTTTAATACTTGTTCTTTACCAAAGATCTTCTTTGAAACATCTTTATTAATACCTCTCAAAGCTCCATAGTGTCTTTCATTTAAGCGCCAAGTTTTAGTAATTGGTAAAAGAGAAAACTACAAACATCCGCAATTATATTTGCAGTCATAATTGCACGCGACAAAACGGAAGTATGAATATGAGTTGGCACAAAGTCAGGAATTTTTGCTACTTTGAGTCCCGCATCTTTTTGCTTGTTCAATTCCTTTTTACTCAATGGCACATCATTCCAGCCAGTATAAACATTGTCCCGATTTGCTATACTCTCGCCGTGTCGAACTAAAACCAACTTAACCAAAATTTTACCACCTAATCCTAATGCATAAACAGCATAATAATTCCGCCAATTGTAAAATTGTCCCTAAAATTGCAAAAAGAAATAGCGTCTGCTTTACTACCTCTTTTAGTTATCTTCTTTTCTTTGATAACGATTATAAGCATAATATAAGTCCCATAAACCAACTACCAAGACAATTAATGCTACCCAAATATTTACTTTCATATTATTTATCGTCCTTATGTACGCTAGTTCCGTTTACCCACTGATCAAGATCTCTAACGCCTTTTTTAAAAGCTTTAACAGAATTTTGATAAACTTTTCCACCATTTTTTCTTCAAATAGTCGCCCGCTTGTTGTCCTTTTTCTGTCACATGATCTTTAATGTCAGGCCAATCGTTTTCAGCGAAATCTTTAAATTGATCACTAGCTTTTTGTTGATAATTTTTTTTAGGCTTGCTTTTAAGTCATCTGTATCGAACTTCATTTTTTCTCCCTAAAAATAAAAGGCTTTGCCCCTATTTTACCAAATAGCAGCAAAACCAGAATAACTAATCTTCTTTATCTGCAAAAATCATCTTATCATCAATTCCCGCGTGCATTCTGCTTGCAATGTTACATGATTAATTCCAAGAGATTTTAACTTTTTGCAATTTCTGTATAGATTTTTTCTAGCTGAACAGCATCTAAGTTCTTATCCACATTAATGTGAGCATCTAGCATTGTCACATTATCTGAATATTGCCAGACATGGACATGGTGAATATTATTCACATGGACAAGACAAGACTAACTCATTTACCTTGTTCAAATCGATACTTGGGTTTGTCTCCATCAAAATATTAGCTGCCTTAATTGTTACTTCATATGCTTCTTTGAGTAAAAATACCGACGCAGCGATTGTTAATACTGGATCAATCCAATAAATTTTCCAGATCGAAATAACAATTGCGCCTAAAAACTACCGCTACACTCGTAATTGCATCAGAAAGCATATTTAAAAGGTAGCTTTAGCATTAAGACTAGTCTTAGCCTCTTTCATAACTACAAACATCGAAATGACATTTGGGCTAGACCGATTAAAGAAACAATCAACATAATTGTCCCTCTAATCGGTTCTGGATGGCTGAAGCGTTGAATCCCTTCAATAAATAAATAGATACTAATTACAATTAAAATAATTCCATTAGTAAAAGCTGCTAAAATTTCGGCCCGATCATAACCAAAGGTTTTGCTAGTATTTCTTTTTCTTTTAGAAATTGAATTAGCTACAAAAGCTAAAACTATCGAACCGACATCACTTAAGTTATGCACAGCATCAGATAGCAAAGCTAACGAGCCAGAAATTGCCCCACCAATAAATTCAGCAATTGTAATAATAATATTTAATAGTGTTACCCAAAAAATAGCGTAATGATGATTTATCTTTCATGTTTTTTCTCCATAAATATATCGAATCTGGTATACTTATATGCAGAAAGTATAATATTCCATTTTCGATATATTGTCAATGAGGTTTGGTGATCATAATGAGTTTAAACACATCCCTAGTTAACGAAGCAGCTAAGATATACAAGGTTTTGAGTAATAGCAGACGAATTTCAATTTTATTTTTTTCTTACGCAATTCTTCTAAAGAAGTCGATGTTTCAACAATTGCAACTACACTTGAATTGGCTCAACCTGTCGTGTCAAAACAATTAGGAATTTTAGAAAAGTACAATCTAGTTAAACATCATAAGCATGGGACACACGTTTTTTACTTTTTAAATGATCCTGATGTCTTATCAATGATCGACGCAATGATTGAGCATGTTGAACATACCGCTAAAGAACATCCCTCTAACCTATACTAAAAAAGATGCAACAAACTAGTTACATCTTATAAATTTGGAATATCAGTATTTTTTTACACCATAATTAATAATTCTAAATTTTCCATTATCGTCAATAATTCCTCGAGTAACGCTTCCGTTATCAGGAAATGGAATATCATGGTCACCACTTGCTTGATCCCAATATTTAATACCTAGAGTCTTGATAAAGTCACCATGAGATACTACTAATACTCTTCCTAATCCTTTAGTTTCTTGTGCTAATTGACTAATTGCTTGATCCATGCGATCATCTAGTGCCTCGGCGTCTTCAGCTAAGTGACGGGGATCAGCTTTTTAGTAGCTTCAAGCGAAAATCATGAATACCAAGTGTCTGAATAATTTTTACCACATCACTCGTTGGTTTCATGCCACCAGCTTTCGCAACTTTTCTCCCAAGTTTCATCAATATCGTCGCCTTCAAAAAGTTCCAAAAATACCTCGCGAAAGGCTGGAAGCTTTTTTATTTTGCCAATTTCTGAAACTTCATTTGTATCTGCAATTAAGTGAACCGTATCAATGGCTCGCTTCAAGTCAGAACTATACATTTTATCAAAGTGAACCTGAGATAAATTAGCAGCAGTTACTTTAAATCATTAATTCCTTTTACAGTCAATGGAGAATCAGCCCACCCTTGAACTTTATTCAACTGATTAAACATCGTTTCTCCATGTCTTACTAAATAAACTTCAGTAGCCATTTTTTACCCTCTTTCCTTAAATTGTTTCACAAATTTTATTACAATTATCTCAATGTTAACAGAATACTGCGTTATTTCAAGTATTTTAAAAATCAATACTATATTTAGTGTTTCACATATTTTCTACTACAAGATCCTCACCACCCATTCTTTTTTTTTCCTCTCTATATTTATATACGCAATTTTTAGTTATTTTTTCAATCTTCAAATAAAAAAAGATAAAGTCATTGCGTTAAAATAAGAATGTATAGTAATTACTAAAAAGGAGGACTTTTTATGACAAAAGTAGCTGTTGTCTTTGCAGACGGTTGTGAAGAAGTTGAAGGCTTAAGTGTCGTTGATGTCTTACGTCGTTTAAATATTGACTGCGACATGGTCGGTCTAGATAAAAAGAAATTGATGGTGATCATCATATCTTACTTACCTGTGATAAGGTTGTGGATGACTCACTTCTTGATTATGATCTTGTTGCCTTCCCTGGTGGCAGAACTGGCGCTTTGAATTTAAGAAATAATAAAAAGCTTGCAGACTTGATGATTCAAAGAAATAAAGCAGGTAAGTGGGATGCCGCAATGTGTGCAGCTCAATCGCTTTAGGGCACTACGGTTTACTTGAAGGTGCTAACTATACTTGTTATCCAGGCTTTGAAAAACAAATCGAAGAAGAATGTCCAAATGGTCACTTTAGCACTGACATCACTGTTGTTGACCAAGAACATAAAATTATCACTAGTCGTGGTCCAGCTACTGCTTGGGCATATGCTTACACTATCGCTCGGACACTCGGACATGATACCAGTGACTTAGAGAAAGGTATGCTTTACGACTACTTGGCTAAGAATATTAATGCTAGTCTTTAATTAATAAACTTCACGAAAAAGAGATCAGATTTTAATGTCTGATCTCTTCTTTCGTATATAACAGTTAAAATAAGAAGTTGACTTTTACCCTCATCCCTAAGCTAAAAGTCTGTGTATTACTAGCATGCCTACGGTCTTACTCAGCTCTGAATCTACACTTTAATTACAATTAATTTTCTCTCAGCACTTACTATCTATAGTATAACATCTTTTTATTTTAACTTGAAATATTATGTATTAATATAGAATTCTTTTTTTATAAACGAGCTATCTGGTAGCCGTTTCGCAGAAAATGCTCCATCTCTTCTGGTTCACGTCCAGTTAAGCGATGAAAATCGTCTGATGTTTCGCTTAATAGGCCCTTTGCACCACCAGCATACATTGATGCTAATTCTTTTCCATCGCCTTCTTGGGCATAAATTTTAGCAAATTCAGTAATTGTGACTGGTGCATAACCAATTTTATGATCAGTAATTCGCGACATGATGTAGGACAATTCAACCATATTATAGTTTTTTATCCATACTTAGTAAATAAGACTGACCTTGGTCACGCATTATAGACTGCATAGCTAGGCATGCAATCGCATGTGCACTATCATTTCGAGTAATAAAAGAAAGTGGTTGTGCACCAACAGGATAAATAATGTTCTTACACTTAATTAATTCTTCAAGATATGGAACTAAAGGATCAGCATAAAGACTATTTTTAACAATACTATATTCGACCTTGGAACTAGCTAGTCGCCTTGGAACATAAGCATAAAATGGTGACATCACAAAGGGATTATTTTCTTGGTCCGCAAAAAGCTGACAAAATCAACTTTGCTTTTGCCTTTTTCACAGCTTGCAGTACATTTTCAAATTCTGTGATTCTTCTCTGCAAATCATAAGTAATACTAGGAATATAAATAACCAAATCAACGCCAGAAACTGCTTTTTCAAGTGTATCTAAATCAAAGTAATCTAGTTTAATCTTTTCAACATCTAAGTCGTCAAACTTATTCGCTTTTTTTAAATTGTGAATTCCAACTCGAATATTATTTTCGGGAGTCATAGTTCTAAGCCAACGAGTAACCTTTTCACCTAAGTTACCTGTTGCTCCGGTAATTAAATATTTCATGTAAACAATATAGAACCTTTCTTAGGATAACTTGTCTATATTATTATAGTTCAAAAACCTTCACAATTTCTTAAGCGAAGTTTAAAAGTATAGTTCATTAGACTATTTTTTTCTCTCACTTTGCATATATTTTTCATGCAATTCCATTAATTTTGATCTTAACTCACTACTAAAAATAAATTCATTAATTGGTGGATGTCCCCAACGTGGATTACTGTGTAAAATTGACTCAATTCCAATAATTATGTCTAACGGTATAAATATTGTGGTTACTTTACCACTTCATAACCCTAAAGTGCCATAATCGATATCATACCATATTAAAGTTAAACATTTACCTTTATCTGACAAATAAGGTTCATCAGCAAAACCTTCATAAGTCTTTCCACCTTTTATAGTCACTGAGTCATTTATCCCAAGCAACTATATTTACGATCCATTATCTCTTCAAAATTGAAAAATCTTGAAAAGAATACTTCACCATTAAATTTATATTTAGTGTATATAATCATTATTATTCCTATTATTAGTTTTAACTCTAAAAACATAATATTTTTTATATTGAATAATTACACCTGAAAAAAAGACACCTCTTTCGAGATGTCTTTTCGATAAAACGTAATATAAATATTAACGCTTTGAGAATTGTGAAGCCTTACGAGCCTTCTTCAAACCTGGCTTCTTACGTTCCTTCATTCTTGGGTCACGAGTTAACATGCCAGCCTTCTTAAAGTGGACCACGGAAATCTGGGTCAACTTCAAGAAGTGCACGTGCAATACCTAAACGAATTGCACCAGCTTGTCCTGAGAAACCACCACCGTTAACATTAACTTCAACGTTGTATTGACCTTCAGTTTCAGTTAATGCTAATGGTTGCTTCATATCTTGAACCAAGTTAGGGTATGGAATGTACTTAGTTACGTCTTCTTTGTTAATGGTAATTTGACCGTTACCTGGTACTAAACGTACGCGGGCAACAGAATCTTTACGACGACCAGTTCCAGCGTAAGCGGCTTGTTGTGCCATTATTTAAAACCTCCTAGATTAATTCGTTGATGTCTAATTTTTCAGGCTTTTTGTGCTGCGTGTTCGTGGTCTTCACCAGCGTAAACATGCATCTTCATGAATTCTTGGTGACCAAGAGTATTCTTTGGCAACATGCCCTTTACAGATAATTCAACTAATCTTACTGGGTTCTTAGCTAATAATTCACCGGCAGGAGTAGCTCTTAAACCACCACGGTAATTCGAGTGGTGGTAGTAGATCTTATCAGTTGCCTTTTTACCAGTCAACTTTTATTTACCTGCGTTAACAACAATAACATAATCACCAGTATCTACATTTGGTGTATATTGAGGCTTATTCTTACCTCTTAAAATTGATGCTACAGCAGTTGATAAACGACCAAGTGAAACATCAGTCGCATCGATAACATACCACTTACGTTTAATATCACTAGTTTTAGCTAATGGGGTAGTACGCACTTTAAATTCCTCCGTTTTTCTTCTGTTTGACAAACAATAAGTTTCCGGGGCCTATCGTGGACAAACATACGTATACTAATTTACGTCGTTTTGCTCAAAAAGTCAATCTTTTTAAGGTCTAATCGATATTTTTTAGGAACTTCTTCATAAAAACATGCTGCAAATATAATCCACTTGCTGGTGCTGTTGTGCGAACTTCTTGTCGATCTTTTGCTGCTAAAACTCTCGGTATATCATCAACTGGACGTTTTTTATTACCAATCTCCAGTAAAGTACCAACTAAAATTCTAACCATGTTATATAAAAATCCATTTCCAATAAAATCAAAAATAATTTTTTTATTATCTGGATCAGAAGTGATATTTACGTAATAAATTGTTCGTACCTTATCAACAATTTGTCCACCACTTGCTGCAAAACTAGTAAAATCATGTTTTCCGATCAAGTCTTTAGCAGCCTTCTGCATCAAATCAATATCTAACGGATATGGATAATGTCCCGTATAAAAACGGTTAAAAGGATCAGTAAAACGATGTTGATCTACAATATAGCGATACCATTTTCCTTTAGTAGAATATTGCACATGAAAATCTGAATTAACAATTTCACTATCAAAAAAAACTGTATCAATTGGCATTAATGCATTTAGAGCAAGCATCATATTTTTAGCTGGAATTTCTTTTCCTGGATAGTCAAAGTGGATAACTTGACCTTTAGCATGAACACCAGCATCAGTTCTTCCAGATCCATGCACCACTACCCGTTTTTCCTTTGGTCATCTTTTTTTAGTGCTTCTTCAATTACGCCTTGCACAGTCCGCTCCTTAGGCTGAATTTGAAAGCCATGAAAAGGTGTCCATCATATGCCATTGTCAACTTATATCTCGTAGTCATTATTTAATATGTCCTTGTAAGTAATAAAATCAGCGTCAAGAGGGCAAAATATCCCAGATTAATCAATCATACTTTGACCATTTTAAAACACGATAGCGCGTCCTTTTTGTCCCTTCTCGATAGCCTCTAGCTTCCATTGCAGTAGCTAAATCAATTGCAATTGTTAAGGAACTAATGAATAAAGGAATTAAAATTGGAATAATTGCATGAATTCTTTTAATTAATCCACCACTATTAAAATCTGCTCCACGTGCCCTCTGAGCGTTCATAATTCTAACAGCCTGATCTAACAAAGTCGGTACAAAACGGAGTGCTATCGACATTACAAGTGCAATCTGGGCTACAGGAACTTTTAAGTAGCCAAGAGGTCTTAGAATCCATTCCATTCCATCTGCAATTTCTAATGAAGTTGTTGTCAGAGTGAGAACGGTAGAAATTAAAATAATCATTACAAAACGAATAAAAATAAAAATAGAGTTTTGAATGCCGTATTCACTAACATTAAAAATTCCCCCAATGCCAATAGATTTTTCCACCAGTAGTAAAAAATAGCTGTAAAACTGATGTAAAAAGGATCAGCCAAATTAAAGGCTTCACTCCATCCCAAAATACTTTTGGTTTTAATTTAGTTGCTCCAACAGCAAGTAAAGTAAAAAAAGATAGAAAGAGATAGGATAACCAGTTATTAGCTAGGAAGATAATGACAATAAACAAAAAGTAGCGATTATTTTCCTCTTGGATCCATCTTATAGACGACAGAATTCCCAGGAATATATCGACCGATAATAATTTTACTCATTCATTTCCTCCTTTCGCCTTTAATTCATTGCAATTTTATTTACTAAAGAATCAATAGTTAAAGGCATTTCTGAAAATTGAAAGCCACCCTTTTCTAATTCTCTAGCAAATTTACTAGTAGCAGGCTCATCTAAAAATGCTCCTTTACCCAGTTAGGATCAGAAAAAACTTCCTTTGGACTTGCATGCTTTATTAAACGACCATGTTCAAGAACCAGCATATCATCTGCATATTGACTGATATCATCCATATTATGCGAGATCAAAATGACAGTATGTCCTTCCTGTTGATAATTTTTAAATATATCAAACATTTGCTTCTGTCCTTCAGGATCTAAGCCAGCAGCTGGTTCATCCAAACATAAAATGTCTGGTTCATAAGCCATTACGCCAGCAATTGCTACTCGGCGCATCTGTCCACCAGAAAGTTCGAAGGGAGATTTATTCATAACTTGCTCAGATAAACCCACTTTTTCTATCCACTCAATAGCTTGTTCTTTAGCCTTTTGCTCCGAAAAGCCAAAATTAAGCGGTCCAAACATGACATCTTTAAGAACTGTTTCTTCAAACAATTGGCTTTCAGGAAACTGGAATACTAAACCAACTTTTTTCTAATTTCTTTTAAAGACTTGCTAGAAGTGTTAGAAGTTATAGTCTTATCATCAATATTAACTGCTCCACTACTTGGCAATAATAAGCCATCAAAATGCTGCATTAAGGTAGATTTACCACTTCCCGTATGACCAGCAATTGCAACAAATGAGCCACTTTTTATTTTAAAAGATATATCAGCTAATCCTTGAGTCTGAAATGGAGTTTCTGGCGCATAAATATAATCTACATTTTTGAATTCAATTGACACAAATAGTTCACCAACTTTTCCTCAGTATTGACTTCTTGCGGGATACCTATTCCTTCATTTATTAGCTTATTTTTTATTTTATAAAATAAAGGAAGATCTAACCCCGCGCTTCTAATAAGAGAATCATCTTTAAATATATCTCCAGGCGAACCGCTAGCCAGCAAGCTGCCTTTATTTAAAACTAAAATCTGGTCTGCGTGCACCGCTTCATTAATATCATGCGTAATTGAAAATATTGTTAGCTCATTTTCTTTTTGTAATTTTTTATAAGCCTAAAATTTTTGACTTTCCTGCTGGGTCAAGCATACTCGTTGATTCATCTAGAATTATCAATTTCGGACCAATTGCTAAAATTCCTGCAATAGCAACTCTTTGCTTTTGACCACCAGAAAGATATTGGGGTTCACTTTCTTGAAAAGCTATCATTTCTACTTGATTAAGTACATCCTGAACAATGCTTTTCATTTTGGTACGAGGACTTGACGGTTCTCTAAACCAAAAGCTACATCATCTTCAACCGTAGCTCCACAAACTGATTATCAGGATTTTGAAATACAATTCCCACACGATCTCTAATATCCCCACATAGTTTTTTCAGTTAGAGTTATACCATCGATATTGATCAAAGTATTAGGATTATCATCTGGTAAAGAATACCATTCAATAAACGAGCAATAGTTGATTTTCCACTTCCGTTATGACCAACCAAAAAGTGGTCCAAGTACCTTTAGGAATTGAAAAACTAACATCTTTTACTGCAGGTTCCTCACTGTCTTTATAAGTAAAAGAAAGATGCTCGACGGTTACTATATTGTCTTTCATAAATATCACTTGCTCTTTTCAAATATGTCATTGTATCAATTATAAAAAAGAGCAAAAAAATCATCCACAAAGAGGGATGATTTAACATCTAAGCTAGACTAGGCAAAAGCCACCATCATCACGCTTATTCTCGCTTTTGTGAAAGATTTATAAAATAATATTATATTTTGCGCAATTAAACTAATTCAATGATTACCATTGAGCAGCATCACCCTTACGTGGGTTAGCTAACTTGTACATTCTAGTGTAACCACCATTACGGTCTTTGTAACGAGGTGCAATGTCACTGAAAAGTTTTTGAAGTGCTGATTTTACAACAACTGCATCTTTTTCTTCATGAATATCAGCAATTTCATTACGAACAAAAGCAGCAGCCTTTCTTCTAGCACTTAAATCACCGCGTTTACCCAAAGTAATCATCTTTTCGGTAGTTTTACGGATTTCTTTAGCACGGGTTTCAGTAGTAACAATGCGTTCGTTCATGATCAATTGGGTAGTCATTTCTCTAAGCATTGCTTTTTCTATGTGCACTATCGCGACCCTAATTTACGGTATGCCATGAGTTTTCCCTCCTTATTTTTCCAACTTAGTCATCTTGACGAAGTGATAGACCAAGTTCGGCAAGTTTATTCTTTACTTCTTCTAATGACTTACGTCCTAAGTTACGTACGCGCATCATATCTGCTTCAGATTTATCAGTTAATTCTTGAACAGTATTAATTCCTGCACGTTTCAAGCAGTTATATGAACGAACAGATAAGTCAAGCTCTTCGATCGTCATCTCAAGCTTTTCTCATTCTTATCGTCCTCTTTTTTCTACCATTACATCATCAAACTGCGCATCCATATCAGTAGACATAAATACTTTGAAGTGTTCTACAAGAATCTTCGCAGCGAAACTAAGGGCATCATTAGGTGTGATTGAACCATCAGTCCAAATTTCTAAAGTTAATTTGTCATAATCGTCTCTTTTACCAACACGAGCACTTTCAACTTGGTAGTTAACTTTTTTGATTGGTGAAAAGAGTGAATCAACGGGGATGACGCCAATAGGCATGTCATCAGTCTTGTTTTCACTTGCGGGAACATAACCACGACCATTCTTGATCGCAACGTTCATATGCAAATGGCCACCATCAGCAATACTACAAATATATTGATCTGGATTTAAGACCTCAATATCAGAGTCGACCTTTAAGTCAGCAGCAGTTACGATTGCTGGACCAGTTACATCGATTTCGGCAATTTTTTCTTCATCTGAGAGTGACTTTAACTCTAGTTTCTTCAAATTAAGAATAATTTTTGTGACGTCTTCTCTAACGCCAGGAATTGTTGAAAATTCATGTAACACACCATCAATCTGAATATAAGAAAGTGCCGTACCTGGAATAGAAGTAAGTAAAACTCGACGGAGTGAGTTACCTAAAGTAGTCCCGAAACCGCGTTCCAGTGGTTCGACAACAAACTTACCGTATGCCTCCTCTTGGTCTACTACGGTAATATTTGGTTTTTCAAATTCAATCATTACTGGGCCCCTTTCAAAACGTAATGTCCTGCACGCAGGAATAAACTAGACACGACGACGTTTTGGTGGTCTGGAACCGTTGTGCGGCACTGGAGTAACGTCGCGAATAGCAGTGATTTCAAGACCTGCAGCTTGAAGTGCTCTAATAGCAGCTTCACGACCTGCACCTGGTCCTTTAACTGAAACTTCAACATGCTTCATGCCTTGATCCATTGCAGACTTTGCAGCTGCTTCTGCGGCCATTTGAGCAGCAAATGGTGTAGACTTACGACTACCCTTGAAACCTAAAGCACCAGCGGAAGACCATGCGACTGCGTTACCTTGTACATCAGTAATCATGACCAAGGTATTGTTAAACGTAGAATGAATATGAGCAACGCCGCTTTCAACATGCTTCTTTACACGGCGTTTACGTGCTGTTTTCTTTGCAGCCATTAACTTAACCTCCTATTTAATAAATTATTTTCTCTTTGAACCCTTACGAGTACGAGCATTATTCTTGGTATTTTGTCCACGAACTGGCAATCCACGACGGTGACGAATACCACGGTATGAACCAATTTCAACTAAACGCTTAATGTTAAGACTAACTTCACGACGAAGGTCACCTTCAACACGGTACTTATCTACTTCGCTACGTAATTTTTTTCTTGATCTTCTGGGGTCAAGTCATTAGTACGAATATCTTCAGAAATACCAGCATCTTTACAAATCTTCTTTTGCAGTTGATTCACCAATACCATAGATATAAGTTAATGCGACTACAACTCTTTTATTTCTGGGTAAGTCAACACCAGCAATACGTGCCATTAAATTGCACCTCCTAATAAAAATATATAACTATTAACCTTGACGTTGTTTGTGCTTAGGGTTTGCAGAGCAAATCACCATAACACGACCATGTCTTTTGATAATCTTGCAATGTTCACACATTGGTTTAACAGATGGTCTAACTTTCATGTTTGCCTCCGTAATTACTTAATAAAACGATACGTAATCCTACCCTTGGTTAAATCATATGGTGATAATTCAACTGTTACTCTATCACCAGGTAAAATTCTAATGTAGTGCATTCTAATTTTACCAGAAACGTGAGCTAAAATTGTTGCACCATTTTCTAATTCAACTTTAAACATAGCATTAGGTAAGGTATCAACTACCTTACCTTCAACTTCGATGACATCTTCTTTTGCCAAAATTGTTCCTCCACATGAACAAATAGTCACACTTAGGCATTATAACACGGAATGTAAAAAAAACAATAAGAGACTAATCTTTACTTAAGATTTTGTCAATGTCTTCAAATACTTTTTCCGGAGTTTGTTCACCGTTAACAGTTGAAAGAATTCCTTTTTCTTCATAGAAATCACGAAAGAGGAGTATTCATCTTCTTGTTAACTTCTAAGCGATTTTTAACAACTTCTGGCTTGTCATCCTCGCGTTGGAAAAAATTCATGTCCTCCGCAACGATCACAAGTACCTTCTACTTTAGTTGATTTGAAATCTTGTTGTAAGTTGCACCACAATTTTTACAAATGTAGCGTGCTGATAAGCGCTTGATTAAAACATCTTCATCAACATCAATTGCAATTACATTAGTTAACGGCTTTTCTAACCGTTTAGTTATACCTTCAAGAAGTTCAGCTTGAACAGTGGTTCTTGGAAATCCATCTAAGATGAATCCATTCTTAGTGTCAGGTTGCTTAAGACGTTCTTCAACTAACTTAGCAGTAACTTCGTCTGGCGCTAAATCGCCTTTATCAATATAACTTTTAGCTTCTAAACCAACTGGAGTTTTATTAGCCATAGCTTCTCTGAACATATCACCTGTAGAAATATGTGCTAAGTGATATTTATCTACAATGCTTTCAGAAGCTGTTCCTTTGCCTGCACCAGGCAATCCTAAAAGAATTAAATTAATCATTTTTATCCTTACTATCTAATAAATCCAACGTATTCGCGCTTCATTAGTAGTCCATCAACTTGACGGGCTAACTCTAAAACAACACCAATAACGATTAAAAGACTTGTTCCGCCAAGTCAATTGAACTTGGTAAACCAAAAATATTTGTAGCAAGCTGCGGCAGCAAGGCAACAAGTCCTAAAAATACCGCACCTACTGTTGATAATCTAATTAAAATTTTAGATACATACTTTTGTGTATCTTTTCCTGGCCAAACGCTAGGAATGTAGGCTCCTTTGCTTTTGCAAGTTCTCAGCCAACTTTTCTGGATTTACTTGAACAAAGGCATAGAAGAAAGTGAACAAAATAATCAAAGTGTATA
>VOFH01001193.1_pt1 | contig 44001 bp, 69 predicted proteins | sample 5384091 | NCBI WGS metagenome assembly VOFH01 (sample SAMN12384727, study PRJNA508395) | human gut metagenome | isolation source: healthy gut G | host: Homo sapiens
GTGCAGTCAAAACTATCCTTTAATAAATTCGCTGTCGGCACAAAGTAAAACTTTTCTTAACTTTTCGAGAATAGATTGATACATGCCCGCTTTCCTGCGGGTATGCGCAAATATTTCTGAATCATAAGCCGACCACACAGTGGTCGGCTTATTCTTGTTTTATACTACAAGATTATCAGTGCATTACCAAATAATTACGTAGTTATGCACTTGCTTTCCTGATTCAGCTATGCAGATGTAGGTTTTTCATAACAAAATCCAAACAACTTCCTTTGCAATCGTCTAATATTCAATATGTTATAAAAAGTTTATTGAGGCTAAATGTTAGGTTAAAAGATTGATTATCAAAAATATATAATCTTTGCAGCGAATCACTTATTAATACTCCGGATCGATGGAATTAGTAGAGATATGCCAAGATATCAGGGAACTCTGTATACAGATTTCCGACAAGATCGATCAACTCGGCCAACAGTTGCAAAGCCAGCGCCCCCGATGGTCAGAAGGAATTAAATGAAACGGACGTATTGCTCGACTACCACGATGTCTGCGAGATCCTTCATATCAGCATTCGCGGAATACGACGGTTACAACAAACGGGGGAAATCGTCGAGTCAAACTCGGAAGAAGAAGATTTTACCGGACTTCCGAAATACAAGCCTATATCCGCCGTCTGGCAGAACAACGCTGCAAAACGGGAAATAACAAACTCTAAATATGAATAGTTATGAGCGAGACAAGGAAGTACAAAAATGATCGAGGAAGAAGCCCTCGACGAAATGATTCGCACGATTTGCATGCAGTCGCACTGCATCACTTTGCTAACGTATATCTGCAAAAAGAAGCGGACTACAAACCTCCCTGACAACCCCTGAAGCATGCTCGGTGCTGGAACTCACGCCGCGGCAACTGAAAGACGCCCGCATACGGTGCCAGGTACGTGTCCTGAAAATGGGAGGTATTTTCCTGTACAGTGCCTACGATCTGTGTACTATTGCAGCGCAATTGCATAGGAAAAAGATTATCGGACAACTCAAAAACGTACCGACTATAACAAGTAAGGTGCCTCAACCTTAACCTTTGGTTTAGTCAATCTTAAAGGACAGGTCGCTTATGATAAGCGACCTGTCCTGCTTTTTTGCGCCTATCAACAACATATATCGGATAAATACTATAAGGTCGTTTGCTGGAACAAGTTAGGCACTCGGCTCTTCTTCCTCTCAAAACTTTTCAGGGAAAATCAAAGCCACTCGCTTCGCTCGGGCAGATTTTTCCTGAAAAGATTTTGAACCGGAAGCCGAGTGCCTGTTCTTGTCCCTGCAAAACGACTTTCACAGTTTTGCATATAATATAAAATATTATAAATAATTGATAATTAAATATTTATGATTTTATTACTTACAAAATACCGTGTGTTTAACCTATATCATCAAAATTATGATCACACTCGACAGAAATAAAACAATTGCTCTTACCGGGCATCGTCCGAAGGAGATGCTTTCACATTGTCAAACAGATATCGGACTGGATCAAATCCGCTCGGATGCAGCCAAACAAATCCTGAATCTTTACCGGCACGGTTATAACACGTTCTTTCGGATATGACGCAGGGATTCGGACTGTTGGCAGCAGAAATCGTTTGTCACTACGTGGTCAATGCCCGACATTCGACTGATACCGGTAATATTATTCCACGGACATGAGCGGCGTTATAACATCTATTTAATACATAATATCACTACTGTCCAAAGAAATTTTCTCAGACATGATTTAAATTAGTTTATATTAATGCATTACGCGAATAAAATTTTTCCGGGATTTGATTTTTATACTTTTGCAAATAGTATTGCAAGAGATAGAAATCATGAATCAGGGAAAGACCGTATTCGCTCAGATAATGTCGCTCATACCGAGATATGAGTTTGACAAATGCGTAAAAAGAGATACAATGGCAACCGACATGCCATCGAGTTCAAATGCAGAGACCAGTTCATGGTGATGAGTTTTGCCCAGTTCACCGGCCAGGATAGCCTGCGCAGCATTGATTGCAACGCTGGTTGCCCTGTCCTTCAAGTTGTACTCGTCCGGAATCAAATATATCCAACGCTCGACTTTTGGCACATATCAACGGGGCCCAAGGACTGGCGCATCTATCACGACTTCGGTCAGATATTGATTGCACAAGCGAGATACCTGTACCGCCATGAGCCTTCCAGACTCGACGTGGACGGAATCGTCTATGCCTTCGACAGCAGTACGATGAAACTTTGCCTGCAACTCTGTCCATGGGCAAGACTTCATCATGATAAAGGTGGTGTAAAGATGCATACTCTGCTGGATTTGCGGGAACGATTCCCACATTTATTTATCTGACGGAAGCCGCGGTCCATGACTCCAAAGCAATGAGCCTCGTACCCGTGGAGCCTGGTAATTACTACCTCATGGACAAAGGGATATGTGGATTTCAAGCAGTTGTTCCTCCACTTTCATCGCCAGCAGGCTTTCTTTGTCACCAGGGCCAAGGACAACATGAAGTATGAGGTGGTAGAAGAGCATCCGGTTGATAAAAAGTACAGGAGTTGTTAGCGATTCCACTATCAGGCTGACGGGACTGAAAACCTCCCGATGGTATCCGGATACACTCCGTATGGTTGTGTATGAGGATTAGCCACGGGAAATGTCTATCGGTTCCTGACCAATGACTTCACACATTCCTACCTGACCATTGCTGAACTTTATAGGGAACGTTGGCAAGTGGAATGTTTCTTCAAATGGATCAAGCAACATCTGAACATCAAGGCGTTCTACGGGGACCAGCCAGAATGCAGTATACTCGCAGATATGGATTGCCATCTGCGATTACCTGCCTTGCCATTGCCAGAAAGATGTTTCATATTGATCAGGAACTTTATATTTTATCGTCCGTAGTCGGCAAAAGTACTCTTTGAAGGAAGCCTTTAGGCGAACTGTTTATTAAACCAAAACGTCCGATGAATGATTCCGATTCAGATCAACTGAACCTATGGGGGTAATTTCTTTGGACAGTAGTGACATAATATTTAAAATACAACACGATCCAGAAGCGAATCTGAATACGTGTAAAAACATTTTTAACCGGGCGGAATATTCCGCCCGGTTTTAATTTTTAATACCAATTAATCATGAAAACAATCCTGACAGAAGACATTTACAGCTATCCACAACTCGGAGAAGCCGAACTGGAAGCAGCAGAAGATTGTGAAGAACGACTTGTTTCGTTACTCAAAGAAGTTCGGCAATTCATACCGGAAGCATTTCTTATGCATAAACTGGAAGAATACGACGGGACATTGCATTACAAAAATGCCGAAATACATTTTACCGGGAAGGGTTGGATTTCCGCGTATTCAATACGAAAAAGAATACCGAATCCATGTTGACTTTTCATGCTTCAAGCATATAGATCGACAAAGGCTAAACCAGACCTTTGGGGCATGGATGCCCAAACAGAATCGGGGTGTTGACAGCAAAAAGATCAATGAATGGATAGATTTTTATCAGCAAAAATACGGTGAACTGTATAAACTGAACGAAGAGAAAGGACAGGAAATCGCCGAATTCCAATCCCAACTCGCCAAACTCCCGGATGTGTGCTATAACGATTCGAGCCTGCAAATCAGGGCATATAAAGCGCGGCGGACTGATATTCTCCTTCCACATCGGGCGTGAATACATCTACACAAACATCGAACTTCAGGTGTACAAACCTTCACTGGAAACATTTCTGGTAATGTCGGCCAACCAGTATAAAACGACAACGCCATGATAGTGCGATTCGACGGCCCCCTCTATGTAATCGATCCCAACGTCCCGATCGTTTTCGCCGAAATCATCAACGCCATAGCGGGGTCCGACAATCCGGCAGACGTACACCGCCAAATCCTGAAACTCTGCAAACATTCCTCACGCTACACTCCTGCCGACTTCTTCAAATGGGGCTTTAATAACACCAATTTATGGCTTCAACAACGGATGGCCTACCGTTCCTACAATTTCTTCAATGAAAGACTGCTGACGGTACTGGATTACATGCCTGCGGAAAATTTACCTGTAAACAACTAAAAACACGATTATGGAAAGTAGCAAAAAAACATTTATATCAACCTAAAGCCGTCCCGTCGAAACGAACAACGCTTCAAGACCCAGTTCCCTATGGCAACATGCATGGGATATGCCACTTTGCGGGGCCGTTCACGCAGTTACGCACTGCCGGAGGATATCTACCTTGCCAATAAAGGAGAAGTCAAAAATACGGGTCAAAATCACGAAACCAATAACGCGCGGTATGGAAAATAATACAAAACAATCGATATGGCTGCCGTAAAGGGACTGATGGAGCCTTGTTACGAATTGATATACATCACTTACAGGGAAAACCTCGACCACGAACACGAAGCGATCTCCGCTGCCTGAAAGAACATTCCGGAGATACGCTACGGCAAAAGATCAATGAAATCTACTCCGATGCCTGTGTCGAAGGCATGCACAACGCTTTGGATTATCTGCAACAGGCATGCAAAGACCAGGGATATGACCCCATGCAGGTCGACGAATTTTTCGAGGCCAATATGGAAGCGATTCAAAATGAAATCTTCGACCGGGATAAAACAGACGTATTTAAAAGTTTGCTCGAAAACACGATGCCGATCCCCGTTCGGGTAGAACTGCATTCCAACTATGATGTAATCAACTCCAACTGGCTGGAATCATATGACGGTTACAGCTATATGGAAAGTTATTTCGGGGATATGGCCGACAAACTTAACCTGAACCCGTCTCGGTTGAAATGGCATTTGAATCAATACGGCATCCGTACACAAGGACGATTCCCCTGCCTCAAAGAACGTAACGGGAAAGAATGGGTCGATTACCGGGCATTAGTAACGGAGCCTGTATAATTCCCATACCCCGGAGAATCGGTTCACGCTGATAGCTACCCTCGATCCCATGGAACTTTTCAACCGCAATTTCAATATCAGGGAAATTACCATCCCCGCAGGTAACCGATGCGGTTTATACAGTAAAACACACGGTGGAGGATCGCTTTTCGAAATGCCTTTGTTACGACCTGTCACGATTTCTCTGGAAGCTAACACTCCTTACAGTTTGTCGCTGGATATGGATCGCGCCAATTCCATCCAATGTATCTACGGGGTGAACAGCGACTTTTTCGGGGAAAAAACTAAACGTTGCCGCTTAATCTTAAAAACCAGTGTTATGAAAACAAGAATCTCATGTACAGTTCCAAGGAACTGAATAAAATCGTTCAGAAATACGTCGAACTGGATAAAATCAGTGAACACGTATACACTTTTCTGGTTGATAAAAATAAATACGACGATCCCGAACAAGATTTGCTGGACGTAGTATTGTGTAACTCAAACGTTTACTGGCGGGAAGCAACCTACCAACGCAAAACCCTTTCGCAACCCGGATTCGTCGAAGGTGAAGAGTATTTAGCCCTGCACCTGGCAGAACACATCGATCAGATTATGCGACGGGAGATTTCCTGAAAAACCTCTATGTAAAGATATACGAGGAACTGGGACTCAACACCGCTCCCTTTAATCGAATATCGGCAAAAAAAGAACCGAGCGTATCCATACCGAAAGTGTTCGACTACAGCAACAGAAGCAAGCGGAAGAAACACAGGCACAACAACAGGAACAAAAACGCCTTGAAGGTAAAAAGAAAAATTCAATGCCGGAAATTTTATCGACATGAACGATTTTCTGGCCTTATGCAAACAGGCAGGCGTAGTAATTCCTTTGCGTACACACGGCACTTTCAACGTCAGAGTGATCAACGTATCTCCAAAACAAATCGAATACCGGATTATCCCCAAGAAGCGGGCCCCAAAACTCGACGGATGCTTTAAAATCATCAATGCTTACCTGCGCATCGTTTCGGCAGAGGCTGCCGCAAACAACCAAACCGAAGACGCTAAATCCATCATATAATGAAACAGTTCATACCAAACCAACTTGTATACTGGCATGATCCCGACGAAAATGACGACTATTCGGGAATTTATCGTATTACTTCCGATACCCGAATCGATTACTCGGAACCTTCAGGTTTGAATCCCGATGAATACGACGAACGCCTCGTTTGTATTTCCGATGGAATTGGCAGTTTATATGTCCATGGCGGAGAGCCTGGATATCCTTGATGATAACAACCAAAACATAACCACATGAAAGCAAAAAAATTACTTCGATCTGATCCAAAACCCGAAGGCAAGCGCCCGCAAGAAAAGGGAGTTTATAGTTCATACCCTGCGTGCTGTAGGCCACCTTTCACTTCTTCCCCGCAATGGAACCAACCGGAAGAAGGGTATCCGACGATATTAAATACGTCACAGGGGACTCATCCGTATAACGGCTCTATATCTGAACCAAAGCAACCGTATTTTAATCGACGGTTACGATAAGCAGTCTGACGTTCTCCGCCAACACATATATGTGCCGAAAACTAATTACGATGCCATTATGACTTTCATCGGTTCCGTGATTCATGTTTTCTGCGGCCATTGCGGCTCCTGTCACACTTTCTGCGATGCCCGTGTCAATCGCAATACGGGCGAAATCGCCTCTTTTCCCGACGATGCCTTTGACGACGGTTGGTGCGAGATATGCGGAAAACACGTCATCTTATGCGACCCGGTACGAGCGCAGACGGAAATCGATGAACTGTACCTGAAATATAAAACGGAGCACGACTCCGAACCCGGCAGGATCTGGGGCCGCATCATGCTCGGTACGCATAACGAAAAAAACGTGACTATCGACTTTTCTCCTGCGGCCATCACACCTCAGAACGACTCGGTATTCTGTTACTGCATGGGTCTCGAGCAGGCTCAAAGCCCTGACCATACCCTCTGAACGCGGCTTTACACTACTGGAAGTTTACCGTATGCTTCCTGCTGGCAACACCAAAACCATTTAAATATCTGATTATGACAACAGCTACATTAGCTCCCGGGTTCAAAGAATTGACCGACCGGTTGAGCCAAACAGTACGAGATTCTAAAAAATGATTCTCGAAACCTTCGTCTCAACGGCGGACGGATCACCCTGCCGCCTTTGGATGATGAACAGGACACCTATCCCGTTACTGCAACATTCAACGGGCCTGATTACGATCCCCGCCTTAATATCACAAGTGTCTACGAAGAAAACGGAGATTTGTTTGCCGATGGAATAGATTCCGAAACGGGTGATTTAGAAAAAAGATTATGAAGTTTTCCAAAATCACTATTCGGATATTATCGATTTTCTGGAAGAGGCTGTATCCATGATCAACGATCGTGCAATGCCGGAAAATCCGGAACCAGATTCTACAAACTCTTAAACTGTAATCTTATGAATAAAGAAAGTAATGAAGGCATCCTGAAAATCAGAAGCCATACCGTGCATTGGTCCCTGTACGGTAAAACAGCCAACTTACAACCGAAGCCCGGGACTATATCGAAGATATGCTCTGCAGGGCACACGACAACGGACAACTTTACGCCGATCAGGAAGACGGCAGTCGGGCGCACGGATGGTGGCATGTTCCCCGTCCGACTACCAAACTTCACTTGCATCTGCTTTTCGGAAGCGGGCTTGTGTCCGATTTCAACGACAACGGCGTTATCCCTGCCGATGCCGAAGATAAAGGCGCCTGCGAATACCGGGAATTCGACACCGAGGCTGAAAGAAACGCCTACCTGCAAAGCGCTACGCGATAGCAACGGCTGGATGGATTTCTGTACCCTGGACGATACGACCCCGGAACTGGACGAGTGGTGGCAGTTACAGGAAGAAACGGTAAAGAGGCCGTAACGGGAATATCCCGCAGTGAATCCGACGAGCCCGAAGACCTCGCCTGTGTATGGAACCAACGTTGGGGAAACCTGCCTTTGGAACGCAAACAGAAAATTTACGATTCATACAACCTTAAACCAACAAACAATGACGCCGAATAAAATGCTGGACACAATTTATGACGATCTGATCGGCAAATTCAGTTCCGTTAAGGATTTCAAAGACATCCTGCCGCATACCGTTTTCGTCGAAGAAGATCAAGAAGACGGAGATACGGATAACGAACGCCGTTATCACCGGTATTTTCTACAGGCCGTACTTCCTCACGGACAGGCCCTGTTATCCGATCCGCACACAAACATCAGGCAACAAGTCGACCTGCGAGCGATCAACATCGAATGGCTGATTACCATCTGGGAGGCTTATCAATCATTTTTAATTACAAAAGAACTCCGGATATTCCTATACCCGGTTGACAACTTCGATCGCGGCACACCCGATGAGGAAATACTTGCAGCATGGCGGGAAGATATAGGACAGACAAGTGAAATTTATTCCTACGCGCCACAGGAGTATGCCGCGGAATTTAATGACGAAAATAGCGGTGTTGCATCCCATTGGATGCGCTGCATTTATATCTGAAACGCGCTCTATTTCCCCATCATTATAGAAATAAGGGTCGAAATACCGGCGACTGCCTATTACCTTTGCATCAAGTTCCGTACCCGTGGTTTTTTCAACCTCGGCAGTAACAGTCTCGGCAACGGACATCATGTATATTAAACGAATATCCGCATTACAGCAACATCATTCTTGCGCTGAGCAGATCGATAATTTTCGACCGTAACACATTGGGGTTAATAGGCTTCGCGGCATATCCGTCGAATCCGTGACTGAGGATGCGCTGCTCGTCGGACGCATAAGCATAGGCTGTAATAGCAAGAATGGGTACATCCACTGAAATTTTGCGTATCTCGGTCGTGGCTTCGTAACCGTCCATTACGGGCATATTCACATCCATCAATACGATATGCGGCTTGTGAGCCTTGAACAATTCCACGGCTTCCGCTCCATTCCATGCATGAAGAATACGGTAATCTTTTTTTAAGAATCGTCTCGAATAATTTGAAATTGCTTTGGTTGTCTTCGGCGATGAGAATTATGATCTGGCCCTTGCCACGGTATGAAGCGTATACTCCTGAATATGCCTCTTGGTGAGTTCGGTCGGAACGTTGCGGATCGTAAACCAGAAAGTCGAACCTTTGCCCGGCTCCGATACCACACCGATCTCACCGCCCATTCGATTCACGATTGTTTTGCAAATTGACAAGCCCAATCCCGTTCCCTGTGCGAAACTGTTCAGTTTGACGAAGCGGGAGAAAATATCCGCCTGCTTCTCCGGCGCAATTCCACATCCGGTATCGGTGACATAAAAACGAAGTAATCCGTCTTCCTGCAACGAATAGCCGACCGTAATACCGCCCGTTTCTGTAAATTTGATAGAATTGGTAATCAAGTTAATGAGTACCTGATTCAACCGATTACGATCGGTCAGGATCGTACATTCCGGCAGGCGGTCTTTGAATTCGACTTTCAACCCTTTTGTTTCCGCCCGTAATTGTAGAGACATGGTCGTTTCTTCGAGCAAATCATTTATATCGACGGGGGCTTCGACGAATTCCAATGTGCCGGCTTCGATCTTCGACAGGTCGAGAATGTCACCGATGAGTTGCAACAATAGTTCGTTGTTATTCTCGATAATTTTGACATACTCTTCCCGTTCTTCGATCTCCTCCGTCAAATTAAGCATGCTTGCAAAACCGACGATAGCATTCAGCGGCGTGCGTATCTCATGACTCATGTTGGCCAGGAATGCCGATTTGAGCCGGTTCGACTCTTCGGCCTTATCGCGCGCATCGACCAGCTCCTGTTCCATTTTTTTACGTTGGGTAATAACCTGTGAGGACCCGACCAACGTAAGCGGTTTCCCGTTTTCATCGCGTTTCTCCACGGCGGCCTGCGCTTCCACCCAGTCCATTCTATATCCCGATTTCTCGTGCGAGACAACTCGGTACTCTTCGCGTACTTTGTTCGTGCGCCCCTCAATCAAATCTTTGTACGCCCGCTTGACCCGTTCTCGGTCTTCCTTGTGTATTTTAGAAAAATACTCCGTATCGGAACCGACAACTTTTCTCGTTGACAGAATGACCGATATCACTCAATTCGATAGGCCGGTTTACATCGCAGAGAATCTTGTGATCGCGTAGATTCCAATTCCACGGGACAATGCTGGCCACATCGAGCGCCATAGCCAGCCTTGTGATTCGTATCGTCGAGTTGTTGCTGTGCGTTGTGCAATTCCGTCGTGTCAATATAGTAGGCATCCACATAGCCCGCCTGCGTAGCTGGAGTTACCACGATGTTCTGATAAAAATTCAGGCTCTGAAAAAATATTGTGTATAGATAACCGCTCTTTTTCGGTATCCGCCAACTGGGCAAGGCGCAGGGATAAAGTTAAACTCGCCGAAAAGGCTGCTTCCCAAGTGGCTGTCTGACGCTGCGCCCGGATAAAGTCCTTCGTAAAACGCTCGTTGTCCGGAATATTTCCATATCGAAAAGTTCCCCGGATGCATTATACAATAGTTTAGCCCTCATAAGCCACCGGCATGTTGTCGAAAAAAGATTGGTCAACTCCTGGCGACTCTCGAATTCCCGCTGCTGTAACTGATTGAGCATTTTAAGGTACGGATGCGGTGGTACAAAAAAACAAAAATCAATAAAACCGCAAGGAAAATTCCGACAGAGATAAGGAAAACCCGGTGTTGTTGGTAGAAGGTTTGGGGTCGTTCGAGGAACAGGCTGTCCGAGGGACATTGGTCCACGGAGAACCCCTTCAATAAAAAGCGAAGGATAATTGAAGATGGAATGGCCTTTTCAGGTATGAAAAATGGTATCTCCCTGGGAGGGGTATTTGCCAGAACAGACAGGATAGTTTGCTGCAAATGCGTTTCAAATGCCATTTCATCGTAAAAGCAGCCTCCGACCATGCCGCTGTTGTTCATGACGGAATTTTTCAGTGCGAAAACCGGAACGGACAGGTTGGCGATTACCGGAATGAATTGGCGTTGAGCACGGCACTGCCGGCAATGTTCGACTGCCGGAACCACGAGGAGAAAAAGCACCCGGTCTCCGCCGGATCAGTCGTTTCCAACAAAGACATCAGTTCTTCCAAAGAGATATCTGCAGCCGAAAGGAATCTGTATTTCAAATCGGGATACTTCTGCGCCATCAAACGTCTTATGTCGTAATCAGCTGCTGGTTGACATAGCGACCGTCCCCGATCAGCAACACCTCCTTTAGTCCAGGTATCATCTGTTGCAATAAGTCGATGCTTTCCCGCGGGAACATCCTTGTCTGCAAAGTCGTTAAGTTGTATTTATCCGTAAGCGTCGAAAGCGGTACACGTTCCTCTTCCGGAATCGGACGTTTATAAATATAAGCCTCATCGGGACCGAAATACTCCTCTTCTGCACAAAGAATCATCGGCACATCCCCCAACGGGTGCGGATCTCGTCCCGCAGCAGTAACGTTGAATTTCCGAGCAGCAATACGCCTTTCGGAACCTTATCCGCATATTTGCGGAAAAGGGCGTCTTTACTATGTCGAATTTTGCGGTATCATCTACAATCAGCATATTGATATGCTCGACAAAGACGGCGACGTCGCGTTTGGCAGAAATCCATTTCTGTACCGGTTCGATGATTGCGTTGCTCCAAGGCGCGTCCGAGGTGTAGGTATTGATAATCAGCAGATAATCGCTTTGATATTTAAAGTCTGGTTATCTTGAGCCCGGGCCGGCAGTAAAAAAACGCAATACAAGCAAATAAAAAGAGGCTCTGCCAACGCAAGACAGGCCCCACGCAAAAGTAATTCAAATTCATGTTCGACTGGATATATAGTACAAACATATAAAATTAATTGCATACCCTGAAATAGATTCTCCCAATTTTCACATTTATTAGTCAATAAAGTTATCTCCTTCCGATACCGGCCGCCCGAAAAGGCGGCCGCTTTTTTATGCCTATCACAAACCATTTTAAATACGTGAGCCACACGGTAAAAACTGTCCGATGCCTATGGGTAAAACACCGTTCGAACCTGCCAGCGGGAACCGCACCGCCGAAAGAACCTTCCATCTTTCATTATCACCGTCCGAAACACATCCGGAAAATCAACCACTCAAAAACATTTTTTAATCTTTAAAACACAACAAAATGAAAAAAGAGCACAAAACCACCAACAAGAAAAAAAAAAAAGCGTGAACTCCACCGCAATGATCGTCGCTGCCAACACGGCAACCACCGTAGCACCTGTCGCCGGTATCGCACCATTTCAATCCGTATCCATGCGTCTCCCGCTGTCGCAGATCGACCCGAGTCCGTTCAATCCGCGCAAAGATTTCAAAACCCGGAGAACTCGACGAACTGACGGTCAGCATCCGTAACCAAGGCGTGCTGTCCGATATCTTGGTGCGCCCCAAAGCAGAAGGCCGTTACGAGATCGTATTCGGCGAACGCCGTTTCCGCCGCTCAATTGGCAGAAGGCTGGAGAACATCCCGGCCAAAGTGCGCGAGATGAGCGACGAGGAAGCCGAAGACTGCGCCATCACCGAGAACCTGCTGCGCGAAGACCCTGTCTCCTTTCGAAGAAGCACAGCTCTTCCGTCATTTGGAAGAAACCCGAGGTATGGACGTAAAGGAAATTTGCAGCCGCTACGGCAAAAGCGAAACTTTTGTGCGCGGGCGTATCAATCTCAATAAACTGATCCCCGAGGTCGCACAGATGCTCGAGAACGAAGAGATCGGCGTGGAAATGGCCAGCGAATTCGCCAATTACGAAGACACGATCCAGAAAGAGGTCTATGACCAGCATTTCCGCAACGAAGGATATTTCTCATGGAAAGGAATCAAAGTCGGAGAATTCAAGAAACGGCTCTACGACAAGTATATGACCAAACTCGACAGCTACTCTTTCGACAAGACAGAGTGCGCCACCTGCGGGCATAACACCTTCAATCAGGTACTGTTCACCGATTGCGGAGACTGCGCCGGTTGCCAGAACCATGCCTGCATGCAGGACAAGAACCGGAAGTACCTTGTCGACCGCTGCATCGAGCCTCCGCACAGGATCCGCGCCTGCACCTGGCTGTATTCCCGGAATTCGGCGATACGGCCGTTATCGACCAACTCACGGACAAAGGGCATGAAGTAGAAACGCTGGACGGCCCTTACTACCTCTATAAACCGGGGCCGTCGATGCCCGATGCGCCCATTGCCGAGGATTACGACGACCCCGACGATTACCAGATGGACAAGGAGGAATACGATGAGGAAATGGAATCCTTCAAAGAGGAGTGTACGGGACTGGAATTCGACATCTCCGAAGGCCGCATCCGCAAATACGCCGTAACCCGTAACACCGAGATCGACATCCGTTACGAAACCGTCCGGGAGGAAACGGTAACCGAAAACGGAGTTACCCGTACCCTCGAACCCGAAAGTCCGGCCAAAGACCTGATCCGCAAGGACAGCCGCAACAAGGAAATCTGTTACGAACACATTACAAAAGACCTGAAAAGGTTCTCAGATGTTCGCCCGAAGTTTTTCCCGAAAAGCGAACTGACCTCGCGTGAAGTGCAAATCATGTACTATGTAATGCTCGACCGTATCTCCTACAGTAATAAACAGATCCTCGGCATCGAGAGCAGTTATAACGATTCCGGCGACCGTCTGAAAGCAGCCGAGAACCTTACGCCAGAGCAGAAAACAATGCTGGCGCGTATGGCGATCATGCGTTACATGGACGACCTGAACGAGTATAACTGCAAAGAGGACTCCATCGATATCAAACTGATGACCGAGTTTGCCGAACTGCACTTTCCCGAGCAGAGCAAGGCGATTCTGGATCGTCATAAAACATCTTCGACAAACGCCACACCAACCTGCAGGTGCGTATCGACGCCCTCGAACAAGAGGCCGAACGGCTCCGCCTGGAAGCCAAGGGTCTCGTTAAGGTCGGAGATGATCTGGTAAGCATCGAGACGGGCGAAATCGTTGAAGCCGGAACACCTGCCATCATCACGGCAGAAAACCAGCCTGACGCCGAAACACCGGAAGAACCCGCAGTAGAGGCAGCACCTGCAGAAGAAACTCGTAGAAGAACCAGAACCAGCCGATTACCCGGAACCAGCCGAAATGGAAGAACCGAGGGAGGACTACATCCCCTATGAAGAAGAACTTCCGGATATGCGCGCGAACTGATTCCTGCCGATTTTTACGATCCCGATCTCAAAACGCTGGGCAAAAAGAAACGCACATCCAAGGCTAAAACCGTGAAAACGGCGGCCTAAAGGCTTATTTTCTCTCTATTTCAAAAAGGGACGGTCGGAAACGGCCGTCCCTTTTTATCCTTCTAACAATTTAAAATTATGAATACATACGAAACAATGACCCCTGACGAGCCTGGATAAAGAAGCGCTCGATTACTTCTACCGCCACCGTGAAAACGGCGGTTCCAGCGAATTCGACCCTTCGATCAACGACATCAGCCGGGCTCGAATAGCCGCTTATTACAAGCAGCACGGACAGTGCTTCCTCATTAAAAATCAATGATTACAATTGCGACCGGAGGAATCCACAGATTACGTACACCCTTTATACCGGGCAGCTAATCTACAACTTCGAATTCAGTTTGGCATTGCCGGTCGAAGATGAATGCCTCCGAGAGTTGATCGTCGAACAAAACCGGGAGCATCCTACATTATCCGGCCTTACAGAAAGAGTAAAGCCATTTTTGAACGCGTAGAAGTCCTCCACGGTATTACCCTGCACTGGGTATGACCCGATTTAATCACCAAAAAATCCAATATGAAAGCAATTCCTTTTTCTGAACTGAAAGATTTTCGTACAGGAGATTTCAACGACATTCCCGTACTATTCAGCGACTATCCCATCCTGAACGACACTCCCCGAAGGAGTCTACGCCTATGACCTTCGCGGGGACGATACTCTGGAATATTTCGCGACCATTGAAACCAGCGTATGGGTAAATTACGCAGGAACAATCCTGACAATGCAACCTGTCGAAATGAACGAAGACGGCTACTGTAATATACATGAATACGGGTTTGACGATGAAGACGTAACCGTTGCTCAATGGATGGAGCAACACCGTTCCCAAACCACCGGTTCCGGCCGATAATCCCATATGTACGGAAATTCAAGTCCCGCCGTACACGGGCACCTACCATGAAACAAACTGTCAATACCTTCGCACAACAATTCGCCGAGCTTACAGGCGGCATTCTTTGAAAGCCACCGTAACTTGCATATGGTCATCTACGACTACGGTTCGTCCCCCTCGCTGGCCCTTTGGCGAGGACAGCGCAGACAGCCTGACGAAACCCGTCATTTTTTGTACGCCCATGTGCGGGATCAATACGCCGACGAGCTGCGCCGCAAGCAGGTACGCCACCTATTGTACCGCAAGGCCGCCAACCATATCCGCCGGGAACGAAAATACAAATGTTTTGCATCGCCCGGCGAAAACGGATATTCTCATTCAATCTCAACGCTTAAAATTACATGATTATGAGATACAAGGATTTACCGTTTCAGCCATCGACGACTGTGACGAAAACAAAGGCGGATACTTCTGCCAGGTATATGCAAGTCCCGACTTTTCCGGGACTCTCGATTTTTTCTGTATCCATCCCGATGAACTCTCCGGATGCAACAATCCCAAGCAGGTGGAACGCAGCGTGCGAAAAAGATCCGGGTGTATATCCGGAACAACTTCAAAGACCTGAAAGAGCTAAAACTCAAAACAGGGATTCGCAGATCCGCCGAAAACCAGCAGCGACAACGCATACAAAAACCTGAATCATGGAACGGTATGCCAGCGTCGAAGCTTCGGTAAAGACTCGCTTTGCATGCTTCTGATGCTCATTGCGCGGGAAGAGCCTCCGGACGAAGTGGTATTTTACAACTCGGGCATGGAGTTCGAAGCCTTGTACCGGATCCGCGACCGGGTGCTTCCCCTGCTCGAAAGACACGGCATCCGGTATACGGAACTGGCGCCTGAGCATCCCTTCCTGTATGATATGTTCGAAAGGGAAGTGCATGCCCGCGACGGCAGCATACACTACGGCTACAGTTGGTGCGGGGGGCGATGTCGCTGGGGACAAGCCAGAAAACACAGGCCCTCGCCCGGCACAACCGGGACGGGATCGATATGGTTGGCATCGCCTTCGACGAACCCGAGCGACTGGGACGCGATTACCGGCCCAACAAACGCTTCCCCTGTACCAATGGGGCGTAACAGAAGCGCAGGCTCTGCAATATTGCTACAAACACGGTTACCGCTGGCTTGAAGACGGTCTCGAGCCTGTACAGCCTGCTCGATAGGGTCAGTTGCTGGTGCTGTCGCAATAAGAACCTGCGCGAATTGGAAAACATCTACCGCTACCTGCCACACTACTGGCAAGGGCTATGTCGCCTGCAGGAACGCACGCATCTGCCATACCGTTCTGGCGGCGAAACCGTCTTCGATTTACAGAAACGGTTCGAAAGAAACATAAATCCATTTAAACCAAAAAATTATGAATGATTCCGATTTACTGATTATACCTGCTTCTAAGCAGGAACTGATCAACCTCTATTTCGATAAAAAGAAAACGAATCCCTATGGGTACAATACCAACAAAATGAACAAAATATACGCATCGCGCTTTCTGATCCGAATAATTATTACGAACCTCGTCTCCCAAATTAAAAAACTGGTAGATGAATCCACTCAATTAAACCGCCGGATATTCCAGATTGCATTCATGGCCTTCGCCCGCCGGATATGCGAGGATCAGGTAGCAATTTGCAATAACGAATTTTGGAATGCGCCATGCGGCAAGGAATCGAATATATACAGGCATCACAAATGCCCGATGTGTACCGACAATAAGCTATACAATGATATGATGCAATGGTGGGATAAACTTGAAGTGGAAAGTATAAAAAAATTGCAGTCCATTTCAAAGATGAGTTCGGTAATGAAGATATGGATGCCTGTGATGACTTTCTCGACGAAAGACTCAGTGAAATATGGTATTTCCTTTCAATAAAGGACAGGGAACGCATATACGACTATTGCCTGCAAAATAACCTGTTACAAAACACTTCGCAGACTGCGGATAAAGAACAGAAATAATTACTTTAAACTTTACCATTAATAGAGAATTTGAAAAAAACGGTCCAATCTCTGATGGATTCCGTAGAAAGAGACCATGGAAAACCTGTTCACACGCTGGCAGGATGAAAAGAATATGAAGATTTTGAAGATTATAAGCAGGTAATGCGTCAGATAGTGTCCCGGACATCCGGTGTCGACTTTATCGACGCATCCTCCGAACCCTTCGGATTCAATTTCTCCATCGGAAATATTACCTGTTGCTACACAATTCGGCCCACAGACGACGAACATATCGACATCGCATGCAGTCTTGGAAAAATTACACCCGGCAAGACGGACGAAAGCATCGATAGCTAAACAGGTTCCCGTTTAGCTTATCCTTTCAGTATCTGGGTAAATTACATACATAATGCCGATTAAAACGAACAAGGCATCCTCCGCCGGGATGCCTTAAAATCTTAACAAAATATGGAAAAACCTATTGCAACCAAATTCGTCAAATGGGAGATACCTCCTTTGGAAACCCTCGCCCATTCACAGGTATACCTCTTGCGTGAAAAAACTCAACCGGGGTGAAAAACTTACCCGCGAAGAAAAAGATTTTATCGCCAGCCAGATTCCTAATACCTATTTCAGACAAGCGATCCCACTACGGGGTTATCGCTTCGACTTTTCCGATGTGCTGCACGGTTACGTCATAAAGCAGTACGATTCGTGGTATGAGCGTTACGCGCCGGGACCGTACCAGCCTTCGCAAAGTAATACACGGACGTATCGATAAAATCTTGAAATGTAGACTGCGTTTGATTATTACTTTATAATAATTATCTTTACGTAAAATAATAGACAAGCTATGAGAACGCTTAAAAATCCCTTCATAACCAGCGGCTACGAGTCCGCGGAATACTTTGCGACCGCGAACAGGAGAGCCGGAACCTGATCGGGAAGTGACCAACGGAAACAACCTGGCCCTGGTCTCCACCCGTCGTATGGGAAAGACCGGCCTGATCCAGCACTGTTTTCACAATCCGGAAATAAAGGATAACTACTATACCTTTTTTGTAGATATCTATGCGACCAAATCGCTGCGTGATTTCGTGTTTTCCCTGAGCCGGGTGATCGTCGACGGTCTGAAACCTTTCGGGAGAAAGGCGATCGAGGATTCTGGAACAGCGTCAAATCCCTGCAGGGCGGCATCACTTTCGATCCGGTAGGCAATCCCAGCTTCCAATCTCCAGTTGGGCGATATCCATTCCACAGAAGCCACGCTCGACGAAATATTCCGATACCTGGAACGTGCCGCCAAACCGGTCATCGTCGCCATCGACGAGTTCCAGCAAGTCGCGTCCTATACCGAAAAGAACGTGGAAGCGTTGCTGCGTACCCATGTCAGCATTGCCGCAATGCCCGTTTCATCTTTGCCGGCAGCCAGCGCCATGTTATGGGAAGCATGTTCACCAGCGCATCGCGCCCATTCTACCAAAGCGTGTCGATGATGTACCTGGAAAGCATCGCCCTTCCCGAATACGAAGCCTTTGCCCGGGCTCATTTCGAAAAAGGAGGCCGCCAGATCGAACCTGGGGTGGTAGAAAACATCTACGAGCGATTCGACGGCATTACGTGGTATGTGCAGAAAATGCTCAACATGCTTTATAGCATAACACCCGAAAAAGGGACAGTGTACGGTAAAGATGATTCCCGAAGCCTTGCAGAACATTCTCGACTCTAATAATTACACCTTTCAGGAGATCCTGTTCCGCCTGCCGGAAAAACAGAAACAACTGCTCATCGCCATCAATAAAGAAGGCGAAGCCCGCGCGGTTACCTCCGGGGAATTTGTCAGAAGAAACAGCCTCCCGTCGCCGAGGCTCCGTACAGGCCGCCCTCAAAGGATTGCTCGAGAAAGACTTTATTACGCACGAACAGGGCGTCTACCGCATTTACGACCGATTCTTCGGAATCTGGCTCGAAGAGAATTATTAACCGGCAGTCCGGATAATCCGCCCTGGCGAAATACGACCGAAACCGTTTCTGAATCCTTTCCTTTTCAGGGGAAGGATTTTTTATGCTTCCGGCGCCGCTCATGCGGCGTCCGTGAAACGTTTATCCTTTGACAACCTTCAAAACGTGGGCGCAACACGGTAAAAACTTGCATGTACGCTATGCCTTACATTTATCGAAACAAACCCGATGAGAGTTCGGGACCGATCCCCGGAACGACCGTCCGGGAAAATGCTTCCCCGACATTTTACGATGAACGATCCCCATGGAAGACCGACACGACGGGGACTGAATCCCCGAACAGCTTTTCCGACCCAATGCCCGGGGAGTTAAAACGGATGCAGGAACAATGGGGAGCCTTGTCCGCCGAAAATTTTGCATCCGCAGCGGAATCCTTGCCGGTTTGAAAAACTATCCGGCTCCCGAACCGGTCAGCCCTGATTTCACAGCGATCGTCGATCTGCTGATGTGCGTAAACGCCACAGGGCTTTATGAGGTTTTTACGAATATTATCCCCATGTACGCCTGTTGGAAATCAGCATCTACGAAGGCCGGTGGAACTACCTTAAACACCCGGTATTTAAAATGTGCCTCGAATGCGGAGAGGTATCTCTTTTCGATTTCGATACCGATGAACGGATCACTCCCGAGAACCTGCTGGAACGCCTGATACTATTAATACAGTAAAACATTTAGTACGGTAAAACGTTCACGCAAACTTTTACAGATAAAGCGTTTCATGTTCAGTCACAGAAAAATACACAGTGAACCGTCTTTCTTATAACAACATACAATTAATAAAATAAATTTATCTTACATTTGTATCAATCCGTTGTCAGTAATTTCATTGTAAATAAAAAAGAAGTAAGAAGGATAAAATAATTAAGATAAATACTGTTTATTCCGGTTTCCGAAACGACCAAAATACTGATACGCAGAATAAACAGGCAGGGCTTGTGCTTATGGCACGGGCCCGGCTTGTTTGCGTCGGAGCGCTTGGTCGTGCTTGGAAACCGGACTCGCCGGAACCCGTGCTTTTGGTTTCAAGAGCCCCCGATTTTCACAAACCAATACTGCTCCCATGAAAGACACTACAAACCCCTCGTTTTGCTTTTTGGACCTTCGAATGCCCATATACTTGAGCAACCTGGACAAATGGCGGAAAACAGTTCCTTCCCAAATCCGGAATCCCGGTTGGAAACAATACTGGCCCGGACGATAAAGAGAGCTTTTACAAGAAAGGACGCCGCACCTTTTTTTCCGACTTACAAAGCGGGTTCAACCTCGAGGCGGCCAACTGCGTATTGATGCTCCGGGAAAACGATCAGAGCCTGAAAGATATCCGCCTGCTGGTCAACCCGCCCGATGAACAAACGATTTCCGGCTATGATAACCTCAGCCGGGCACTCTATACGGACATACTGGCCAATGCCCAGAATTATTACCGCGACGCAATGGAGATTTGTCAAACCGGAAGGCTGCTCCTACCTGCTTTGCTATGACGACGGAGCCGACGGCCCTACACAGAACATAGTACGGCAGGCCCGGAAAAACGACATACCCATAATCAACCTCGAAAAGGATGAGACCGGACTCTATATAGAAAAACGCACGACTGGAAATTCCTGCTGTGCGTTTTTTACTGCTGTCTATAGTGCCATCATATACGAATATCCGATCTTACCGAATCGCTAAGATTTCCTGTAACAGATGCCGATCAACCTTTCTGTTATAGCGCTGCCCCTGCGCTGTAGAACATAAATTGAAGATTATTTTATTACGGGATTTTGCCGCTCTTATAATATGAGTCTGATAAGGCAACGTACCATCATAATAGGTAACCAGCATCGAACTATTACTCAGTAATGCAGTGTTTTTGCTTCGGGTACACCCGTATTGACTTCTTTCCCGGATCACGACCTGCGCATCCGCACTCTCGAAAACATCCATATAGATTTGAGAATAAGGAGGCGGATACGGCCGTTCATGCTCGAATGACGTGGCAAATACGATCAGCCGGATATTACTGAGTCCTCCGAAACGTTTTCATCGATAAGATGGCTGATGCCGCGCATAGATCGAATCCTGCGGACAAACTACACAAAAAGTATCGTAGCCCCGTTGATACAGTAAACTGGCTAATTGCTCACTACGCCTCCATATTTGCTGATTGATCTCGCCTCAGTCCATCCCGTCAATATCCCGGAGGATACTAAATACTTACCTGAAAATGCTACGGTTTTTCCTTCATCTATTTTGCATTCGATATTTGCCATTATGATTCGATAAATCCTTAAAAAGGGGAATGCACCGCTGTTGAAGTTCATTTCACCAGGTTAGAAAGAGGCCGCTAAAGCATTCCCCGTAGGGGCGTCCGTTGCGAGACACCTACTTTGATTATGAAAAGTTGTTGTTGGAAATAAAGTGCAGGGCCGATTCTACTAACCCATTGCAAAGTTTTGATTATGAAAAAGAAACTGTTTGAAAAGACAGCCCCGCACTTTATAAGAATGGAAAAATGATCTCTTAAAAAGTATAGGGGCTCCATCCAAATCCGCCGCCTTTGAAATAACCGGTGAGTTTCCACCGATAGAGATGTCACCCTATACATGGTATCGCTGATAAACGAAATATCATTAAAAAGGGAAAGGGAAAGGGGGGCATCGGCATGAATCTCGTTGTCTATGGATGCCATACCGAGCCCCCCAACCACTGCCGGTGTTTTTATCGGCAAACTCCCGTGTCGTGGCAAAGGGTGCAGGAAGATTGACCAACCGGCCAGTGGCGGCCCTTAAATCTTTCATCATAAAAAAGGAAACAGGACACCCGGCAACATCCATATTATGCCAGCCTGTCTTACGGACAACGCCGGGAAGTCCTGCCCGCCTTCCAATCTAATCTATTATGAAAAAATGCGTTAAACGCCATCGTAAAATCCCGCAAGCCTTAATGTAAAAAGGGCGCATTCCTTCGGCTTTCAGTAACATCCATATTCCTGCGTTCCGGGATATGCGCCCTCTTCCAAAAAAGGTTTGTTGAAAAATATATGAAGATAGTCCGGGTATTCGGGAAGGGAGCGCAGCGGTAGGTCGAACCCTGCTTGGTGCCCCTCACCAGAACAAGCGAATACCGCCGCACATGCCCCTTCATTAACATGAAAAATGGGCACAGCCATGTATAGAACCGGATCGTTTTGCGGGAGGAAAAACGAAAAACTGCGCCCTTTAAAAAACCGATGTCGGTTAAAACAAGAAATCATGCGATCCTGACACGCCCTGCGATACCGGATCGTTCCGGCAACGAGTGATGTATGTTTCCGCGTAGACAGCATGACTTATCAGGATTATAAGTTATCCGTCGGCAGAATAAACAAAAAAGCGCGGGCATTGTCACTCACACTTCATAAAGGCTCTGGTAAACCATCAAGGATGTAAGCACAAGAGGCCCACGCTCGTAAATACGTGGATTGATAGAATACCCCGCAATCCGAGCATGGGCTCCGGTGCGTGAGGGCTTTTCTTGCGCTTTACCCCTTTCAAAAAATTGTACCAGAATTCTTATGAAAGTAAAGCTAACAACCGCCATCCATTCTGACGAATCGTTACCCCAAATATACGAAACGATTCGCAATATACAATGTTTCAGTATTCTATTTTTCTTCCTTTTTTCATGGTTCCGGTTTGACGATAGGCGCATAAAAGGGCTTTCCGGACAAACCGAAATCGAATGTTATCACAATATAAGGGTCAAAGGCACGGGCCAGAAACAGTCCATGTCGAATACTCGAACTATTTACCGGCCACAGGCTTTGGGCTCCTGTCTGACTTTAAAGGTCGGTCATAATCAATCGTTGGTGTGAATTCAGCACCTAATTAACGGACGAAAAGATTCGATTATTATATGCCCCGCCTAAACGAAGACAGGAAACCGAAACATAAAAAAGCCGGAGAATAATTATTCTCCGGCACAGGCTTTACGCTATTTCCTGAATATTCCGTACATATCTATCTCCCTGCTTTTTATTTGGCGGGTTTGAGGTACCATTCCTTGTTCTTCTCACCCTTGCTGGTCACCCATCCGGCGAAGTCGGGATAGTAATCGTCGATCTTGACCTTTTCGGCCGGGACACGGTAGTCGGTTATCGGCAGGTCGATAGCGAATGGGTGCAGGTCGGTGGTCACGTAATAATACGGCCCGACGGGGTTGCCGCCTTTATCTACTGTACTTTTATCGTCGCCGCGTCCGAAATAAGAAAGGTCGGCCAACGCCGTGGGAGCGTAATTGGTCAGGTGAACTTCCTTACGCATGGCACCAGGGATGAATCCCTCTTTAGCGTCGCCGCTTACACAGATAAAGGGATTGTACAGGGCCTTGCGGGTCAACTTATCCATCGAAACGCTTCCATCGAGTTCCATGGTAACGGTGATCGGGCCCAGTGTCACGGCTTCGTCGATGTTGTCGAAAGAGCATTACCACGGCTTTGTCCTGTCCCGTTTCAAGGCCGTTTACGGTCTGCGCCGTAGAGGCCGTCTTATCGACGGTTACGCTTTTAATGGCCGCAGCCGGTATATCCAGCAGGTAACCGAAAGCGCTGTTCAGGTTGCCTCCGTCGTGCAGCGGGGGTGAACACGTCTTTAATGCCGACCGCCTTTTGTTATCCTTGTTCGTGGTAAAGGTCGTACTGTAACCCACCACCACGTCGTTCATGTCGTAGTCGCCCTGACTGGGCCACAAATCCTCGAAAGCCAGCGTACCATTGATCGGGTCGCCAGTTACGTCGGGATATTGCTCTTCGCCGGGATCGATTACCGGTTTGTCCGAATCGTCGATAGCGCCTTCAGGATCGGCGTCCAGATAGAACAGCACATCTTTATAATCGCCGTCCTCGCCGTCCTCGAAACCGATCACCGTTTTGCCGCTGGCCTTGTCATACAGGCTTACGCAAAAGCGTTGCTCCGGACCGTACATATTGTTAAATACACTGTTCGAACACTTGAACGAGCCGAAATTGGTAGGTCTTATCAGTTTACCGTTATAAATATCGAACCCATGGGGCATGATGAACCATCCGATCGTAAAGCCGGCTGGGAAAACATCCGAAACCTGACCGTTCGGGTCGTAATATTTCAATTTGACCTGCATGCCGGATTGCAGGGGTGGGCAGTAGCCTCCGACATAATCCTCCGCGTAATTGTACATAGAGCAGTTCGGAAATACGACGTACTTGGGCAAATTGAGAAATTCCTCCAAAGTCTTAGGCGCATGCCCCGTTTCGTAGTAATAATATCCGATAGAATTCGCCCACTGACCCAGCTCGGAGACAAAACCAACATCAGAGAGGCATTCTGTGTTAGCTTGATGTTAACCTGTTCTGCCGGCTTGGCATACTGGGAATTATCAGTGCCCGGCATCAATACGTTCTGCACGCGGTTCATCAACCCGTCGGGAACCGTGGCCACGGTTTTTTCGAGGTAGTCCGGTTTGCCGTCGATATCGTAACCGCCCAGCGGCGTCTGGATGTTGAATACATTGTCCGGGGTCGATCCTCCGCGCGTCATGGAAAGCTTGTGCGGCCGCCGTACGGTTCTTTTGCTGCGAAGCCAGATTCTCCAGGAAGGAATCGAGGTTGAACGAGACCCCTGACGCGGTTACCTGCGTTTCTACACAGGTAGGCAGGCCGTAAGATTCGCTGTACAGCCACACCTTATCGGTAGCCGTGGGCAGGTTGACTACTCCGGCGTACTTGCTGTCCTTGTCGGTGTAGGCTTTAAGCAGCGACTTGACGCCCTCGTTCCGAACCGGAAGGCCGTCCTTTTCGGTTACGGGATTCTCTGCGAATACTTCGAAAAGGGCTTTGTTTCCCTTCATGGAATAATCGACGTTTATCTTGACATCGGCTACGGTGGCGTAATCGAATCCGTTTCCGCCGCCTTGTCCGTTGTCGTCGGGGCCCGAATAATCCGGTTGCTTGACGCACCCCGTCATCAGTACAGTAAATGCCGTAATGCCGGATAACAGCAAAAACAGGCTTTCTTTCGCTTTCATAATATGCGGATATTTATAAGTAATCATGGTTCTGCAAACGGCTTTATTCCGAAAAAGGACAAAACGCTCTGCAAACTCACTTACAAATATAAAGTATGTGCTGATTATTAAGCGGATAATGGCGACTATTGCCAGACAATAAGGAAAACCGGTCGAAAATCAGGATTAAAAAAAGACTCGCGGTATTTCGTAGGCGTCATGCCGGTATAGCGGCGGAAGTAGCGGCTCAACGTCGCATGGTCGGAAAATGCGTACGCGCGGCGATGGCCTTGATATCCAAAAGACGAATCCCTGAGCAATGATTTTTATTTCGAAAATCGTGTAATAGACAATCCAATCACGGGCGGACTGTCCGCTGATGCTCGGATCAGGTTCGTCAGGGATTTGGGCGTTAATCCCAGGCTTTTGGGCGTAGTACGCTACATCCTTATCGGGCGAATGCTCTTCGATGATATAGTACATAAACCGGAAGGCCAGTTCACTCGCTTATGGGTATACCGGGTTACTTCCGCCATGGGATCGTTGATAGGCCGCGTAAAGGGGTCCAATAATAGAGTCGCAGAAATTGCATCAGGCGTTTCACGCCGGCAATTCGCCGGCGATTTTCGTTCCAATATTCCATCAAGTCGCAGTAATTCAGGAATCTCCGGATATGATCTTCGTCGGAACGGGATACGATATGACGGCTCATGTAGAAAAAGAATCCCGGACGTAACCTCCACAATCCGCTCAGCGTGTCTATGAACATCGTCTGGGATACCCTGAAAAAGGTCATGCGAAAATCTTCGCTGACCTCCTTTATGAACGCGAGCTGCCAAGGAAACAAGGTGAAGATCATGTTCGGCGCAATCCGGAATTTGTTGTCGAGGACCTGGATCGTCATATGTCCCGACAGGCACACACCGCCGACCCCCTCTTTGAGATAGGCGGGACAATCCGAAACAGGAAAATCGGAAAGCTCCGTACAAATGCGGAACTCCTCTTCTCCCGGCGCCTCCTGCCCGGATAAATCCGGTTGCGGTTCTTCGTTCATCGATATACTTTCTTTTTTCATTACAAAGCTAATCATTTCTGTTTATATAATTTTTATCGTTTTTCCTTATTGTCAGGCAATCGTTGCCCGATTTCATCATAAATATAACTTATAACTTAACTTCGTATAATAAAATAATTTATACACGATACGATCAACTCCCTTTTATTAATCTTGTGTGGAAGATAGGCGGTAACAAATAGAATAATTAAAAGCACCAATATGAAAAGGGCAAAACAATACCTTATCGTGACGATCGCGGCACTGTTGTTTGTCGCTTGCGGCAAAAATGAAAAAGAAAATCCGCCGCCGGCACAGCCGGAGGTCTCCATTACCGGAACCTACGAACTCCACACCGGCGAACCGCTGAGTTCGCTCACCCTCACCGGTACGGCCACCTGCGACGGGCAGGCCGTCGCGGGCGCTTTCAGTTGGAAGGACGGCGCGACCACGTACAGGGCCGCCGGGCAGTACGACGCCCCTGGGTGTTCACCCCGCCGACGCCGGAAAATACGCCCCGGCCGAAGGGACGGTCAAGGTAACCGTTGATCTCTCCGTTACCTGGAAATTGCTTACCTCCGATTTTTACGGACTCCGGGATTTCAGCGGCCGTGACATGTCGAATAACGGCATGGCAATGAACATGCTGGATAACGGCATGATCGAATACCGGATGTTCACCCGGCTAAGAAATACAGGGGCAACCATACCTTTGGCGCTCGTACCGGAGGAGAATATATACGCGATCCTGAATAGTGATGTTATGATTAATGATCCCTCCAATGTACGGATCGACTGGCGACAACTGACGCCTTTTAAAGGGGAGTATGTGGCCTGTGCGGATATTTTTAATAATACCGAGGAAAATAAGGGCAAACTTTTCCGGGCTGCCGACCCTTACTTCTTCTGGGATAGGGCCGACTTCTTTACGTTCGTGCATCGTATATTGGGCGTGAAGAACGCAAGCCTTTCGGCCATCGTAAAAGAGAACGGCAAGTACGTTTTCGCCCGCACGTCGGATCTGCATACCTGGGAGACCGGCCGGGAAGTCCCCGACGACTTTCCGCGCGACGGCGGATTCGCCCGGCTGCCCGGCGATAATGCGTCCTGGCCCCTGCTGCTGGTCGGCGGGATCAACGGCCCGACATACTACGATTTGAAATACCTCAATACGGCTTGGCGAAGTTCCGACGGTTTGACGTGGGAGAAAATAGCATCGACGCAGCCGCCTTTCCCCCGAGGGCATGGCCGGGGCTTCGCTGGTGGAATACGGCGGGACACTCTACCTGATCGGCGGCAGGAACGAGGCCGGGCAGCCGTCGAAGAGCATCGTCTGTTCCTCCGACGGCGGGGTTTCGTGGCAACCCGCAGGAAAGGCGATGGAGCTCCCGGCGGAATATAAGGCCCGGGCGTATGCCTCGGTATTCGTCACGCCGGACAACACGTTTCTTATTTTCAGCGGCATAGCAGATTTCCAGCCCGTCAACCCGCCCTGTCTGCTCGAGATCTGGGAAGGGCGCATCGGGGGATGGTAAGTCGGCAGTAAAAAAATTAATATATGAATAAATTGAATACCATGAGCATATTAATATTCAAATTCCGGTTGCCGGATGGGCAAGGCGGAATTCGAAAGCACGATTACCGATTGGGAAACGGTAAGGGACGATCCGTTAGTAGCGAACCAACCGACGAAATACCAACCCGAATAAATTAATTATAGAATTATATACGCCTATCCATTCCATTTGATTAGCAAACGATAAATATCTGCTATATGTGCGCTGCTGAATGCCCGAACGAAAAAATCCCCGATAACGACGACCGGCAAAGAGCCTGCCGCTGTCTGGGTATAGACTGTTCCGACAGTCTGCTCGATGCCATGCTGTCCGGTTTGATTTTCTTTGATACGGAAGGGATTATTTTCCGCACCAATACGACGGCGCGCAAAGACCTGCATCTCACGGATAGCGCCGCGGGACGCAAACTCGGGGACGTGCTCTCCATCGACTTTCGCGGCAGCAACATCCTCGCCGACCTGCTTTCCCGTTTCCAGGACCCGGCTGTCAAACAGGTTTCCTTAACGCAAGACGCCCTTCTTTGCACGAGAGACGGCAAAGTATCCTTTTTTGCCACCGGCCGGATATCCCGTCTGGAACAGGGGCATTTCGTGTTCGCGTACCGAAACATAGTGGATGAGATGACCAACGAATCCATGATCAATATAGCCCTGAGCGTATCCAAAATATTCCCTTGGTTCTATGATTTCGAACGGCAGACGATGATCATCGACCAGCGGTACTACGACTATACCGGGATTCCGACAACGGACCGTACGATGACCCTCGAAGCCTTCGCCGAAAGGCTCCATCCGGACGACCGGGCCGCCATGGCCCACGCCTTTGCCTTGCAACTCAGCGGGGAATACTATCCCGATTCCGTTCCGTTCCGCCTACGCCGCGGCGACGACACCTACGAATGGTTCGAAGGGCAATCGGCCTATCTCGGGCAACTGAAAAACATGCCATACCGTATCGTGGGCATCTGCATGAGTACGCAGGCCCATAAGGATATAGAAAAAAGCGTTGACCATTGCCAAAGACAAGGCCGAACAGAGCGACCGTCTCAAATCGGCTTTTCTGGCGAATATGAGCCATGAGATCCGCACGCCGCTGAACGCCGTCGTAGGGTTCTCTAATTTGCTTGCCCACGGCGACGCAGATATCAGCAAAAGGAAAGGCTGAAGAGTATGCCGCCCTGATCAGCAAAAACTGCGACTACCTGCTCACCCTCGTTTCGGATATCCTCGATCTTTCGCGTTTCGAAGCCGGCTCTATGGAGTTTTGCTTCACGAACCAACCGCTCGGACAAATACTGTCCGATATCCATGAAAAATATGCGGACAGAATACCGGAAGGAGTTAAATTCAACCTGTTAGGTCCCCCCTAACGATATCCGGATCGACACGGACGCCCCACGCTTGCGGCAGGTCATAGAACACCTGGTCGGCAACGCGGTGAAGTTCACGAAAAAAGGCCGTATCGACCTCGGTTATTCGCTTACCGGCGACGGAAAGGAAGTTCGGCTTTTCGTCACGGATACCGGGTGCGGTATCCAGTCGGAAATGACCGAAAAAGATATTCGACCGGTTTTATAAAATCGACTCTTTCAAGCAGGGTGCAGGGCTGGGCCTGTCGGTCTGCAAAACCATTATAGAGGGCATGGGAGGCCGGATCACCGTATCCTCCCAACCGGGGAAAGGCTCCCGGTTCTCTGTAAAAATTTCAATGAAACAACAGAAATAATATAGTCTATGAGTAATACCTGTCATTCCCCAAAAATATCCGATCTGCACGGCCCTGTGTTCAATGCCATTCCCGATATGTTCGTCCTCTATGACAAAGACCGTACGATACTGGACATCGTACATCCCAAACCCGAATTGATGTCGGATCGGCCCGAGGCTTTTATCGGGAAATCCATGACGGAAGAACGCCTGAAACAGGTCATCGGCGACAACTACGATCAGGCTCGGAAGCCGTTATAAGTACCCGAAAACCCAGCCGGTTCGTTTTCCGGCACAAAGGATACCGGAGCGGCAAGATACTTTATTACGAAGTCTATCTTTCCTGGCTGGAAGCCGGCTACGTGCTGGCCGATATCCGCACGGTACACGAAAAATCCGTCGCGCTGATGGAATCCGAGCACCTGCACTATTTTTTACCGAAGTATTGGAAAATCTCGCTATTCCCGTGTCGGTCAAAAGCATGGATACCGAACGGTACGTCTATTGGAGCAAGAAAGCGGAACGGTTCGGCCGTACGGCAGAAGAGATGGTCGACGGAACGGAAGAACTTTTTATGCCGAAAGACAAGGCGCTTCAAGCGCAGCAGATCGACCGCGATATGCTCCAAGGGAAAGAGAAACAGTACCATGGGGTCGAAAAATATATCCTGTGCGACGGGAAAGAGCACACCTTTGTCGTTACCCGGACGCTGTTTTCTTTTTGGGGAGGAGAAACTGATCCTTAACAGCGCCCTCGATATTTCCGAGTTGAAAGAAACCCAGTCGTCGTTGCTGCATGCCAAAGACGAACTGGCCCGCAAGAATATGACGCTCTCTTCGGCTTTGAGCCTGGCCAAAGTGATTCCGTGGGGGTACGACGTGGGAAGGGACGTTTTCTACTGCGATTACGATGCTTACCATCCCGATAATGCGCAGGCCTGACGAACACGGGCGTTACGTGGTTCCGATGGAACGCTATTTCGCGGGTGTCCATCCCGATTACCGGCAGGAAGCTATCCGGAGGATCGCGGAACTGACCGAAGGCAAACGGACGGAATTTCACGAAACCTACCGGGTTCACTGGTTTAACGAACGCGAATGGGAGTGGGTGCAGGTACAGTGCAGCGTTTCCCGCAGGGGCGCGGACGGAAGCCCGTTTCGCTGATCGGCTCGGCCCAGCGGATCACCGAACAGAAACTGACCGAACTGGCTTTGCTGAAGGCCAAAGATGAGTTGAATTTCAAAAATGCCATGCTCTCTTCCATATTGGGCATAGCCCATGTGATTCCCTGGCACGGAGACCCGAAAACAGGCGTATTTTCATGCGATTATAACGACTACCACCATGAAGAAGCCACAGAACCGGATGCAAATGGAGAATATGCGCTGACATTCGACCGATTTTTTTCCGTATCCAACCGGACTACCGGGTGCATGCCATCGAACAGTTCAAAGACCTGATTGCGGGACGCATATCCGAGTTCCACGAAATCTATCCCGTCCACTGGTACAACGACCGGGAATACGAATGGGTAGAGGCACAGAGCATTATCCCGGAGCACGGTAACAATCTCTATCAGGTCATCGGTTCGGCCCGGGTAATTACCGCCCAGAAGCAAATGGAAGAATCCCTGCGCGTAGCTAAAGAACAGGCCGAGCGCAATGACACGCTCAAAAGCGCGTTCCTTGCCAACATGAGCCATGAAATCCGCACGCCGCTGAATGCTATCGTCGGATTCTCGGAACTGCTGGCCGATACGCAAGACGAAGAAGAGAAGAAAGAATACCTCAATATCATTAAGAACAGTAACGCTTTGCTGTTGCAGCTTATCGGGATATCCTCGACCTTTCGAAGATCGAGGCCGGAACGCTGGAATTCTCCTTTGCCGACCATGACCTGAGCGAAATCATGGGGGAACTCGAACAGACGGCCCGCATGAAAATATCCGATCCGGCCATAGAAGTGGCCTGCAAAGGAATGCATGCCGGGCTGCACGATCCATACCGACCGGGGACGTCTGCTGCAGGTGATGCACAACTTCATCAACAACGCGGCAAAATTTACCCGGCAGGGGCACATCCGTTTCGGCTACCGCAAACAACCGGACGGACGTTGGTATTTTTACGTGGAGGATACCGGTTGCGGCATCTCCGCCGACAAGATCGGCGACGTATTCGAGCGTTTCGTTAAAGCTCAATGCGAAAGCTAAAGGTACGGGATTGGGCCTTGCAATCAGCAAAAGCATCATCGAACGGCTGGGCGGTGAGATTGGCGTTTCTTCCGTGGAAGACGAAGGATCGACGTTCTGGTTCCTGCTGCCGGCCGGGTGCGTTACCACTACGCCCTCTGTTTCGGAAACTGTTCGGGAGAACGCTCTGGAATCTCCCTGCACGGATGCCGGACAACCGACCCTGCTGATAGCCGAGGACGATCCGGCCAACTACAAAGGCTTTTCGAGGTCATGCTGAAGAAACATTACACGCTTCTGCACGCATGGAACGGACGGGAAGCCGTGGAGATGTTCACTACCAACCGTCCCTGCATGATTTTGATGGATATCAAAATGCCGGAAATGGACGGCTACGAGGCTACGGCCGCTATCCGCAAACTGTCGTCCGATATACCTATCGTCGCCGTAACCGCATTCGCTTATCCCGAAGACATGCGCCGGATTCTTTCCAGCGGATTCAACGGTTGCCTGCCCAAACCCGTGAGTCCGGAAAGCCTGAAGAAAAAGATCTCGGAACTATGCCCGCCGCATAACGACGCTGATAACAGAAAATAACTTGTTTTTAGCCATAACAAAAGAGTTTATTATGACGGGTTTGTATGTAGACAATTTGCAAAAACTCGAACAAACTTTTTACTTCATCGGTATCACACGGAAAACTTTCATTATTTCCAACGTGTATTGACAAGCGTAATTGAATAGGACTTAACCTGAAAAATCCTGTCGTTTCCCGGCAGGTAAATATTTCAATGATTTTTTCAATTAATCGCCGGATTCTTTTTACTCATTTTGTCGCTGTCTTCTTTTCAATCAACTCTGCGAACTTGGCGATTTGAGCGGTACATACGTTTTGAGTAATATCCCGTAACTGTTCCACTTTACGCAAAAAGCCTGTCAATATCTTCTTTCGCCACAACAAAATCCTTATTATAACGGGCTTGCACATAGGCATCCTGCAGTAGTTGAAATAACCGTTTTTCTTCATCGGTATCCCTTGGAAAAACCTTACAGATATCCAATGTGTGTTGCCGGGCATAATTAATCAAAGGGCTCCAGATCGTGATCTTTATAACCGTATAAGGTAAAACCAACGTTATCGTGCGCAAGAAATTTTCGGTAGCCTGATGAAGCCTGGAACGAAGCCATCTTGTACTCTTTGTCCCGGTAATCGATTTCGGCATAATACAGGAAACGGTTAGCGACATGAAACTTGTCGTCATAATATTCTGAGCGATATTCCGAATCTCTTCATAACGCAGTTTACGACGACGGGCAAAGCATATTTCCCGTTATCATAAAGCATTACACCCTCCTTTTTGATATCGGTATAGAAATACCGCCCCTGATCGAGTTGATTATTCAGGCTCCGAAATACTGATATTGATAAATTGCGGGTGGGTATGGAACCGCCATTCCTTATTCCTGAAAAAGAGACGACTGATTTTACTGTATAAATTATTTTCATTGATCCCCATCCGTTTCTCAGTGACAATTAAAATATCGTAATCACTCATAAAATAGGTTGGTATCCCGAACTCCACCCGCTGATCGTAGTCGACGAAATTGCCCCGAGCATAACTGCCGTAAAGAATAATCATAACGCAATCATCCACCTCTTCACGGATAATATTCGTAAAAGCTGTTTCAGATCACGCCTCTTTTCAGGAGGGATTTTTTTATTCAATGATTTTTTCATATGTCAAAGTTAAAAGAAATTTTCAGGACTTCGTTTCTTTAGTGCCTGATTATTTGGGCATTTTCATACAATTAACTACTTTTGTAATAGTCTGCATGAAATTGTAGAAGATTTTTCGTTGGGACAGCGTGTGCCGTCCGGTAGATAAAAAATCTTTTAAAAATTAAAACCATGCAGATTATAACGAAAATACTACAATACGGCATAAGGCATAGGCCGTGGATATAATTTAAAGAGACACAACTCTTTATACCACTCTGAAACTTGGGACCTCTGCAAGAGGAAGGTAGTCAAGGTGTAAAGTTGTCGGCCTCGTTATGCCCTGACAAACGCGTCAGGGGAACATAACAGGGGCGCAGGACGAAGCTTCTTGACAAGGTTCCCAAGACCGAAGAGTGGGGTTGTTTCTGTGCCCTCTCTTTTTGGAGGATACCTGATCCCAATTCTAAAATCTATGCCTTATGACCGATTTAATCATCGACAACCATTGGTTGCGCATCCAATATATATTAAAGAATATATTGCTTCCCACAGGAAAAATGGAAGCGTCCTTTACCGAGGCTGGCTTTTCTTCTCGGGCTTAAAAATACCGACCAGTTCACCTGTGTAGAGCAAGGACAAATGCTCATTTCACAACAACTGGCTGAAACCATTCACCGGCTCTGTCCTTCCTGTTCCACGGATTGGCTCTTAACCGGAAAAGGACCCTCCCGATAGCCCTATCCCCGTAAATTTATCGAACTTGGCTCACCCTTGGTGGCTAAACGATTTCCCATCGCTGGGTTCCCTCCGCGCTTCGATCTTCGGCTGTTGGGAACGCATACAATCGTTCGTCTGCTATATCGAAAAAGATCCTGTTCGATGGGAGGAACTCCCGGTTGATCCCGAAACAAAAGGCTCAACGGTGTGGGAGTTCAAAGACAACGGACAAATCGATCAGTACGAGGGACATTGCCTGGTCAAAACCTCAATGTTCGGGTACGATGAATATGCCGGACACCTTACTGTCGGATATGACCCTGTATTGGTTATCCAGCTAACGCAGGAATTAATGGTATGCCTCGATTGGACGAACCTGGCTTTGGGACGTAAGAACAAGGATGTCTACAGAAGGCTATAAACCGATGGATTATCCCGAATAAAAATAGTAAACCACCGCCCGAAAAACAACTGCTCCCGTACGGTGGTCTACCCACTCTGCGATTTCGAATACAGTAACGATTATGCCTTACCCTTTACTGACTGAGCGAAAGCTTTTGGCCGGCTTAAAAGCCGGAATGTCATGTGCGGGAATTATAACTGTCGTGTTTTTCGAAATGTTCCGGGCGAGTTTTTGCGCCCTACGTTTGATCAAAAAAGTCCCGAAGCCTCGTAAATAGATATTTTCTTGAGGGTCAATGCTCCCTTTGATCTCTTCCATGAATGACTCCACAACCTGCTGTACTACCACTTTTTCTACACCGGTAGCCGTCGAAACATCCTTTATAATATCCGCTTTAGTCATAATACCTGAGTTTGATAAATTATGTTTTCAAATTTAATCATAATTCCCAGCAATTCTATAATGTATTATTCAATATTAATCGACTAATCATCAACCTATGAAAAAATTAGAAGAGTTGCCAGCCGTTTTTTACAACTGGATTTAATTTTACTAAAAAGATTATATACTTTCAGAAGTCCCCAGTGCCGCCTTGATCTACCTGTATGGGCAGTGTTCCCAAGAACCGTTCGAGGGGCCCCGATTACGACCTGCTGATCGTTACCAGCAAAACAAATGCATATCAGGCAAAACTCAACATCGAGAGATCCAAAGGACGTTACTACTGCTCTGCAAATTCTCAACACAAGCATCTGCATTGCATCACGGTACCTATCAGCCGTTTTTTCAACAATTAAGCGAAGGAAACTATTTCTTCAAAGAAGTATTAACCACAGGAGTAGACTCCATAATGCCAAACCGTATACGATAATCCTGCCCAAAAAGAGTTTCGCTCGCCGGATGGAAAAACAAGGCTCAAACCTATTACAACGTATGTTGGAACCTATCCGGGAATTTTTTATGGCACGCCAGGCTCGACTTTCTTTTCAAACAATATACCCCTTTGTGCTTTCCGATTACATCAAGCATGCGAACAACTGTACCGCGCCCTGCACTTGGTTCATACCCTCGAAATTCCCCGGGAACACGATATGGAGGAATTGATCTCCATGACCCGTAAATACGACCCGGAACTACCAAAACTATTCGCTAAAAACAAAAGGGAAAGCCGTTTGCTCGAGACATTTAAAAACGCATATACGCACTCGCGTTATGACCCAACCTTCCAGGTGTCTTATAAAGACATCCGTAGCATATGGCCGAAAGTCAAACGGCTACGTAAAATTACCCGGAAAACGTGCTTGAAAAAAATTGATGCTCTGGATGAATTATCCACTGGCCGAATCGAAGAACAACCCCAGCCCGAAAAACGGTCTCTCTGCGGACGGTTACATATCTACCTTGTCGATATGCCGCAGAACTGGATTGCCTCGATCAACAATCCCGAGCGACGGCGGATATAACTGTTGCCAGCCCGACCGGAAATTTTGGACATCATTATAAGAACCTTTACCTTCACTCTGTAAAGAACGAAACCATGAAATATGCAGCCCATATCTCACGTAGTGTTTCCAGTCCTATCGTTTCCGTTATCGAAGCACAACGGCTAAGGGAAACATAACCCTGCCAGATGGGAAGGAAAACTTATTATTCTTTGTGGCATCTGACCCCGATGTGTCTGCGTATCAATAATAACGGAACCGCCTTTTCGCTTTCCTGCCGGGTTCCGGCCCCATCTCTGCGAAACGGGCGGAGGGGAAAGTTACGCACACGAGGCTGGCCAAATATATCATCCGCGATCAATGCCGGATAACCCTTAAAACCGGCACGGGAAATAACTGCATCACCGATACGCTTCTTTTCGAAGAGCAACCGCAACTCGAATACCGTTACGATCAGGGACTCTATATCGCCGATATCCGAGCAGTCGTCAAAACCCCAAACCTTTTCCTACTGGAACCCAGCACCCCCCCTTGCCATAGAAATTTTCCACACACATAAAACCAACCTCGCCAAACGCAAATATTTCAGAACCCGGAATATCGCCGCCATTGAACTGCGCTTGCCGGAAAATATTTCAGAAGAGTTGTCTTTCCAACGACTTAAACGGCGCCTGCAGGGATGGTTCGACGCTCCAAGATATTTCACCTGGCTACATAATCCCGCATGGCGTCAAAAATGGAACCCGCATGAACACGGCCCAAAAAACATAAAAAAAGCGACGGATCTTCCCGTCGCTTTTTATACAGCAGGTTCAACCGAACCTGACTATTCCTCCTTTGAGTATCGTTGCTGAACGAAATCACCAACTCGCGATGCTGATGGAAATTATCCTCGATCACAAATTTAACGACCGACTTTTTATCCGATAAAGCCCGGTAAAAGAGCGTAAAAACCTGCGCGGAAGGGTCGGAAACATCGAGCCCGGAAATCTCCGCAACTCGCATAGCTCACGGTTCACAAGAAATGTTCCTTCGGAATCGTACACCTCGCCATTTCCCTCCATTTGTATATAACCTAAGTAATATTCAGCACCCAGAAAATCACCTTGACGGCGAAGCGTAAGCCGAATCTCTACCTTTTCGCCGTTTTTGATCTCACTCTGTAAATGCCAGGCTCGACAGTGCGAAATCATAGTCTTGTTTCACTTCGATCTTGTCGTTGCAGCTATAAAGCAGCCATACGCACAGCACCACCATGCAGGCACCGATAATTATTTTCATATCCATAAGAATTTAGTTTTATTTTGTGAAATAACCGATCCGCCAGGCAAACCGGCCGTAAATCAGTTTCGCCCTCATATTACCGGATCATAAAGCGTAAACCGAAACCCAACAACGTATGAAATTCTCCCGTAGGCGATCCGAATGTACAACGTTCACGCACTTTAAGCAACAGGATCACCCGGTCGGACAGATACCCCTCGAAAGTCGCCGAAAGGGCAGCACCCCAATCAGGCCGTCTTCGCTTACCAGCAGGGAACCGTCCTCCAATTTTTATCACCTCAGCCGCTGGTCTCATAACCGATCAGGCCCGCAATGCCCGCCACCAGCGAAACATGGCGTCCCCGGTCTGAAAGCAGGGGGAAATTATAGCCTGTCTCAGCGGTGAACTGGGCTACCGGAACAACCTGGTCTTCGGTTATTCCCCGGTAGAGGTAATCTTTTCGCAGGCATTCTGCCGAAAAATTCCAGTAGGTATGGCGGCGGTTGTAACGCGTCAGTTCCAATGCGCCCCCAGAAACGGTAATCCCGATGGCTGTCACGAAACAACAGTCCGTCCACGGTCCCCATCTGGATGCCTAAGCCCACCTGCCCGGGTAATCCCCTGTTGGGCCGAAACCGGATTTGCCGCCATCAGCAGGCAAACCCCGAACAATAACGAAATGATCTTTCCCATGGCTACCGGAGTTTCAATTGTTTACCTCCTGCGCCCCGGCCAGATCGGTCTCCTGTACCATGAAAGACTGATGACGCCCCCGTTACGTTCGAAAATATCCATGATCAATACTTTATCGTCCGGAATCGTAAACTTGGGAAAAGCATACACATTGCGCAGGGTTTCCCCGGCCTTTACCTGCATAGTCTGGTTGAAAGTTCGTACCGGCTCGAGAACGGTCTCCTGCACCGCCGTACGTTTGGCAACCTTACGGTCGGCTATGCGGAAACGGATGCGATCGATATCGTAATCCACCTTGGAGGTGTTGCGCAACGAAATATGGAAATAGAATAAATCCTCATGCACAAACAACCCTTTCAATAACAGTTGGGACTTTGAAACGCTTGCTTCCAATCGTCTTAATAGGCCGGGCATTTTGTTTGTAGATCGTATACATCACCCGGTTCACGATCAACGGGGTCTGCTCGCCCAACTCGGGTAACTGCACATAAGCCTGTTGCGAGGCGAAATTGCCGTAAGGATCCTTGTGCAGCCAATCTTCCATCTCGACGGTTAACTCCGAAGGCGAATCGGAATAAGTGGCCGTGAAAGAATAGAAAATACCGTCCGCGGTAATCACGGAGAAATTGGTTTCTCCCTGAAAACCCCTGGCCGCTGCCTTGACACGGATCACGTTTTCGGCGCCGTCGGCTTTACCGGCCAATAGGTCGGTACTGCCCAAATCAACGTACTTGACTGCCGCTGGAAACAGGATATGAACCGTTTTGTTAAAGGCCACCTCCACCTTACGGGTCGTTACGGGACGCTCCCCAGGGAGCGTCCCTGCAGCCGCCGACGCCACCTGCAGGCAGCATAACAAAACGGCTGATATGCCAAATAATTTATTCATACGCTTACTCTTTTGAAATTAACAACAATTGGTAGCCCGACTTGACGGAAACCTTTACCTCGCGCAACTTGAAGCAAGGTATTGTGTTCCTCCGGTCATCACGCGCCCCGCACAAGGTCCATCGCTACCTGCTGGCCGGCGCTTCGTAAAACTAATACTGGTGCCGAGCCTGAACCGATACTGGCCGCAGCTTCTTTAGCAGCCGTTCGCTCCTGTGAGTCCGGTACGTAAAGCCCTTCGGCACCGTCCAGATCATGTGCGGTCAATTCTACCGGGATAATATCCCCCGGTATTCCACCTCCGTAACCACAACTTTCATCCGCTGGCCGGCAATACCCGAATGGCCGAAAAGTACGGTGCCGGCCGGAATCATAATCCCCCTGCATACATAGATTCCAATAGACGCAAACGGATGCGGTCACCGCTGCTGAGCGTCTGATCCTCGTCCACGCAAACACGGATGCCCTTATGGGTGGCCGCAGGCGTTCCACCTACCGCCGTGTTGAAACCCAGATTGCGCTCACGCCCCAACTCGCGCATCAATAGGGAATCCGGCAACGGAGCAGAAAGGGTCGAAACGGGATTATCCGCAACGCCACGCACTGCAAGCGCCTCGTTTTTCCCTGTGACCGAGGCGGACAGTTGCCGGGATGCACCCTCATCACGAACTCCCGTACCGAAATATTTCGCGGCCAAAGCGTACTGTTTCTCCGCCAACTCTACCGGATCGGGCACTTGGGGAGCCGACTGCTGTTCAAGTTGCGGAAAGTTCGGCCACTTGTTTCTTTAATTCCTCTACTTCAGCATTATTTGAGCGCGATGAATTATAAAATCATTCATCTGCAACGTCGCTTCCCGGTAAGCCTGCCGGGAACGTCCGATGGAAGTCTCTTTATCCGCCGTTTTGGGTGGTGCCTCGTCCAGCAATGAAAAAGCATTGCCGTCGAAAGAAAGCGTATTCTCCTGCTGTTGCCGCTCGGCCTGTACCCGGTCCAGTGCTTTCTGCTTGGTAGCCTCGATCCCGCTGCTACGGCCATCGGGTACAGACAGGTTGATGCCGCTGCCGCCCGGAACCTCTTCCTGAGCGTTACTGCCTCCGAAGATGAAATACATCGCCAGACAAAAGGGTACGAGTAGCACAAGAGCCGCCAGTATTGTCTTTTTTGCTGTTGTTTGCGGGGATCGCCCGCTTGGGACGTATCTCCTCCGGTTGCGGGATTTTTCCCTTTATCTTTATTCTCTGCCATATGCGTTAAGTGATTAATAGGTTGAACCGGTTCCACATGGCCTCCGATCTCAACGCCCGAACAGCCATGCCACACGAACCATATTTCGAGCGCAAGCAATAATATGAGCATACACAACACGATTGCTATCCGCTGACGCGGTGTGCGGCTCTCGAGATATCCTTTCGATTTTCCGAGCGCATGCTCGTAAAGTGCGCGTGGCACTTTTTTCCATTCATTAGCGGTCATAAGTTCCCAAATCTTTATTCTCAATAATTGTCAGTTTTTCGATCAGGAATCCTTGCGGGTTCCCGTCCGATCGTGAGGCATTGATTAATTGGCAGGTCGTTACCAGCGAGCGTTCCGTAACGGAACTTTCCGTAAAATACGTTGGCGGGCGTAAGTTTTTACTCCATAGGGATAGCGGTTAAAATTGCAAACCACGCTATCTACGGCCACCGTCTGGATGATATTACCGGCAATCAGACGATTGAAATATCCCTTTTCCATCAGGTCTTTGTAGTAGCTCAACGCACTTTTATCCGCCATGATCAGCGCCCTGTTGATATTACCCTCGATGGCACTTTTTATCGGGCGAAAGGGAGAAAAAGTTCGTGAAAACGCCGTACGTGTTCTTTTTGGCTTCGACAGGACGGTTCTGTTGCAAGTCCTGCGAGAGAGCAAGCATAAGACTTTTCCCCTGATCCAAAAACATAGATTTTCTGACGTTGCGCTTCCGCAAAACTGTACGACTTTCACAGGCCAGCAACGTCAACAGCGTACAGCACACCAAGAATATGAGGCCGAACAGCCGTATCTGGTGAAAACTGCTTTCAATATTTTTAAGTGCTTTAAATTCCATAGATTATGCTTTTTTTAGTAGGAGGCAATTGTTTTGTTTGTTGCGACTGCGAGCCGCCCCCGAACTGCCTCCCGAGCCGCCTTTGCCCTTTTCGCTGAATACTTGTTTGATATGCCCCCAAGCGTTACCTGCAGCCGCCCCCGGCCATACCGGCGGCATAATTGCCGATAGCGACCCGGTACGGGTAACCATTCTATTGTATGAACCGAAACCGCTCGCCTGCACGATCCATGAAGCCACGCTCGGAATCGTAAAGTAGCCGCAGATGCCGATTACCAAAAGACGAGATAGACCGCGTTATTGGCATCGAAGAAGTAGAAAGGATCGGTCGACATCAATTCCATGTCCTTCTGCAGAGACAATACCTGTAAGCGGGCCAATACGGCACCGAACAGATCGCTGACGGGCAACCACAGATAAACACTTATATATTTGGCAAACCATTGAGTCAAGGTAGCCTGAAAACCGTCATAAACGGAGATGGCAAAAGCAATCGGCCCGAGAATCGCCAATACGACCAGGTAGAAAGTACGAATCGTATCGATAACCAGCGATGCGGCTTCGAAAATGATCTCCAACAGTCACCTGAAAAGCTTTCGACCACCAACGACCTGAACCCAAACCCGATACGGTCTTCATACATATTCTGCATGGTATTGAAGTCGTCGGGAGACATTCCCAATTCCGCAATCTGACGGTCGAACTCTTCATCATCGACGATATATGCGGTTTCGGGACTGCGCATCATGTTTTCTTTCTCGAGGCGATCCTTCGCCCGCTGGTGTTCGTTCATATCGAAAGTCTGTCCCGTCAGGATCTGATGGGTACCATTAACCACCGGGGTCATAATTCCTCCGATACCATCCAGTACCAAAGGCTTGAACAGCACGATACAGATACACAACGCAAAAGGGTCTGAGCAAGGGAATACATCGATGGGTTCCGCCGGGCGATGGATTGCCAGACGCGGTACGAAATATAGAGTAGCGCCCCGATACAGGCGATAGCCGAAGCGATGGCCGTCATTTTACCGCATAAGGGCATCATTTTTTCGAAAAGCGTACGCAGAATTCCGTGCAGGCTTTCGAACGTTACCAAAGGAAGAGGCATAGCGGTTCGGTTTAAAAGTTAGAAATATTTCTCAGCATCGGTGCCGTACAAAGCCATCGCTTCATATCATCCTCCTTACGGGCCCGGGCAAAGCCACCCCGATATTCTTACGTGTGAAATACGATGTGTCAGGTTCCTGAGCCGACTCAACTCCGCATAACTCTTGTCCACCACATCGAGGCGATCTTTATCGGTCATCGACAGATCGGTCGGGTTGACGATATCCTGCAAATCGCGCAATACATACGTTCCTTCCTGCAACAGGCGTGTATATCCCGAAGCAATGGCCGACAGCTCGCGGACGGTGAAATGAGGGTCGGATAACAGTTTCTGGTAATTATTGACATACAGGTCGGATATTTCACCTACGAGCAAAATACATTGCTGAACTTTACGGGCACTGCGTACCAGATTGCTCACCGCCCTTAACTTGTCATAATAACTTTTGCCCTGCTGGTAAATCTTCTGGGTTTCCTGAAAGCTCTTTTTAACATTGTCTGGGCCGTGGAGCCTGGTCTGTACCATCTCATTCGACGAATTGACGATGCCCTGAGCCAGGTTCGAAGGGCCGACACCACCCATTGGGCCTTGTACGGCCCCGGCGCTTAAAATGAGAAGAGCCCATAATAAAATGATCTTATACTTCATGTTTTTTACTCCTTTTTTCGTTGAAACTCTCCGAGATTTTCCGTCAATAACATATCCCGATCCCGGTCATAACCCAGCGCCCGTTCCGTCCCCCTTGGTGTATAGATTTCCCTTTTCATCTTCGAGGATCTCATCCGGAAAACATTTCACACGGTCGTTGATTCGGTTGCCGTAACGTTCTTCGATCATATACGCTCCTTTTTCTTCGTAAATACGATAGGAAACGATACTGCCTTCACGTATTCATTCCCCGCACATCAATTCCTGCAACGAGGCGGTCTGGGCCAGGTATTCCGTACGCAGACTCGAAAAGCATGTGTATCATCGAATCGCATAGACCCAGAATCGAAAGATTCCGCTTACCGTTCCTCATCGTCCGATGCTCTAAGTGCAAAATCCAGTTCATGTTGCAACTCTTCACGAAGCAAACATTCTTCCGAACGGAATACCCCATAGGCGCCGCAGTGCAGTTCGTTACCCGCCTCGTTGAAACTTTACCTCTCCGCCCGCGGCCCCCATGCCGTCATCCGAGATCATCAGGCGCTCACCAGACAGCGTTGCCGTCATATCGCGCACTATGGTTTTTGTAACAATGCGTATTGTCGGTCAACAATAGACAAACCTCCCCATGGCGTTGTATCAATAATGAATAACTGTTCTCGGAAGCTTGATCCAGCTACCGCAGATGCCGTCGAGAAGCGAGTCAGGGCTACTAAATGGGCTACTCCCTGCAGTAAAATATTCTCATCCGAATTTTGTCGTTTAATCCGGTCTAATGCATCACTGAAGCCTGCCGAATTCCGTTTCTCTTTTTCATGGTTCTTGTTTTTGCTTGGTTAATATTTGGTTGTGGTTCATCGTAGGTAAGTACCCCGGCACAGTAGTAACCGGTTGTCCCGGACAGAGATATAAAGAGGTTTCCACCCTTCCCGTCCTCTACCCAATAAGGGGATAGCGCCCACGGCGCAACGTAGCCACCGATGCCGCTTTCCTCGTCAACCGGGGCCGTAAAGCGAGGCAGTAAAACGGAGTTCCCGTCACGGGCGATTACCAACATTCCCCGGGGGATTACGGCTTCCCATATCCCGCACAGGATTCGAGTGCCCAGGTTCGCTGCTGTCTGCGGCAAACGAGCATCGATGCCGACACTTAGCACCAATATCAGACACAGCACACCCTTTCGTTCTTCATCTTTTCATCATAGTATTTTTCAGGTTACTCGCCACGGCGTTTCTGGAGCCAATTGGCGGATAGCCGCCTCAAATCGCCCCCGAGCATCCGCCAGGGCAAGACTTCGGTTTTTCAGTTTCTTCGGTTGTGTACGTCAAATATTCTTCAGCGCTCACTTCCGTTGCATAAACGGCGCTTTGCACACCGCCCAATCCGA
>VOFH01000031.1_pt1 | contig 44000 bp, 60 predicted proteins | sample 5384091 | NCBI WGS metagenome assembly VOFH01 (sample SAMN12384727, study PRJNA508395) | human gut metagenome | isolation source: healthy gut G | host: Homo sapiens
AAAAAGCTCACTACTTGGGAGCTGATGTCGAAAAAACATTGACCAACCTGGGGGAAGTCTTCTACGGACCACAAGACATCTATACCAAGATGCGGGCAGGTGACTTTGAAATGGCTGATTTCGAAGTAGATGGAGAAGTCTACAAGAATAGCTTTGTTACCTATGAAAACTTCTACCAAAATCATGAGAATGCGGAAGTCCGTGAAAAAAGCCTTTCGTTCTTTCTCAGAAGGTCTCCGCAAGCACCAAAACACGGCTGCTGCTACCTATCTAGCCCAAGTCAAATCTGAAAAACTAATCGCAGATATGCGAGGCTACGATTCCGTATTTGACTATCTTTTAGCTGAGCAGGAAGTAGATCGTGCCATGTTTGACCGCCAGATTGACCTGATCATGAAGGACTTCGCTCCAGTCGCTCAAAAATTCCTCAAACACGTGGCCAAGGTCAACGGCCTTGAGAAAATGACCTTTGCTGATTGGAAGTTGGACTTGGACAGCGCACTCAACCCAGATGTTACCATTGATGACGCTTATGATTTGGTCATGAAATCTGTGGAACCTCTTGGCGAAGAATATTCCGCGAAATTGCCCGCTACCAAACCGAACGTTGGGTCGACTTTGCTGCCAATGAAGGCAAGGATTCCGGTGGTTATGCAGCCGATCCATACCGTGTCCATCCTTATGTCCTGATGAGTTGGACAGGACGGATGAGCGATGTTTATACCCTGATCCACGAAATCGGACATTCTGGTCAATTCATCTTCTCAGACAACAACCAAAGCTACTTCAACGCCCACATGTCGACCTACTATGTGGAAGCTCCTTCTACTTTTAACGAGCTCCTCCTCAGCGACTATTTGGAACACCAGTTTGACGATCCTCGTCAAAAACGCTTTGCCCTAGCTCACCGTTTGACAGACACCTACTTCCACAACTTCATCACCCACTTGTTGGAAGCAGCCTTCCAACGCAAGGTCTACACCCTGATTGAAGAAGGTGGAACCTTCGGCGCTAGCAAGCTCAATAGCATCATGAAGGAAGTCTTGACAGAGTTCTGGGGAGATGCCGTTGAAATCGATGACCTGTGGATGCGCCAAAGCCACTACTACATGGGGCTTTACAGCTATACCTACTCAGCTGGCTTGGTTATCTCAACAGCGGGATACTTGCATTTGAAAAACTCCGAAAACGGAGCTGGATCTCCTTAAATCAGGCGGTAGCAAGAAGCCAGTCTGCTATGATTACAGATATCTCAACCGACAAACCATGGACACTGTGGATCAAATTATTGCCTATAGTTGGGAGAACAATTTTTCAGACTTAGTTTATTCTAAGTCTGATTTTTTATTTAAATATCACCAGTTAGTGATTGAAAGCGCTCTTATGTTGTGGTATGATGTTCTTGGATAAATACAACATTATGAAAAAACGGATTTTAACAATTTTAACTGCGTTATTATTTTTGTTCAAATCAAAATGAAGTTTCTCAGAACGAAACTGAAAAAAGAAAAAAAAGCTAAAAAGAACGCGATGAACAAGAAAACTCTAGAAAACGGAGGCAAAGGAAGAACAAGAACCTCCTTAAATGAAAAGGAGGTGAAGCAAAACAACTTGCGGATCAAGCGGCTGAAGCTGGAGTCAGCAATGATTAACAGAAAACATTGCTCCAGGCTGCTAGCAAATGTATCTCAAGGACAAAACCACTCCGTGTTGGATACCATCCATTCCTTTCAGACACTGTCGATCAAATCGACAAGCCGCAGCCGCTGAGCAGGCAAGACAAGCAGCTGCCCAACAAGCGCAACAACAACAGTGCAGCTATCGAAAAGTTGAGGGATTTTTCTATTTGTATAATCTCCTTTCTTGCTATCTTATACATAAGCAATGACTTACGTCAAAAAGATTCGTCTATCTGAGGTAAAAGAAAAAAAGCTAAAGAAGGTAAAATATCACATCCTTTGCACATGATATGAATTCAAGACGGTACCTTCTTTTAAAAAGGTAGTAAAGAAAACTTTTTTCATCTTTCAAAAAGGTAGTAAAAAAAACGTTTATACCTCTAAAAAATGAGCCAACTCTTCCACAAAAAAATAAGATACAACGATTCCTTCCCATCTTATTTGCCACAATGGCCTTAATTTGTGCTGCGGTATGCACTCCCTGCTACTTGTTTAACAACCTGTCCATCTTTTTAAAGAGCAAGGTTGGGATAGACATAATACCGAAAGCACGTGCTGTTTCTGGATTTTCGTCCACATCCATTTTTAGGATTTTTAACTCATCTTCCGAAAGTTCTTCCGATAATTTTTCTAAAATAGGAGCTTGCATGCGACATGGACCACACCAGGTTGCCCAAAAGTCTACCAAGACCAAGCCTTCTTTTGTTTCTGCTTCAAATGTTGCGTCTGTAATTGCTTTTGCCATTTTCTTTCTCCTTTAGTTTTGGTACTGCGTCAAATCTTGCTTCATCAAATAGAAGAAGACATCTCCGTAAGTCCCTTGGTAATCCAACTCATGCCCATAATAGGTCAGTTTCACAACAGGATAAAAATCTGCTACCCCAATCAAGCAAGCTTGTTGGGAGCGTTCAAACTCATCGTAGGAATCAAAATGCATGACTCTTTCTTGTTTTGCACCATCTAGATATGTAATATCAATCATAGCAATAACCTCTATTTCTTATGATGTATCAATTGTAACTCCAGTTATATTACATCCGTCAAACAAAACGACTTCCTCAGAATGATGGATCTTGTTCGATAAAAAAGATAACAAAAAGCCCTCTGAATCCAGAGGGGCTCCATTCTTGTATAAAACGTTTCTAGACAAGGCGACGAAAATTTGGTGAAAAAAAAATCTCCCCGAATTAGATAGATCTGGTCTTTTTATTCGATTGAACGAAGATTATACTTGGCAAAAAGATAAAATCTCCTAGAAGTATATCGAGGCTTCTTCGTCAACGCAACGGATTTTAAGTATGGAAAAATTAACGACGAAGTCCAAGAGAGTTGATCAACTCACGGTAACGGTTAACGTCGTTTGTACGAAGGTAAGCCAACAAGTTACGACGGCGACCGATTTTCTTCATCAAACCACGGTAAGTAGCGTGGTCTTTTTTGTGTTGTTTGATGTGTTCGTTCAAGTGGTTGATTTCCCAAGTAAGGACAGCAACTTGTACTTCTACTGAACCAGTGTCACCTTCGTGACGTGCGTATTGTGCAATGATTTCATTTTTTCTCTTTTGAGATTGCCATGATAAGCTCCTTTTCTTTATGCTCTATCCGAGTGGCAGGTTTGGCATATCCTGCTACCAAGAAAGAGTTAGTTGTCTATTCGACCTTCTTATTCTACCAAGATTTCATCTTTCTGTCAAACACTTATGTTTCCTTTGAGGGGAGCTTTTCTCTTTTCTAAAAAGAACCTTGGGAATTTGGACGGTTTGATGGATCATTCTTCAAGCAACTTATTCAAAAAGACAAAGTCTTTTGGGAAATTTCCTAGCCTCGGTATGAATTATTTTTGGATTATCAAGTAAAAGACGCCAGTGGTTAGTGGGCACCGAGTATGCTGATTTCAAGCTTTACAGCCCAACTCAAAATGGGAAGAATTTTTTCGAATTCTTTTAACGAATTACCGATTTCGGTGTCTTGGCGGCGTTGTTTTATCGGTATGAAGCTTATTTCTCTTTCCGTTTACCACGCAAGAGCAAAGCCAAAGCAAAAATTGCTAAGAGGGCACCGGTATGGTCACCGTGAAACCATCAATGTTGCAATAACCTGCTACTGGACCAGTTGATGGAAGCAATCTTTTTTCTTTCCTTCTTTTGGTGTGGTTGGCCAGTTTCTGGTTTTTCCGGTGTGACCTTGGAGACGTGGTTGGTCTTTATTGTCTGTCGTCGATGGCGTTGTAGGGCTATTGGGGTTGTCGGTGGGATATGACGATTCGTTACCTTTGAAACCATCAATCTTTGCCTTTGCTTTTATAACCAGCTACTGGATGAGTCCTGTAATTTGTAGACAATCTTCTTTTAGCTTTGCCGTCCATTGTATTCATGGGTTTGGACGTTTTCCATCCGTTGTCTTGCCAACGCCAATTATCAGTCGTTGGTTTTCTTTCACAGCTATTGGTAATGGTTGTTCCATCTGCAGAGAAGGCGGATAGTGTCTTTTGACTGGTAGACAATTTGTTTGCCGTGGTTGTATTTTGGAAGATTTAAAGACTGTCTTCCAATCAGTCGCTGCACTTAGCTCTTGGCTAGCTACTTCTGTACCATCTGCAAGGAGACGAACTGTAACCTTGTCAGGACGAACGCCATCTTGGTTATCATTGTCTTTCCAGAACTTCGTTACTGGAATCTTAACAACTTCTGGTGTCCGACTGTTGGTAATATTGGTTCCTTCGATAGTTGTTTCATAGCCTTCAACAGGTTCTTCTGAAACAGTGTAGGCAATTACATTACCAGCATCATCGACCACATCGAGATTGTCAAACTGATAAAGCCAATTTCCTTGCAGCATCTGCTGTCACTTCTTTAGAAGCAACCTTGACTCCATTTGCTAGGAGGTTGACTGTGATTTTTGATGGACGCTTGCCGTCTTGGTTGTCATTGTCATTCCATGTCTTTTGACCAGAAACGCTGGTTTTTGCTTTTTTGTTTACGACATCACGAGAAATTGCAAGGTCATTTCCAAAATCGTCCTTACTGATCTTGATAGGTTTTTCAGAGAGCACATAACCTGTCGGAGCCTTGAATCTCTTGAACTGTATAAGCCTGTTTGATCAAGCCCGTAATGGTGCCAACACCCTTCTCATCTGTCGTGATGGTTCCCACTTGCTCACCAGTATCATCTGCTATCACTGCAAAGACAGCACCTGCAAGCGCTTGACCATTTTCACCTTTTTTGTGAATCGTAAAGGAGTATTTCTCACCATTGAAGTCTCCATCAAAGAACTGATAGCGAATGATCGGCAACCTTTATTTTGCTCCTTGATTTCTGTAGCTGTCATCGTCGCATTGTTTTTGTATTTGGTATCGATGGCTGGGACCTTATCCAAATAGACATCATAGCGAATCGTCATTCCTTGTTCAGGAGCTAGATCACCGATATGAACCGTCAGAGAACGACCGTCCTCACTAACAACAGGAGAATAACTGTTTGGTAACGTTGGTGGTATTTCGTAAATGATAGGCACCATCTTCGTTATCGATCTGCCAAGTTCCTGTATGAATATTAACAGAATCTGCTTTAATTTTTCCATCTGTAAAGGCCAATTGGTCCTTTAATATCCATATTGTGAAGGGCTGTGTGACCTTGATTAATGTTCAAGGTATAGGTCAATTTTAATTTATCATATGAATTAGTCCATCCCCATTTGCTAAAGACTTCTGGAGTCGGAGGATCTTGCCTGGATTCACTCCTTTGTAATCGATCTTCCCACCTGGAATCACATTCTTATCGATGAGTGTAAAATCAAGTGTCTTTTGACCTTTGACGACTTGATGGTCTACACGTGCGAAAAAGCGCAGTTTCCCTGTTACATTAGCCATTCTTTCAGGATAGTCCGTATAGGTTACAGTGATGACTTTTCTTTGATCATCTACCGTTGCTATCGCAACTTTTTGACCACTTGGATCCAGCAGATCGATGGTGTCCGTTTCAAAGACCTTGAAGTCATCTCCAAGTTGAATGACGGTCTTATCTCCCCTTTCACACGCCCATTTGGCAGGACAAAGTTTGCTTCGACTTGAAAGCTCTCCCAAACACCGAGTGGATCTGTAATCGCCCCACCAGTTGATTTGGAGATCGTTACAGATGACACGACATCATTGATCGTATCTGCATGGACTTTAGCCGGACTATTGGGTTTGGCAAATCCTAAAGCCGCTACCAAAAATAGGGCAACTGCTATCACAACAGAATAAAGCCTCTTTTTTCATAAACGATTTTTCTCCTTTTTCTACGTTTACTAGATAAGGTATGTGAGTCGAAAAATTATCACTACATATTGTGAATTTTATACACAACCATCTTTTTTCATTATAATCGATTTACTTTGAGAAGACAAGCTAATATATATGCTTTTTGTATTTTAAGTACATTTTTTTTACAAAGAAAATAGAGAGTGGGACAGAAATCGGTCATTCGTTAGAATTCGATTTTTCCCACCTCCGCAACAAATAGGGCTATAAAAGCTGATGAAAAGTAGAGGCCACTCAACCACTGCGTCTTGCTCGACAATCCAAAGACAATTGAGACTAGAACTTTTGTCCCAGCCTCTTGGTTTTTGCTTATAAAGGGAACTCCGAACACCTCTAGGGACTTGAGTTCAGAAGGATTGGAGTCTCCGCCATTCTCCCAATTGAAGAGAGGGATCTAGTGTTAGAGGACCGATCGAAATTCGCTCTAAATCCACTACTTCCTTGCCACAGGCAGCGACCATGCGCTTGACCTGATGGAATTTTCCTTCTGCAATTTCAATTTCGACATAGGAGCTGGCGCTTGTCTCATCCACCTCTAAGATCTGCAATCTCGCAGGCAAAGTCGTGAAGTCTTTGAGGGCAATGCCTGCTTCAAAACGGGCCACATCTGCCTCATCCATGATCCCAGCCACCTGGGCACGGTAGACCTTCGACACATGCTTCTTCGGCGACAGCATGGCATGGGCGAGCTTACCATTATTGGTCAAAAGGAGCAAGCCATGGGTATCGATATCTAGGCGCCCGACAGGAAAGACTTCCTTGTGACGGGCTGTCTCATCCAATAGATCCAAGACAGTTTGGTGATGGTCATCCTCAGTCGCTGATATGACTCCAGCTGGTTTATTAAGCAGATAGTACACAAAGGTTTCATGGACCAGATTTTCCCCATAAAGGTCACCTGATCCTTGTCTGGATCAATCTGTAGCTTCCCTGCTGTCTCTTTTTTCCATTCACTGCGATTTTATTTTGCTTGAGAAGCTGCTTGACCTCGGTCCTACTCCCCACGCCACAATCCACTAAAATTTATCTAGGCGCATATTTACTTCCTGCTCTTTCGTACAATCCAAAGACCAAAAAATGAAATCAGGATCATGAGGATACCAGAAAATCCAAAAATGAAGGCTGGAGCAGATGAGATAGTCCCTAATAGACTAAGGACAAAGGTAGTAGCGATCGAACCTGCACTACATCCCAAAACTGCCATGGATGTTGCCTGGCTCAAGACCCCTGCGGGCATCTTATCAGATAAGACATTGTAAACTGTTGTCAGAGCCACACTATAGGCAAAGCCAGAAACAATGGTTACAAGGGCAAGCATCGAGAGATTTGGTAGAGAGCCCGATCAACATTTGGGCCACACCATAAGCTACTCCCGAAACGAGCAACAAACGATCGCGGAAGAGCTGGGTCAAGGGCGAGAAGGCCAAACCTGCCAAGATCCCAACAAATTGCATGGCTGCTAAAATAATCCCTGCAGTTTGGGCAGTGCCATGACCAACTTGCTCCACTACACTTGGAATCCGGATAGTTATCATAACATTAGATAAGACGATTGACTGCCGCGACAACTGCTAGGCCAAGCGCTGTCCGCCATTGACCCCCTGTCATCTTGACATCCCGGTGTTTTTCCTCCACTGCTACACCATCCGTCGTCGAACCATATAAGGGACAAATAAGAGATACAAAAGTAAGATTGGAATACTGATACCGTAGACGAGAAAGGCAGCCTGCCAGCCAAAGCGAATCAAGAGACTCACTCCAAAGGTCAAAACAGCTGTCCCAACAACCTCTGCAGAACCCCGAATGCCAAGGGTTTGGACACGTTCTTTTTCCCTTGTAACGCTCACTGATAATGGCTATGGCAGAAACATTGAGTAAGCCAACCGCCATCCCGAAAATAATCCGAGACAAAAAAGACAACTGGATAGGCTGGACTGATCAAGGGAATAAAGCCACATAGAGCGTAAGCGACTAGGCCTGTCACAATCATCTGACGCTCTGAAAATAGTCGCCCAATCCATTTATTGAAGATGAGTGAAACCATGATCCCTGCAGAAGGAAGCGAGACCAAGAGCTCAATCATGCTGTGAGGAATTCCCTTGTAATAGGCAAACATGGCCGACTGCGCACTCGAAATCGAAAACGAGGTCGTCAAAATAAATGAAAGCGCGAGAATACTCACTTTCTCCATGATTTTTTTCATTATTTTTTCCTTTAAACTATTCTTTTTTTCACACTCCTCCTATAATAACACGAGCTAGTGACAGGACGCAATAGATTGAATTAAAAAACGAAATGATTTCTCAATCATTTCGTTCGTGCTAGTAATTGTGAGGCGAAGACTCCTGTTCCAACCATCAAAGCACCAATCAAGACAAAGAGCAGATGATTGGAAGGAGCTAGTGGCGTCACCAACTGGATGAAGAAAGAGGAGACGGCTGATCCAAGATTGCAGCCAATCAAGACCAGCGAAGTCGCAAGGTTCAGGAGATTAGTCGGATTTTTTCAGATAGGTGATAGAAGATACTGGTGACTCCCCGTACTGTAGGTAAATCCTGCTAAGAGGGTTCCTAGAACTAAGCTCCACAACTGTCCGGACAGGCCAATCAAGGTCAAAGCTAGTCCGAAACCAAAGCACATGATCATGAGCAAGTTCTTTTTTGAAAACATGTGTCAAACTGGCAAAGCCTACTCCCGCTACAATCCCTGTCAATTGCATCAGACTTAGGACTGTTCCAGCTGTTGTCGCCTGTTCCCATACGAGCGTCAACAATGATATCCGGCACGCGCAGGCTAATGATAGAATTGAAACAAATGATGATACCAGCAATCACGGCTAGCATCAGACTAAAACGCCATTGAGGGGAGCGAAGGCGTGCGGAACCTTTCTTTTTTCTCCTTCAAGCTAGCCTGTTTTTTCCCCTTAGGATGGGGACAAAAAGGATATAGAGGAGTAAAATCAAGAAACCACCTCCATATACGGCAAAGATCGCTGGCCAGCCTAGGGGTAAGAGTTGTCCAACAATAAAAGTCAAGATGGCAGAGCCCACCACTTCAGCAGACCCCCGATAGCCCAGCATCCGAGTCTTGTCATTGCCTGAGTAGCGTTCACTGATAATCGAAATAGCCTTGGCATTGATCATTCCTGTCCCCAAACCAAAGAGCAAACGACTTAGAAAGATGAGAGGATAGTCCTGCACGACCAAAGGCACAAGGCCGCTAGTTGAAAAGAGCAAGAGCCCTGCGACAATCATCTGGCGCTCACTCATCCACCGCTCGATCAGGCTATTTAAAAAGAGCATGACCACAACCGCAAAGGCCGGCAGGGAAACCAAGAGTTCCACCTGGCCTGCTGAATATCCGAATTGGCTAAAATAGGCCTTCATAGCTGGCAAACCGGCTGTAATTGAAAATGATGAGATCAGCATGAGCGACAAGCTCAAGAGACTGATTCTTTCCATTGTTTTTTCATTTTTTATTTCCTACACTTTACTGGTAACATTTTGACTTTACTAGTTTTTTTTAGAAAAGATTCAAACTAGTATTTTCAATAGAATCCTAGTATAATCAATTTAGAAATAGAAAAATAGGACATTTGTCCTATTTTAGGAGATTGAGATGAAAAAATTTCCCCATCTACAAGACTCAAGGAAATCATCACAGACTACCAATTGGACCAGATCTTTCCAGGCGACTGTCTTAGCCAGCTGGACCTCGTTCTCTACCAGGCTGGAGAGTATATCTGCCGCCAAGGCTCTGAGCAAGATGTCATTCCTTATTTTCTCAAGGGCCGGCTCAAGATCGTCCACAGTCTTGAAAATGGTAGCGACACCATCCTTGAAATCCAAGAAAACCTGGACTGTTAGGAGAGATTGAGCTCCTGCTCGATCGGGTCTGTATCACATCGGTCATTGCAGACCAAGACTCGCTAGTCGTCCAGCTCCCTGCTCGGCATTTCAAGGACCGCCTCCTGCTGGACCCGACCTTTTTGCGTTCTACTGCCAAGACCTTGGCTGAGAAATTACACCAGATCAACTATTTGGCTCCTGCCAACTTTCATTATTCGGTCAAGGAGCGCCTCGCTACGCATTTTTTGGAACATGGTGATGAAAATGGGACCCTCAAGCCCAAGATGAATCAGCTGGCCCTGCGTTTTGGGATCAGCTACCGCCACCTTAGCCGCGTGATCAAGCAGATGATTGACGAGGGGTTGATCAAAAGAGAAGGACGGAGTCTATACGATTTTAGAGATGCAAAAAGAATGGGCGACTTGTCCATCAAACACATGGAAACAACTGACAGAAAACTTTAATTTTAGGCTCTTTTGTGTTATCATGGAGGTTAGAAAGAAAGTGAGAGTAAGACAATGAAAGCAATTGAAAAAGTTACAAGAGCATCCCATTTGATTGATATGGATGACATTATCCGCGAAGGAAATCCAACACTTCGAGCTGTTGCGGAAGATGTGACCTTCCCTTTGTCTGATCAGGAAATTATCCTGGGTGAAAAAATGATGCAATTCTTGCACCATTCTCAAGACCCTGTTATGGCTGAAAAACTTGGCCTCCGTGGAGGAGTGGGGCTCGCTGCCCCTCAGCTGGACATCTCAAAACGAATCATCGCTGTTTTGGTGCCTAATCCAGAAGATTCCGATGGCAACCCACCAAAAGAAGCCTATAGCCTTCAAGAAGTCATGTACAATCCAAAGGTTGTCGCCCATTCTGTGCAAGATGCGGCTCTTGGCGACGGGGAAGGCTGTCTCTCTGTAGACCGCAACGTCCCAGGCTATGTGGTTCGCCATGCCCGCGTGACGGTTGAGTATTTCACAAAAGATGGGGAAAAGAAACGCATCAAACTCAAAGGGATACAACTCCATCGTCGTCCAACATGAAATCGACCACACCAACGGCATCATGTTCTATGACCGCATCAACCCAAACAACCCATTTGAAATCAAAGAAGGCCTTTTGATATTAGAATAGCGTAACTGACAAAAAGTAAGGTAGTAGTGAATCATCACTACTATAGTATCTTTTTTTTTTTACGAGTATTTTTGTTGCGTCTACCGATTGTTTCTCGGCGCAGTCGGGTTGATTGCTCAAAACACTGTTTTGAGGCGGCAGATAGGGACTGCGAAGCAAGGCCCCTTCCTAATCAACTGTGCGGGGGTACTAAAAAGGTCCTGCGGACCTTTTTTGCCCGAGCCTTAAAACCGAAAAGCGAGGTAGAAATCAGACTCGTCGAGTTACTGATTTCTGTCTCTTGGCGCAGTGGTTGATTGGAACTACTAAAAGGTCCTACCTGCGGTACTCGTACTTCCTAATCAACTGTGCGGGGGCAGGACTACGAAATCGAGACTGCGTCTACCGATTTCTGTCCTGCTCCCTATATTGCCCAATCTCCGTTGCGGAAGACTGGGACGCGGGTGCCGTCTTCTCGGATGCCGTCGATATCCATTTGGCTTGAGCCGATCATGAAGTCGACGTGGACGTCTGAGCGGTTGAGGCCGGCTGCTTCGAGTTCTTCTTCTGTGAATTCTGCGCCACCTTCTACGCTGGTTGCATAGGCTGCCCCGATGGCCAAGTGGTTAGAGGCATTTTCATCGAAGAGGGTGTTGAAGAAGGTGATGCCTGACTGTGAAATTGGGCTTGGGTCTGGTACAAGGGCACATTCACCCAAGGCACGCGCTCCCTTGTTTTTGAAGACCAAATCTTTCATGACTTGATCGCCCTTTTCAGCTGTGATATCCACAATTTCTCCATTTTCAAAGGTCACTTTAATGCCTTCGATGATATTCCCGTTGTAGCTAAGTGGTTTTGTAGAGGTTACATAGCCCTCTGCACGACGGAAGTCAGGAGCCGTAAAGACCTCTTCTGTCGGCATGTTTGGCAAGAAGCTTTCACCTTGGGCATTGATGGCTCCGGCAGATTCCCAGACGTGGTTCTTCGGCAAGCCAAGAGTCAAATCAGTGCCTGGAGCTGTGTAATGAAGGGCTGAGAATTGTTCTTTATTCAGTGTATCTGCCTTGCTCTTCAAAATAGCAGCATGCTCTTCCCAAGCCTTGACTGGATCTTCTTCGTACACCCGGCAAGTCTTGAAGATTTGATCCCACAGGAGATCCACTGCTTCTTCATCGCTCGCCGCATTTGGGAAGACTTTTTTCGCCCATTCTAAACCAGCTGCAGCAGCAACGGTCCAGCTGACCTTGTTGGATTGAGTAGCGATGCGCATTGGTTTCATGGCCATGCCCAAAGCCTTAGCAGATGCCGAAAGTTTCTCTGCATCGACACCATTTAAGGCACCTGGATCAGATGAACGCACACCCAAGCGACTAGCCTTGTGGTCCAAGAGGTAGTTCATCTCTGCAATCTTGTAGTCAGGCACGTTGTCCAAGCGATCCATCGGTGCATGGAGGAATTTTTCCCGGGTAGTGAAATCATCTGCCCATTGGACAATCACTTCATGTGCCCCCAAGGCATAGGCTTCCTTCACAATCAAGTGGGCCAATTCTCTTTGTTCCACATCAATGTTCAAGACCAAGGTATGGCCAGGTTGCACGTTGATACCGTTCGCAACCAATAATTTAGCGTATTTTTCGAGGTTTTCTTTAAAATTTGGTAAAACCATTGTTTTCTCCTTCATAAGTGAATGATCTCCTCCTAGTATACCATAAGTCCATGCAAAAAGAGAGTGGGACAGAAATCGATAATTCGTTAGAATTCGATTTCGTCGTCCCACCTCCGCACAGTTGAGTAGGGCTGTAAAAGCTGATGAAATCAGCGTAGTAGAGCCCACTCAACCACTGCGTCTTGCTCGACAATCCAAAAACAATTGAGAGACTAGGACTTGTGTCCCAGCCTCTTTTTTTCTTGTTCCTTCTAGCTTAAGGAAGAACATAACCTTGATCATCCACGGTATGGGGTTGTTCAGAACTGCTATTCTCTCTCAAAGCTTCCAAATCTTGATCCAAAATGGAATTGTAGTCTGTACTACCTTCACGGGTTACCCGAGTTGATACTTGGCGCAAGAGTTTTTCATTAAGATTGCGAACCCAGCGACCATTACTATGGTCATTGGCACGCATATAATTCCCTTTCACAATCTCTCCATAAAGGGCTTCATTGACCTGGTAACCTTGCTTGCGCAATCCCAACAGACCGATCTCCACGATCTCATCTGGGCTGTAGTCTTCAAAATCAAATGTAGTCGGGATCCGGCTTTGCAGACCTGAATTGACCTGCAAGAAGTCGTGCATCTCTTTCGTGTAACCAGCAAAGATAATGACGATATCGCGGCGGTGGTCCTCCATAAATTTGAGGACTTCATCCAAGGCTTCCTTCCCAAAATCATCATTTAAACCGGTATAGAGCGTGTAGGCCTCATCGATAAAGAGGACCCCACCCAGTGCACTCTCCAAAACTTCACGCGTCTTCAAGGCTGTTTGACCTTGGTAGCCTCCAACCAGATTACTCCGCGATACTTCGATGAATTTCTTCTGCTTGATAACCCCTTTTTGGAAGAGGATATTGCCCAAAATGCGGGCCACGGTGGTTTTCCTGTACCAGGATTTCCAAGAAAAGAGAGTGCAAGGTCGTATCTTCGACGATGCCACCTTGTTCAGCCCGTTTTTGATTGAACTCAGCCATGGCTACGAATTGTTCGACTTGCTCTTTCACCTTAGCAATTCCAACCAAACGGTTGAGGGCAGCCATTCCATCTTCTTCCTTGTCGGCTCCGGCTTGATACTTGCCTTGGTTAAGAACAGCATCGATATCGCTATTGAGGATGGTCTCAATATCGTCAGAACCTTGGGCCACCACCCGATCTGCCATGGTCTTGGTCAATTGTTCATCCAGGTTACGGATCCAGCGACCATTGCTCTTATCTAGCGAGCCATCATAAGCCCGCTTAACATGCCGCGCATAGTAATCCCGGTCTTCGAGTTTGTAGTCTCCTTTGCTTAGGATCATTTCACCTAGTTGGACAATCTCATCTCCTGTAAAATCTTCAAAGATGAAATTATTTGGTACCCGAGAACGAAGGCCTGGATTGGTCTTTAAGAACTCCTCCATTTCCTTGGTATAGCCGGCAAAGATAATCATGATGTCATCGCGATTGTCCTCCATAAATTTGAGGATGGTATTGATCGCCTCGATCCCAAAATCCGCACCGCTATCCTTTTTATCCAAACTATAGGCTTCATCGATAAAAAGGATGCCTCCTCGCGCTTTTTTTCAAGCAGGGCTTGGGTCTGTTCAGCCGTTCCCCCAATATTCGAAGAGATCAGATCGGACTCCGTTGCTTCCACGAAACGGAATTCTTCCCCTGAGAGAACACCCGCATCAAAGAGCACTTTTCCCAACAGACGGGCCACAGTGGTTTTCCCTGTACCAGGATTTCCCATAAAGGCAGCATGCAAGGTTTGCTTTTCAGGTGCCTTGCCACTGGCGATTCGTTTCTTGTTAAATTCCACCATGTTGATCATTTTCTTGATCTCATGTTTGACTTTTTCAAGACCAATCAGGCTATTGAGTTCTTGAAGAGCATCTTGTTTCTTCTCTGGTTCAGAGTCTCTTGCGGTGGTTGGAGCCACCGTTGCATCCGTCGTCTGTCCCGTAGGAACGACTTGCGCATTGCCCTTCGCCACTTCTCTGCCAACAAGATAGTCACAGTCATCCTCGATTTCCTTGGTCAGATCACGCGCATCGCCCTGCCTATAGGTCACGGTGCCCACCTTCGCAAAGGCTCCACCTTGAAGCCGTATATTGGGATCCGCAATCTTATGACAAATCATATGCTCAGCCATCAGCACACCATCATCAAAAACTCCAAATGAAATGGTTTGGGCATTCTCATTCAAGAAGGTTGTTTCTCCAGTCAGGGAAGCAAAGGATTCTTCATAGACGCATAAAAATTCTGAAAATGTAGCTTGATGAGCTCGGATCATACTATTGTATGAATTGATGGAGGTCATATGATCCGAATCCGAATTGAATTGAACATTATTATCAAGACAGACCCCAGTACCGGTAGGTAGCTCAATTTTACAGTTTTCAGACTCCCAGATGACATTCCTCAACCAAACTGGTGGAAAATCCTTTTCCAGATCCCCGCCTGTAATCGTTGAATTTTTTGCAATCACTTCTGAGTCCTTGGCATGGATGGTATTATTCCCAAATTTTCAATATGGACATTTTCTAAGGCCAATTTAGAGCCTTCTGACAGATCTATCTTAGAAAAGATCGTTGAATTTTGAATGGACAATTCTGATGCTGACATTCCGATGACACTTTGGTGTTTTTCCGGAACCTTCATCCCAACTCCATCCAGTGTCAACTTCGAATGCGTATCCATATAGATAAAAAATTCATTATTTGTTGGAGTGGTTGCTTCAAAATAGACCTGTTTACAGATGATATCTGAGCTATTCCATAAGAGCAAGGTAGTGTAATTCCCACCAACTTTAAACCACAGATCTTCAAATGTCACCTGAGCTCCCTCTACAAATCGGAAGGAAGCCTCAATCGTGTTGTTAAACATGCGCCCATTACCATTTGGATTTGGAACTACATGCCCCACAAAATGAAGGTTCTTGTTGATCTCGATCACTTCATCTGTCGGCCATTGAAACACATACCCATTTTCAAACTCGATGGTATCCCCATCCTGCGCTTTTTCAAGCGCATCCATAAAGTTCCAACTATTGTTGTAAGGCCCTACTAAATATCTTGCCACGCGCTTTCCTCCATTTTTTGTTTCATCTTTTCTGTTTCCTTGTTATAAACACTTGTTACTAAAAATTGTAACACAATCCAGTACCAAAGAAAACACTTATCAGATCTGAAAGGATTGTCTTCCCAAAAAAACCTCTATTTTCAAAAGGAAAATAGAGGCTGTCAGTTAATCTTTCAAGGCTGAAAACAAGCTGGCTAGAGCAATCGCTCCTGAGAGCATGGCGGTGGAAAGGAGCAGCACATTGTCTGCCACTTCTAGCTTGTACTCAAAGACTTTTTTCAGCTGGTTTGTCTTCTGCAAAAAATTTCTAACTTCATGTTCTCCTCCTTTGTTTCTAGAACAAATCACTGTGACTTCCTGTCCTCAGCAAGTTTAAAATCAATTCATCCTGATCTACTTTGTAAACCAAAAAGCCAATCCGGCTGGATATGACACTCACGAACTCCTTGAAAATGCTTAGAATTGGTTAATTGATGATCACGATATCTAGCAGGAAGTTCTTTTTCTTGAACCAGAAAATTCAAAACTTCTTCTAATAATTCTGCCCTCAAACCACGCTTCATAGCCAACTTAAAATCTTTTTTAAACTGTTTATGATAACGAATCTTAAGCACGCAAGTCCTCCATCAAGTCAGAGACTGATTCAAAGGATTGGCTCATATTCCGATTTTGCTCTACATCCGTTACTACTTGGAGCAACTTACCACGATCGTCTAATCGAACGTCAAAAGGTAAGCCCTGATATTGAATAGCCTGACGAAGGAAAATGTTGATAGCCGTGGTCATATCCATCCCTAAATGATTAAATACCAGTTGGGCTTGCTCCTTAACCTCACTATCCAAACGGATACTCATGCTCGTCTTTGACATATTCTCACCTTCTTTCTATCTTTTATTGTATAAAAAAGAAGGCTATTGTAAATCCATAGGATATACAATGGATAGCTGTAAACTAAAATATAGTAAAGAAATAAAATTAGTATCCCAAATATGGGAGATCTCAGCCTGAGTTTTAGTTTTAGAATATAATGTTGCTATCATATATTAAGAGGTGAAAAATATGAAGCAGATTACGAAACAATATAAATTACTATATTTCTTGCTTATTTTATTAAGTCTGACAAGTGCTCTTTTTAATGACATTCTTCTCTCTCCAATTAGGAAGAATACTTGATAGTATATCTAATTCAAATAGTGGATTACTCTTTCATATCACTATTTGTGTAAGTTCGATTTTACTGTGGTTCTTGATTTCTTGTTCCTATTCCTATCTTAAAACCAATATGTAAAAAAGTTATTTTAGATCTAAAAGGCGTCTCTTATTACATTATTTATCGCGTGAATTTAACCAAATTGACAACCGTAACCATTCAGATTTCTTAAATAATATCACCAAAAACAGTGACCTTATTCAAGAAAATTTATTAATCCCTAAAATCTCTCTAATTGCAAATTTAGGGAGCCTTATCATGAGTGTGGTTGCTATTATTTATATAGAATGGCGATTAGCATTAGTCTTTCTTTTATTGTCGAGTATAACGATTTTTCTATCACAAATTCCTGGAAAGTTAATGACTAAATCAACAAATAATTATTCTCTACAAAATAATCACTATTTGTCAAAATGACAAACTTTATTAATGGTTTTGAACAAATTAAGTTATTAAATATTCAAAGCTGGACCCAAGAAAAAATTCAGGAAATCAGTTTAGAATTTGAAGAGTCCAGAAAAAACATATCAATTCTTAAAAGACTTAGCTTCAACTACTGGAATTTTACTAAGTTTTGGCTCTCAACTATCCTGTATGGTTGCTGGTATCTTTTTGTAAGAAATAACTTACTGACTATTGGATTACTAGTAGCAAGTATTCAATTATTAAACGGTGTTTTTGCTCCATTACAATCTATTCTTTACAATAAAAATTTAATCAGCAGTAGCAAGTCCATTATTGATAATATCCAAGAAAATTTATATGAGACAAATCATGAAATTTTCCATAAAACAAGGACAATTGATTGTGATAACATTTCGACCATTTCTATTAGCCAATTACATTATGAAATTGAAAATAAAATATTATTTGATCATTTTTCCTATGAATTTAAAAAGGCAAACGCTATGCGATTATAGGTGCTTCAGGAGCTGGGAAAACAACTTTAGTAAAATTAATACTAAACTATTATTCCAAAAATCTTTATGATGGGGAAATAAAAATCAACGGAAAACAGAATATTGATATTCCCTCAGGAGTTATATAAAGATATTGCATTTGTGCAAAAAAATGATTTTCTGATTGAAGGAAATATCCTAGAGAATATCAAACTGTCCAGAAACCTTTATTTAACTGAAAAATTAAGAAAAGCCTTAGGATTTAATGAAGACTTCCTTAATAAAAGTCTATCTCAATCAAATCAAACCATTTCAGAAGGAGAAAAGCAACGAATTGATTTAGCTAGGTTTTTAGCCAAACCATATTCTGTATATATTTTTGACGAACCTACAAGCAACCTTGATCCAATAAAAGCCAAAGCAATGATGGACTACATTCTATCCATTAAAGATGCAATTGTTATTGTCATTACTCATGATCAAAATCCAGAAATATTGGAAGAGTTTGATCACGTTATCCCTATAGATAAATGGCCTAGTCTACTAAATGAATGATGTGTTTCTCAAAGTATTCTTTGTAATTTTTGTAGATTGTTTTATTGAAGAGTTCGAAAATTTTTAAAGCTTCTTCGATTTTTAAAAGTGATTTTTGATTATGATAGAATTTCAGTTCCAAATATCCATCTAAATACAGCAAAATAGTTTGTTCAAAAAATCTGTGGAATCCGCTAATATATTCTTCGTAGCCTGTTTTAAAATAAAAGATTCCTCATATAAGTCGTTCTCAATCATTATAATCAAAAGAATTGAGAAGTATTTGAATGAGAGATTGTCTATTTTTAGGTATAGAGCTATACAAACTTCCCTTTTTTGAGCGCCTCTTTGGCATATCTAAATAATAAATCTGGAGATAGAACACGACAGCAATTTCCAAGGATGAGCGTTTCGTAATAACCCCATTTTCAACAGAAAATAAATAGTTTGTAAGATAAGAGGCGTCTTGACGACTCAATTGATGATTCTTATCCATTCGAAACAATACTTTCAATGAAAATAGCATTTAATTTATGGTAATGAGAATTTGTCCTATGAAAAAGTTCTATTTCTTTCTCTACCATATCTAGTAATGCTTGAGAATCTTCATTATATGCGGCCTGTTTAACAGAAGCTATTAAGGTATTAAAATCCGAAGAAGGTTGATAATGATTACAGATAAGCAGAAATTCCTCTAGTGTTACTCCTATTCTTTCAAGAAGATACAATAACTTAAAGACAGAAATCTCTGTTTCTCCTAATTCAAATCTAGATATTTGAGATTTTGAAATTTCAGCACCTGCTAATGAAGAAATAGAAATTCCTTTTCTTCTCTTATTTTCCTATAAGTTTCACCTAAAATCATACTTATCTCCATTCCATATCGAAAAGTTATTAAGGTATAGCAAACACTACTTCCGTTAAGCCTACTCTTGTTTGAGAGTATCATTATTAATAATTTATAGCGATCATTTTGATAATTTCAATATATAACTTCCTAAAGTTTTAGTCTCTGGATAAAAACTTATTTATATTCTATCATATCTAAAACCAGCAGAAATGAAAATCATAAAAATCATCTCTACTGGTTTTACTGTTAAGTCTTAATTAGATGAAACTGGATCAACTTTTTGTAAATGGATTTCCTCCATCAAAACAAATCATCAAACAAACTCAACTGGTTGTCCTCTGGCATATTGCCGAGAATCCCCATTTCATCCATCTTTTCAACCAGGGTGGACGAAACACCGCCGCGCTTCCGGAGCTCGGTCTTAGAAAGGAATTCTCCTTCTTCACGCGCCCGCACGATTTGCTTGGCAACGTTCTCTCCTAGACCATCCATAGCGACAAATGGCGGAATCAGGGTATCTCCATCAATCAAGAATTCTGTCGCCTGACTGCGATAGAGATCTAGCTTGCCAAACTTGAAGCCCCGCTCCCACATCTCATTGACAATCTCAAGGGTGGTGTAGAGGTCAATCTCTACATTGGAAGCTTCGTTGTTCTTGCGTTTCTCAGAGATTTCTTTCATCCGCGCTTTCACGGCCTCAAGGCCTGCACCCATGGTCTTGATGTCAAAGGCCTTAGCACGGATTGAGAAGTAAGCACAGTAATAATAAAGTGGGATGATGCACCTTTAAAGTGGGCCACACGAAGGGCCATCATAACGTAGGCTGCCGCATGGGCTTTAGGGAACATGTACTTGATTTTTCCACAGGACTCGATATACCATTCAGGGACATTGTTTTCCTTCATGGCTTGGATGTAAGCCGTTGCGCTCTTCTTCTGAGATCTTGAGCCACATCCCTTTCCGCACGCGCTCCATGATGGTAAAGGCCATCTTAGGCTTGAGACCCGCGTGCATGAGGTAAACCATGATGTCATCCCGACACCCGATAACGGTCGATAGATCGGCAATGCCTGCCTTAATCAAATCTTGTGCATTACCTAACCAAACGTCTGTTCCGTGGGACAAACCAGATAGCTGAAGTAACTCCTGCGAAGGTCGTCGGATGCGTCTCGTCTACCATCCCACGTACAAAGTTAGTTCCAAACTCAGGGATTCCCAGCATACCCGTTGGTGTACCAATTTGTTCAGGTGTTACCCCTAAAATATCAGTCCCTGAAAAAAGGGCCATGACCCTGGATCATCCATAGGAATATCGTTCGGATCAATGCCTGACAAGTCCTGCAAGCTTGCGAATCATGGTCGGATCATCATGTCCCAGGACATCAAGCTTCAGGACGTTCTCATCGATATCGTGGAAGTTAAAGTGAGTCGTCTGCCATTCAGCCGTCACGTCATCCGCTGGATACTGAACAGGCGTAAAGTCGTAAACATCCATGTAGTTAGGAATAACAACAATTCCCCCCGGGTGCTGACCGGTCGTCCGTTTGACCCCAGCTGCCCCAAGGCTAAACGTTCGACCTCGGCATCTCGGTAATACTTGCCAAAATCACGCTCGTAGCCCTTAACAAAACCGTAGGCAGTCTTAGCTGCGACCGTACCTACCGTTCCTGCCCGAAAAGGCATATTCTTCCCCAAAATATCCCGAACATCCAAGTGGGCGCTTGGCTGGTCTTCCCTGAGAAGTTCAAATCGATATCGGGTACCTTGTCCCCATCAAAACCAAGGAAGGTTTCAAAGGAATGTCCTGCCCGTTTTTGCTGAGCTTGTGGCCACAGTTTGGACAATCCTTGTCTGGCATATCAAAACCAGATCCATAAGAACCGTCTGTGATGAATTCACTGTACTGGCACTGGCTGCAAACATAGTGAGGCGAAAGAGGATTGACCTCGGTGATCCCAATCATGGTCGCGACAAAGCTGGATCCGACGGATCCACGCGATCCAACCAGGTAGCCCCGCTCATTGGAACGGTGCACCAGCATTTGCGATGCCAGATAAATCACGGCAAAGCCATTCCCCAAGATGGAGGTCAATTCTTTTTCAATTCGCAGATCGACAATATCAGGAAGCGGATTACCATAGATCTCAAAGGCCCGCTTATAGGTCAATTCCGCAACTGTTTCTTCGGCCTTGTCGATAAATGGCGTATAGAGGTCCCCCTTGACCACTTCGACCGGCTCAAAGGTCTCTGCGAGCGCATTGGTGTTTTCAATGACAATCTTACGCGCCAAGTCTTCTCCCAAAAAGGCGAATTCATCCAGCATTTCATTTGTGGTTCTGAAATGCGCTTTTGGGCAGTGGCGCTGGCTGGTCATCTTCTCCGTGCCCAATGGTCCGGTTGATCATGGCCCCTTGACCGAGACTACGGACAATGATCTCCCGATAGATCTCATCTTCCGGCTCTAGATAGTGGACATTTCCTGTCGCAAGAACAGGCTTGCCGAGGCGATCCCCCACTTCTATCAAGCTCTTGATAATGGTCTGGAGCTCGTCCATGTCCTTGACCTGCTCCTTGGCAATGAGGGGCGCGTAGATAGCCGGTGGCATCACCTCGATAAAGTCGTAGTACTTGGCCACTTCGACTGCCGCATCTACACCTTGCGACATGACCGCATCAAAACTTCCCCTTCTGAGCAGGCCGATCCAAGGATCAAGCCCTCGCGGTGGGCATCCAGCACGGTTTTGGGAATCCGTGGGACTCCTTCGAAATACTTGGTCCCAGAAAGCGAGACCAGTTTAAACATATTCTTAAGGCCGGTCTGGTTCTTGACATAGAGAGTCGCATGCTTGACCCGCGCCTTCTTGTAAGAATTCTCATCGATCAAATCGATATTCAAGATCCTTAAGATTGGTCACCCCGTGCTTTTCAGCGACATCTTTGATGAAGATAAAGAGCAGGCGCCCCGTCGCGTCCGCATCGTAGTTGGCCATGTGGTGGTGCTCCAAGCCTACCCCAAAGCGCTTGGTCAATGGCCCCAAACCATGCCGTTTAAAATCTGGATAGAGGTTGCGGGCAAATTCCAGGGTATCGATGACTGGCTGGGTGATCTTGGGAAGACCATGGCGCTCATAGTTAGCATTCATGAAGCCCACGTCAAAGGTAGCATTGTGGGCAACGAGAACCGTTCCCTCACAGAAGGCCTGAAACTCCTTCAAGACCTGCACCAAGGGCTTGGCACCCCGGACATGCTCGTTGGTGATCCCTGTCAATTGGGTCGTAAAGGCGGACAAAGGATGGCCTGGATCGATAAACTCGTCAAACTCCTCAATGACATTGCCCTTGTACATCTTAGAAGCCGCAACCTGAATTAAGTCATTATAGATGGCTGAAAGTCCCTGTCGTTTCCACGTCAAAAACCACATAAGTCGCTTCATTGAGGTCCAGATCCACCTCGTTATAGGTGATGGGCACTTTGTCTTCTACGATATTGGCTTCCATCCCATAGATCAGCTGGATCCCAGCTTTCTTGGCTGCTTTAAAGCCATGTGGGAAACTCTGCACATTGCCATGGTCAGTGATGGCCACCGCCTTATGCCCCCACTCAGCTGCCTTGGCGATCAGCTCTTCGACTTCTGGCAGAGCATCCATGGTCGACATATTAGTATGAGCATGAAACTCAACCCGACGCTCACCCTTCTGGCATCAGGTCCTTGCGGGCATAATGGACGACTTCCTGGATGTCTTGGACATTCATAGTCAAGTCGCGGGTGAAATTGTTCATTTCGATATTTCCCCGCACCCGTAGCCAGCTGTTCTTCTTGATCATGTCAAACTTCTGGGCTTCTTCCTCATTTTTCACCCATTTCTGAAGGGAAAAACTCGAGGTATAGTCGGTCATCTTAAAGCTGATCAAGACCCGACCGGTCCGTGTCACCTTGTGCTCCACGTCAAAGACCACACCCTCAAAGACAATCCGGTTCTCTTCTGTTGTGATCTCGATCATCGGAGTGATCTCAGCCTTGTCTAGCTTAGGTTTAGCCGCCTTTCTTAGCCTTGAAATCAAAGGCTGGCTTTTCTTCAACCGCTGGTGGCGGAGCCATCTGGGCCAAGGATTCCATAGCTCGCAAGGTTTCTTCATTGGCTGCTTGGAAGATCTTTTCATTTTCCTGCTCAAAGCGCGCCACTTCTTGCTCTGTCAGCTCTTCATCAGACTCCACTCGACAGGTGAAATGCGGAAAACCGAAGGCTTCCAACTGCTTGGCAAGGTTGGGCAAATGGTTCTTACGAAAATGCTCCGTATCGACCGAAGAAGGCCCTGAGATGATCAATTCCTGTCCCTTCCGCGCGCACCTGCAAGTCTTGGTAAAGTCCCTTAAAGCCTTGACTAGCGCAAGGTCCATCCTCAAAGACCTCACGATAGTAGGCCTGCAATAAATCCGCAGAAAAATCCGGATTAGCCACTTGTATGGTAAAGGTTGCCTGGTTTCCCGTCTTTGAAAATTCTTCCTTGAAGCGCTGGCGCAATTCCTTAAACAAAGTGATCGGCAAGATTTCCGCAAAAGCAAAGCGGAACTCCCAAACCCGACTGACCTTGTGCACCACGACTTCTTGAATCTCCGCATGCAAAAAGGCACTGGAAGATCGCATCTCCAGCGGCATATCCAGCTGATCCATTAAAATTTCAAAGGTGTTGGACATTGTTTCTCCCTTGATCTTGATTCTTTTGCTCGCTTTTGAGTGGCCTACTTTATAGCTGGAAAACAGACCATTCAAAAACATTCGTAACCTTTATTTTATCACAATTTAAGGATTAATTCGAGGGGGAAGTGAAGACGAAAAAATCACCGATAGGACGGTGATTTCTTTTCATCTTTATTTATTCAGTTAGGGCTGATCCATCATTTATACTTCATCCCCATGATGATAGCCACAACTACCAAAATAGGCAATAAAATTAACATCCAGATTCCAATCCACATTTCCCGCTTATAAGATTTGTCTAGTCCACTATAGCGTTCAACGTATGATTCTTTTGGACAAGCTGGATTATACCAGACCGTCATCTTCGATCCCAGTGGAAAAGCATCTTGAAAAAGATTTCCCTTTGAGACTGTAGAATTGGTGTAGATGGTTATCCTTTGTGCCATCAAATCGATGTCGCTAGCCGCTTGATTCGTCTTCCAAGGAAGTGTTGCCCGCTATCTGTCACCCCAAACAATCCACTTGAACTGTCTGAATCGTGTAGATTTAGAGCCTTTCCCTCTCTCATATCATCACTTGATCACTTTCCTAGGAACAGTGAGTGTTTTTGGTCCATGTATTATAAATTTCTAAAAAGCGATCTTCTTCCTCATCAGAATATCCCTCAAATACTACTTTATCAATATTTTCATGTTGAAAGAAAATTGTCGATTCTGTTTGAAGACCTAATGGGTATAAGACACCCATGTAGTCAGCAAACACTTGTTCTCCTGTCTCCTCGTCGTCAAAAATAACTCCACGACCAACAATCATTAATTTCTGTGTTCCTTCTTGAAGATATATAATGCTACCTAACGGTAATAATTTTTATTATTCATTTTTCAATAACTCCTTGTGTTTTTTAAATATTTTTTCCCATACCATTCTTCTACTGATTTTTCTTCCCATTCTCAGTATTCTTCAGGAAATTTCCATTTGTAATATGCTTGAAGGAAGTATGGTAAACCTATAAAAGCACTGACACAAACCACTACTATATTACAAAAGATCCACATCAATAAGAAGCCAACTGCCTTGACGGATGTTGAAACATCTAATGAAAAGATTCCCAAAATATGTTTGATAATGATCCCTATTCCTAAAATAGCCATCCCATAAAGAGAAATCATTTTTTGCGATCTTATTAAGGAAAGTATCTCCCGAGATCTCGTCATACATAAGTTTTCTTAATCCTGCTAGCGCAATTGTAAATAGCATGTATGTTGCTAACATCATGATTCCATAAATGGCAATAATTTCCACAGTGGATAGATTGGCCAATAAAATGTCAAAAACAACTAGATCTATTTCCAATATGAACCAAACCAAAAATGTAAAAACGTGAAACTGATAGCGATACGGCAACAGGTAGGATCGTTTCACCCATTTTCCAATCACAACGAAAGAAAAGCCAAATGAGAAGCAAGATTAAAAATACATTTGCTGTTAAGGACTCATGCCTGGCTATTGGAAGAGTCAGAGTCTTACTTTCGTGAAATTCCATTGATACAATCAGCACAAAGAAGTTAAAACCGATAGGAAAAATAAGGGATAAAATAAAACTTCGAATTCGAAACCAAAGGGAAGCATGCCCATTCTTATAAAATTTTGCTGTCTTATCATGTTGCTCTTGCTGTAACTTTTACAAACCCATCATCTTCGAGATTGAGACTCTCTTCAAAGCTTGCTGTAAAAATTGACCTTTTATTCATATTTATCTACCCAAATCCTAAAGCCTTACCTATTCCACCAATTCCTTTAGAAATCGAACCTGCAAATCCTTTAATTCCTTTCCCAACATTATTAATAATGTTTTTGTCCCTTGACTGGATCGTCAAAGAATTTAGGCTCAATAAATTTAATTCCTTGAATTAATCCTCCGGCAACAAATCCTGCAGCCATCCCAAAAGGTCCGCCCCCTATAGCAGCTCCAATAGTTGCACCTTCTAACGGCCCAACACTACCTATTGCAGAGAGTACACCTTTTCCTGCAGCTTTTCCTATATCTTTTGATTTGCTATATTCGTTTACTCCACTAGAAATTGCTGTAATTCCAAGATCAGCAAATGTCATTACTGTTCCCGCCTTGCCCAAAAATTTAGCTGCTTTTGGAAAATATTTGAGACCTTTTCCTAATAATCCTGATGCCTCTTCTCCCCCTTTCATATATTTACTTAATTTCGCTAATCCAGTGTCTCTTACACCTTCTAATCCTTTTTTACAATAGCTTCAACAGGATTTGCTATATCTGAAATTTTTTCAAAAAATCGTTTGTATAGTCTTTCCTCTTTTTCCTAATGATTCATACCAGGCCATCGCGTCCATTACACCACTTACAAATTTTCTACCTTTTGTACCTTTATCAACTGAATCTAATAATCCTATTATACCATCTGATTGTAGGAAAGCTTTTTGTCAATTTTTCAGGTGTTAAACCAAGTATTTGCGCACCTCTCTTAAACCAGTCATTATCATCAAGATCTTGTATATTCTTGTATAATTTTTTATATCATTCTCAGAATTACCACGGGCAGCAACTTTAGTTTTTTAAATACAAACTGCGCAACTGCCTTAGTTATCGTATCGGGGAGCTCTCTTCCATATCTATTTTGATATGCCTCAATCTTCTTCACATCATCGTCAGATAGTTTCCTTACCTTGATTTGCCTTCTCCAGAACCTTCTGATAATCTTCATCAATCTTGGCTTTCTTATCCCATTCGCCTTCGATACTCTTAGCCCAGTTTAACGTTTTTCCAGAATGTTTTGGGAAGGTCCCTCCAAAGCTCGCAAAATCTCCCTGTATCATATTCAATCCGGAAGCCAAGTTTTTTCACCACAGTGTCCATGCTCTTAGCACCTTCTCCTGAGAAAACTTCATTGGAACTTCCCGCAAATAGATTCAACTTGCGAAGTTTGTCCATCTTCTCATTTTTTGAGATGTTAAACCATCCATGCGAGAAGATATATTTTGCAGGGAGACTCTTATCCAGCATGATCACACTTCCTTCCATAGCACGAAAAGTACCTCTAAGGCTACTAATACTACTTTCAAGACTTTGAATTTCACTTTCAAGTACGGCTGAATCCAGATCTTCTCCCCAACTTCTGACCGATATTTTGAGGGAGTTTGGGTACGGCTTCACTGAGGTACTCAGAATACATGATTGCCCCTTTAATCAGTGGCGTAATCACACTCACTCCATATTGTTTCCCAGAGTCATAAGCACTCCCTTGCAAGTCACCTGCTCCATTAAAGTTAGAGAGAGCTTTGACAGCTGAGTTATAGGCTGTTACCCTAGCTTTCCCAACGGAAGACATGGTCTGTCCTTGTGCATCCGATGATCCTAATACCATTTTGACCATATTACTTTTCGACTCCTGTTCTATTAATAGTTTCTTTCTAGCGTGGTAGAGTTCATTTAATTGCTCATCCAGCTGATTTTCTTGCTTCTTAATATCCGCTCTTCGTCCTTCAGACCATTCTTCAACCATAGCTCCGATGCCTTCTACACTCACGATTAGATTTTCGTAGACTTGGTAGTCTTTGGAAGATATGGGAAGCGTTAAGATCTGACGAAGAGGTTTTAAGCTTTGTCGATGTAGTTCCAACATTTCCTTCTCTGCTCGTTCCACTTTCCTTTTTCTAGGTTCAGTTGATCGAGCGATTGAGCAATGTTTTTCTTCTTTTATCGATCTCTTCTAAGGTGATTGGTTTCATTATTCCGCAAAATATCCTGAATTTGGTACAAACTCTCCACTCTCACCAGGAGCTGCACTGGTTTCTGGTAAATTAGATGTATTGGCATCGATGTTAGATGCGATATTACTATCCATGGCTACAAATTCTGCTGCAACCCCATGAATCAATCCTACAAAATCATTTAGTACACCACTAATTGAGACTGCATAGTTGGCTTCTTCTGAATTTTTTGTGCTGCTGTACTATTTCCTGGATACTCACTCGATCCATCTAATGTGACGGTACCAGCTGATGTTATACTTCCTGATGCACTCGCTATTCCTGAAGCGATAGAACTTGCGACTTCTTCTCTACTCTGTATTGGTGTCATATAGTTACCTCCCTATCCATTCTTAGTGATTTTAAGTTTAATAGCTTGCTTGCGATCATGCAAGTAGATTTCATCTGAAGCAAGACGCGCTTCTCGATTATTATAAGGCTTATCAAGGAACATTTGATCCATCAATCTCATACCGATCATAAACCATTGAGCATTCCCTTTGAGATATTTCGGTACCTCATTGATGTTATTTCCAAGATAGGCATATTCACTTCCTATTACAAAGTGCATACCAACTCGTGGTCCATTGTCAAATAGATAGCGTAGATCTTTTTCTGTGAGTCCGTGATCAACAATTGCCTTAATAGTTGGCATCATGATCAACCAGTCTGAATACAGATCTTTTTCAAGACGACGATCAACCTCATATATTAATTGTTTGGCAATTTCAGAAATTTCTTGACTGCTACTAATATAAGTAGAAACTTTATCCTTATAAGCAACACATTCTTCCAATGGATCCACCAGCATGATATGTAATTTTGATCCAAATTGAAGTGCTGTATTTAACAAATGTTTTTGCTGATTTTCCAGTGATTCTGGAGAGTCCGCCATAAATACCAGATTTTTCATGCGATCAAATGGAATTTTGACAGTTTTGACCATTTCAAAGTCAAGTCCAATTGGAAATTCTAGATTTTCCATAGACTCTTTCACATCCTCACGTCCATAGAAGGCCGCTTCTGTCAACTCATCTGGCACCATTGGGATGCCTGCTGGGGTGCGACCCGTCCACATCTCTTTGAGGCTTTGGACTTGGTCGCGGAGGTTGTTGATGATTTGGATATCATTGTCCCCTGCGACTGGTAGGGCGAACTGGACGACATCGACTTCGTCACGCTTCATGAGGGCGCGTCCCTTGATGTCTTCCATCGTAGATGCCAGTGGGGTTGCTCCCACGATACCGCGGACTTCAGAGATATCATTTTGTGGCAAGGTCAGCTGGTGCTTGAAGTTTGAATAGAGCTGAGCCCGTAGGTTGTTCTGACGGCTAGCTGTGATGATCAGGTGCACACCGATGCTGAGACCTTCACGGGAGATCCGCATGAAGAGCTTGAAGAGGTCTGTCTCATAAGGCTCATCCTTCATAGACTCATAGCTATCCATGAGGATAACCATGGTTGGCTCTTGCTTCCCAGTCACTTCACGGTAGAGGGCGATGGTGCCGACACCATGCTCAGAGAGGAGTTTCTTGCGGCGATCCAACTCGCGGTTGATGATCCGGATGAATTTCTGGATTTTCTCCGTCTGATCCAGCAAGAGGCTATCGGCCACATGTGGCAATTGGCTCAATGGTGCCAGACCATTGGTTCCGAAATCAAGCAGATACATGGTCAGATTTTCTGGACTCTGCTTGCGAGAGCCAGATCCATTGCGGCTGTCTGGAGGAAAGTGGTCTTTCCTGTACCTGGACTTCCGTAAAGGAGGATATTCCCATCTTTTGACAGATCGATGGCGACAGCTTCTTGCTTTTGCGCTTGCGGGATATCGGCGACCCCGATCAGGACGCTTGGAGCTGTCCGTTTTGCCAAGCCTCGATCGGCACGACCTTTTCCAACTCATCCAGCGTGATCCGCTCTTTGAGCGGTGGCAACCATGGTTGGGCCACAGCTGCGATGCCTTCTTGTTGGTGCAAATGATTGATCTCTTGTACGATCACATCTAGCTCTGTTGGCACTTCTTTGATTTCTTCTGCCATATCCAGACCAGAGAGGTCTTGGTTGAGGACTTCGTATTGGCCCAGTTCATTGATCAAGTAGATGGTATGGTCTTCGATCCCTAGCTGGTCCTTCTCAGGCTGGTAGTCTGCTCCTGACCAGGCTGTTTGGAAAAGTTCATAGACTTCGTTATTCCCGACTTGGAGATAGGCCCGACCGGTCTGAGTGATCTCAGCCGCATCTGCCGTCCGCAGCATCTCCATGGAGTCACCACGGTCCGCCACCTTAAGGGCGATCTTGAAGCGTGAGTTAGACCAGATCTGGTCATCCACGACCCCAGAAGGTTTTTGCGTCGCAAGGATCAAGTGCACCCCGAGGGAACGCCCGACACGCGCGATAGAGACCAACTCCTTGATGAAGTCTGGTTGGTTGACCTTGAGTTCGGCGAACGTCGTCTGAGATGAGAAAGAGGTGAGGCAGCGGTTCGGTCGCTTCACCCAGTTTAAATTTCTTTTGGTATTGGTTTATATGGTTGACCCCATATTGGCCAAAGAGGCGCTCCCTGACGATGGATCTCCGCATTGATCGAAGCCAAGGCCCGCATAGATTGGGCACCATCCAAGTTGGTAATCGTCCCAAGCAAGTGAGGCAGATCCTTGAAGAGGTTGGCCATTCCCCCACCCTTGTAGTCGATAAGGAGAAAAGCCACATCATGTGGATGGAAGTTGACAGCCAGGCTCAGGATATAAGACTGAATGGTTTCAGACTTACCAGAACCGGTTGTCCCTGCGATCAAACCGTGTGGTCCATGAGCTTTTTTCATGGAGATTGAGGTAGACCAAATCGTCCTTCCCGCGCAGACCAATCGGCACGGCCAAACTTTGGTAAGGGGCATGGTTCTCCCAACGACTCAAGACCTTGAGGTCATTAAAAGTTTCCGCTTGGTACATTTCAAGGAAGGTCACCGAGTCTGGAATTGAACTCTTGAGCTGTTGAATATGCTTCAGTGGGGCAAGGCCACGCGAGATGGCTTCCTTGTCATAGCCTTCAGGGAAGTGGTCCAATTGGAAGTCGAGCTCGCGAAGAACCCCTTCTTGCAAGAGCAATTGCCCTTGGTTGCGGTCCTTGATGGAGATAACCGTTTGGATATTTTCAGAAAGAGATGAGAGCACGTCTGCCACATAGATGATGGAGCAGCCGAGCTCTGTCGGATCCTCACGGAAGAACTCCATGATGACATGGTCCAAAATCAAGGTCTCATCGGTGATGAGGACCACATAGTGAGGGTGGAAGATCTTGGTATCATTGGCTTTTTCTTCCTCTTTTGCGCCTTGCGGAGCTTGAGGATCTGGTTGAGACTGTTCAAGACCTGATCGCGTGTCCGCTGATTGTAGACAAAGCTACGGACATTCATGTCTTGCAGAGTTGCATGGGGCAACCAGCGCATCCAATCCCAGCTTTTTTTTCCTCTTCTGGAATGATCGGAATAATGGTCAGATCATGGTAAGAGTGAAAGACAGCCAATTGGGCAACCAGGAGTTGCAACTGTTCTAGAACGATAGGGCGAGGACCGACGTACCCGACAGGTCCCCGATTAAGGCTGGCTACAATCGGAAGATTGTCGATCTTTTGGTGAGCTTGGAAAAGAGCGTAGCCTTCTTCTTCCAAGGCATCTTTCTTCCCACTGCGTTCTTCCTGACCATATTTGAATCTCATAGCTGGTTGGAACCTTGCCCAAGCCCAAACGATAGGCCAAAAAGTCAAAATGAAGCGGTGTTTTTTCGTAGATCCGCGAGTCATAGCGTTTGACCATCTTGGTCAAGTCTTCGATGGCTGGGAAATGGTAAAACATGCCTTCTCGCTGCTTCCGAGATAGCTGTTCCAAGTCCTTGGCCTTGTCCTTGAGATAGAGATGGTAGAGCTCCACGCGCTCTTTCTTGTCTTCTTTGTATTTCTTACGATTCTTGAAGAAGCCTTGGACCGAAAAGATCACACTGACCACAGACATGGATACCGTCGCGATGATATAGAGCCCCGCGGTTGGAAAATGGTGATCAAGAGAGTCACCCCAACCATGATGAGGGGTGGCATGATTAACTTCAAGAGTTCATCTGATGGCTTTTGAGGCTCCGCTCCCGGAGGATTGATCAAGATCTTGTCTTCCGAACTCCGGTAGATGATCCGCGGAGACCGGTGGTACTCTGGATAGTCCTTGTAAAAGTCATAGCGTGAATGCAAACGCGGCACCAGATAAGGACTCACTTCGACAGCCCCTTCCACGCCAAATTCTTCCGGATAGAGCTTAAAGGTCACATCTCCAATGGCCAGCTCATCCCCAAAGGCCAGTGGAAAAGTCGTTTCACTGACGAGTTTGTGGTTATGGTAGAGTTTTCCAGATAAGAGCTGGCAAGTCCATGTCTGCTCTTTTTTTCACAAGGAGAAAGCGCACTGGATAATGCACGCGCACATCCGCACCCTCTTCATCTGCTACGAGGATCTCTTCCTTGTCGAGCAGCTCATAGGTATGGACTTCCCCTGTCGCTAAGTTGCAGACCACATCCCCAAGAATCTTGCTATTTTCAAGCAGGCCCTTGTCTTCACCATACTGGTAGAAGATTTCTCCTTGACTCCATTGGAAATGAAGGGGATGTTCTTGCGAAGAAATGGTCAACTGAGCCATTTCTTGATTCGATACGGTGGCTGTCTTCCCCTCTTCTAGTGCTAGCTCATAGCGAAAACCTTTTTATAGAGTATGATACGTTTTTTCATAGACTACTCCTTGTGTTCGCTAGACTCAGTCGAGCTTGCAGTTGTAGAAGACGAGCTTTCTGTTGAGGAACCTTCCGTAGATGAAGCCGTTGTTGAGCTGCTAGTGGAAGCTTTGGTTTCATCTGTCTCTGCTTCCAAGAGTTTAGAGCGGGCATCCCAGTATTTCTTGTATTCGCCCTCAAGCTCAGAGAGTTTCTTCTCGCGCTGTTCACCAGAGAGTTTTTCGCTATCACGTGTCGCCTTGATTTCTTTTACGAAGGGCATAGATGATCAAGTCTGAATCGTCGATCCGCTTGGCTGTATCCAGCGCTTGGGTAAAGTCATGACGGCCGATATAGATCCAGTAGTGGAGATAGAGGCTGTCTGACTTGAGCGTGACGTTGTTAAGGATGACCTTCTTTTGGTCCTCTGAGAAATTCAAGCCTTGCAAATAAGACGTCGCCAACTCATATTTCTGTGTCGTTGGAAGACTGCTTGAGCTACTCCTCCAACTCATCGATCACACCGGTGTAGTCTACCTTGAGATAGGCTGTATCCGCTTGAAGCAACTTTTCTTTAAAGGGTGCTTGGAAAAGACCAAATAGATCAAAGGCAAAAGTAAGAGGGCCACTACAGATGAAAGCCACACTGTTGCCAACTTAAAGATTCGGTGTTGACGACTTGAAACCAAGGTCAAGGTCTTTTCTTCCTCTTCCTTGCGTTCTTGGTAGGCTTTCTCTAAGAGAGCTTTCATCTCTTCTAAGCTAGCGGCATCACGGATTTCCACCAAGAAATCTGGCAGATCTTCTAATTCGAGCGTGCCTTGATGGAGCTCCATAAAATCCCAGTCCCCAAAAAAGAGTGACCGCATAGCACTTGGCCTGACGCAAGAATTCAACCTGATCCCACTTGCGTGGCACCATCATTCCCGGAACCCCGCGGTAAGCGATCTTGACTTGCGCATCCTTGGTCACAAACAAATTGATGGGATGCAACATAAAGGTCACCGGAAGCTCCAAGGCTGGCGCCAAATCCAAGACATTGATAGCTAGACGCAGACGGTCTGAAACCGGTAATGCCTGGATTTCTTCAGCACTCAAGCCTAGCTCATCTGTCTGATAGGTCAGATGAATCTGGTCTTGATCCGCTGTCATGCTTTGCTCTAAAAACAAGGGATGATGGAGATCCAAAATCCATAAATTGCGTAAATCCTGGCTATCCACTTCTGAACGCTTGAGGTCCAGTCGCCAGCTCGTTTCTTCTTTTTCAAAACGGAAGACTTGTTCTTCCAGTGTAAATTGTTCTTCTTTCACCTTACCACTCCTCAATCTCGATCAGATCACCACTTGTGATCGGATACTCTTGTACCACCTTGCCTTCATCCAGCAAGATGCCTTTATTTACCACGCGCAACTGATACTTGCTTCTAGGCTTCATGGCAGACCCAAAGATCTGATCCAATTCCCGAATCAAGCGTCGCACCTCCATCCGCGTTGGGATTCGGAGGTCATGGCTTGCACCATTCATACGGAAGGTGACATTGATATGTTGCTCCATTTAGGCCTCTTTTCTATAGATTCGATAGGAAATATAGCCAGCAATCCCAAAGAGAAGGGCACTCCAAGCCAGCATTTGCAAGGCTGGAATAAAATCCGCCAAGCTGGCCGAATTGTCCTCTACATTGGACTCGAATTTAGATAATTTTTGATTTTCAGGCTGGAACAGGTCCGCTTCAGGCTCCGTTTTTTTTCTTTCCCTTTATAGCAGAAAACAACTGGCCGTCTGAATCGGTCAATTGTTTCTCTTGCTTGCGTTTTTCATCTGCTAATTTTTTTCTGATCCTTCTCATTGAAAAGAGACTCAGTGGCATCCAATTGGCCCCCAAGTGTCTTTTCCTGCTCTGTCTCAAGACGTGAGTTGTTGACCTGCAGACGATTATCAATAAAATCATCTGCAGAAACAACAACTACTGGCAAGAGACTAAAGACAAAGAGAAGATACATCATTTTTTCATAAGTTTGATTCAATTTCCTTTGTTTGAGTAAACTTCTTAGGAATGAAGATATTGGCAACCGTCAAAAGTCCGAAGAAGACCAACAATCCGAAGAAGACGCCGATACCGGCTGTTTGTCCATCAAAGTAACCCGCAAACTGTCCTTCTAAAATAGAAAGGAGGTTGACATTTTTCACCAGTGCTGGAAGGCCTGACAAGGTCGCAGTCGTTCCGATCGCACTTGATAGGTAGACATAGCTGATCAACATGAAGAAGGCCAGTCCCATTCCAATCACACGGAAGTGTTTCAAGAGAAGGTATTGCAGTTGTACCAAGACAAAGCTTGCTAGAACCGCTAAGAATACCCATGAAGGTACATATTCACGACCAACAGAGAGTTGAATACTTGAAATCATTCCGATCACCAGTCCAAGGATGAGAGAGAGTCCCACAAGGACACCGACAGACAAGAGATCTGATTCTTGCAAACGATCCAATTTGAAACGATCCTTAACCTTACGGATGATTGGCTGAGTCGCAAAGAGATAAGCTGTAAAGAGGCTCAAGACTTCCAACATAAAGATCCAGATAAATGGACGGTAGACGTTGATAGTCGCTTTCACAGAAGAAGATTTCTCTGCAACTGGATTTGACAAGAAGTCGAGCAAGACTTCATTCGGCACTCCGTTTTCATAGGCATTGTTGAAGACCTTTACGGAAGGCTTCGACGAAGTTCCCATTTTCAGACAATTCCTTGTCGAATTCACCCATCAAACTCTCTGCATTGCTAGACAATTTCTCTGTATTGCCTTGGGCTTTTTCCAATTCTTTGTTCAATTGGCTAAAGATTTCATTGGTAGAGTTAGCAGCTTCTACATTGCTACGAGATGAGCTCTTAACGCCTTCTGTCGAGCTCAATAATGACGTGTATTCAAAACCAAGGGCTGACAAATCTGCATCGGTCTTGGTTTGAGCCTGTGTCACTGTTTCTTGTGATTTTGAGATCTCTTCTAAACGTTTTTGAAGCTCTGCATATTGCGTCAATTGATCGTTGATATTTTGGGTTAGATCCTTGTTGGTGTTTTCGATCGCTTGAAGATTGGCCTGCAATTGTGGTCCCAAGTCTTGCAACTGTTGGAGTGTACCATCTAACTGGGCTTTCACACTCTTCGTTGCATCCCCAGATTCATCCGTTTCAATACTCTTACGGTAGTCCTTCATGTTACTTGAAACGGCAGCCTTCACGACATCGACCAAAGCATCTGTCAAATCCATATCTTCGATCGAATCATAGAGCGAATGACGATTTTCCTTGTCATCTTTTGGATAGTAGGCATCGATCAATGCTCCCGCACGTTGATAATCCAGGGCGACTTCACTAGCTTTCGATGCATAGTTAGCTACAGCTGTTTTCAAGTCATCTGCAGATACGGTCACGCTGGTTGAAGAAACTCCATTCACAAGGACTTCAACATCAATCGCGCTTGGCATAGCTCCTCCATCTTCAACGAGGTGAATTTGAATTTGTTTGCCATCTTTCAGTTCGACTTCCTGCTCACCACCACCTGCATAAGTCTGTCCATCATAGGTCCAAGTATCAACCTTGACTCCTGCAGGGACATGAATACTAACTTTCTGTTTCCCAGATTTAGCATTAAGGACATCCGCAACTGCCGTTGATTTGGCATCCACTTCTGTAGCCAATCGTTTTAATTCATCGGCATTCCCTTTGCCTGCCCCTTCGTACCAGCAAAAGCACTATCAAAATTAATCGCTGCGTTGAGATTCCCATACTTATTCAAATTCAGACTAGCAGGGTCTAAAGACGGAAGTTTTTCAATTGCGTTGACGAATATCTTCATCCGCTTTATTACGTGCCTTCTGATAAGGTCTTGATTTTGGTCTTTCCAAGCAAGGTACGAAGGTGACTTTGTCTCCGTTGTTTTAGACCATAGTAGTCAAGGATCTTCGTTTTTACAGACGTCTCGATGTTCTTTTCGTGCTCTTCTAATTTGTCGCGTTCTGCCTTGATCCCTTTTTCGAGGTCTGCCACACGATCATTCACATCTTTTGTCAAGCCTGCATAGGTCTTGGTACCTGAAGCATCTCCTTCTGTTTCAGTTGGTTGACTCAATTGTTTGGTAATTTTCTTGGATTTTTGTTGCAGATTCTTATACAACTCTTGGGTATTTTCACTGACAACAGACTGGTTCATAGACATCAGCTGGTTCATGAATTCTTCATGGCTGATCTTATCCTCAGAGCGTTGTTTGATCAAGGTGTCAAAGTTTTGACCGTACTGATCCTGAGATTGGGTCAATTGATCAAAAGCCTGCGTATAAGACTCAAGGACTGTCTTCAAGGCATTGTTCGACTCGACAGATGACGTAGACAAGCTATAGAGACTTGGGAAAATATTCTTCGAATCCAAAGCTGAATCCAACAAGTTGCTTCGGTAAGAACCAATGTTGGTGGACTGAATTTTGTTACTTGTTTCCACATTTTTCTGAGCTGTATAAAGGTTGCTCAAAATGCTGACCATATACATATCAACCAACTGGCTATTCAAGTCTGAAACGATATCTTTAGCGACTTTATTGGCCTCGTTCTCAACCTGAGAATTTCCAGCCGCATTGACCTTATACGTCACCGTAGTCTTCTCTGCATTAACCGCGTTCACTTCAAGACCTTCTCTGAGAAATCACTTGGAATGACGATCATCAACTGGTATCTTGCCATCTGCAAGCCCTGACTCAGCAGCTCCACGTAGGGAGTACAGACCAGTTTTGCGAATTATCCCGTTCGATATTCTTTACATAACTAGCCCCAAGGTTATATTCTTTATCATTCAGTTTGACCGCCTTGTCTTCATTGACAACCGCAATATTAAGCTTGGTGTTTTCTGTCGTTTGTACGGTCTTGGCTTCGTTTTGCTTTTGGTCCTTTTGAACCGTCGTATAAAGACCCACTACAGATCCCATCAAAAGGAGCACAACCGCACTCTGACCGATGTATTTTAACCATTTTTTATTTTTAACTTCCATACCTTTTCCTTTTTCTAATTCATAGATACAAAATAGGGGTTAGGAATGTAAAAATCTAACCCCTATTTTCTATATATCAAAAGACAAAAGGGTGATCTACCTACGAGAAGTAAGATCACCTCCAAGACTATCTTAGTGGATTTGTGCAGCGATATCTTGGTCAGTTTGTTCAACGATATCAGCAACTTTGATCAATTGAGCGTTGATGTCTTCCAACAATTGAGCGAATTGTTTGATCTTTGGAGACAATTCGTTGAATTGTGCTTCAAAGCTATCAAATGCAGATCCATCCCAGTTTGCATCGATGACCTGTTGTTCATGAGTCAAAGTAGTTAAGGATTTGATCGATTTCTTGAGAACCTTGTGCATAGCGTTGTGCTGAAGCACGTAGTTCTTCTGGAGTTAATTTAATTTGAGCCATATTTTTCTCCTTTTTGGGCTGATACCCTTATTTTTTTTTTCATAAACAATACATTTTAGTACGCATTAGTAAAATGCCAGATAACTGTATATTTTACCTTTTTCCCTGTTTGTATTATTTACTTAAAAATATCTTAATGAAATATTGCCAGAATGTCAAGTTTAGAGGGCTAACTGATAAAACATTGTAACTTTGTTACAATTGTGTAATTTTTGTCATAAATCTGTAATATATTTTCTGAATTCCTTGCCCCAGTAGTCTCCAACTAGTATTATTTTGATGGGAAGAAAAGAAGACACTCTGTCCTTTTATATTAACTCAACACATAGATAAAAATTGTTGATTTTAGGTGTTTTTAAAAGCAAATTTTGAAGATTTTTGTATATTTTTTCATTTTTAAAACTTTTATGGTATAATGAAACCTGTTCAAAACTTGTTTCATACAAGATCGAACACCATTAACCTATAAGGAGTATATATGAAAAAAAATTTCTACTTGCCTCTGTCTGTCTACTAGCTCTTACCGCTTGTAGCCAAGGCCAACAAGGCAAAGGAACTACTGCCGCTTCTCCCAAGCAAGAGGAAACTCAAAACAAAAAGGAGCAAGTCCAAACCAAGACCTTTGTTAGTGACCTCGGCGATCACCACCAAAACAAAATTCAAATTGGCTACAAGAAAGAGGAAATTGTCTCTTTTACTTTCCTTAGTTTTGAACCCATTTCCTCAGATTTGCAAGACATGGATCTTCCTGAATTAAAGGAAATCTACCAAGAAGAATTAGAACATAGCGATATCTATAAAACCTTAAATGGTAAGCCTGGACTTAGCTTCCGCATTCAAATTTCAAAAGATAAACAATCCTATGCTAAAGTCTTACAGGCTGACTTCTCAAAAATCAAGAAAGATGAGTTTGCTACCATCTACGGAGATCAAGGGGAGGAAGAAAGAGCCGAGTTCAAGAAATACCTCAATGGCAAACCCCAAGATCTCTTTACCTATTTCAAAGATCAAGGCCTCAAAGAAGAAAATTAAAAAGAGCTTCCTGAGTTTCATCACCACACTGGTGAGGGCTCAGAAAGCTTTTTTCTTATTTGTTCAAGATTGAAAGGGTTTCAAAGGAGATTGTCTGCATGAACTTCGATGGTATCTCCTGTTGCTTTGATTTTCACTTCAACGATGCCTTCAGCTGCTTTTTTTACCAACTGTTACGCGGATTGAAGTCCAATCAAATCGCTATCGCTGAATTTGACACCAGCCCGTTCATTTCGGTCATCCACCAAGACTTCGTAGCCTTTATTGACCAAGGCTTCTTCGATCTGATTGGTCAAAGCAAGGCTCGCTTCATCCTTGACATTGACTGGAATCAAATGCACATCAAATGGCGCCAATTCTTTAGGGAAGTTAATCCCCCAAGCGTAACGGTATTCCCCTTTTGGAGTCTTATTGACAAAGAGGCGTGCATGTTGTTCCATAACGGCTGAAAGAAGACGGCTGACACCGATTCCGTAGCAGCCCATGATGATTGGAACTGCACGACCGTTTTCGTCCAAGACATCTGCTCCCATGCTAGCTGAGTAGCGTGTGCCGAGTTTGAAAATGTGACCGATTTCGATCCCACGTGCAAAGTTCAAGACCCTTTCCCATCTGGTGAGATTTCGCCTTCACGAACTTCACGGATATCGACGTATTCTGCAGTAAAAGTCACGTCCTGGGTTGACACCAGTCAAGTGGTAGCCTGTTTCATTGGCACCGACTACTGCATTACGACTGTCTTGAACCTTGCGGTCTGCGATAATCTTAACATTTTCAGGAAGATCAACTGGACCGAGAGAGCCAAAATCAGCTCCCAATAATTCTTTCACTTCCACTTCGGTTGCAGGTTCAAAAAAGTCTGCGCCGAGGTGGTTTTTCAACTTCACTTCATTGAGCTGATCATTACCTACGAGAAGGGCAACAACAGGCTCACCATCTGCGATGTAAACCAAAGTCTTGATAGTAGCTTCTTCTGGAACATTCAAGAATGCAGCTACTTCATCAATCGATTTGACACCTGGTGTTTCTACGCGTTTCACTTCTTCTTCTGCTACAACACGGTTACTTGGCTTGTATTCATTAGTAGCCATTTCCAAGTTGGCAGCATAGGTGGATTCACTTGAATAGGCAATGGTATCTTCCCAGAAAGACCATCCATTTGAGCAATTCTGCTTTGATTTCTTCTTGGACTTCTGCTGGGATCTCATCAAACGAAGCCACTGATTTGTCTAAAACAACCCAACGATCCAAGTCTGTACGAGCAGGTGTAACAGCCATAAACTCTTGGCTATCTTTTTCCGCCCATGGCACCACCATCACCGATGATGGCTTTGTAGTCGATGCCACTGCGGGTGAAGATCCGCTCATAAGCCGCCTTGTATTCATCATAAGTAACATCCAAACTATCGTAGTTAGCATGGAAGCTATAACCATCTTTCATGATGAACTCACGGGTCCGAAGAAGACCGTTCCGTGGGCGTTTTTCATCGCGGTATTTTGGTTGAATTTGGTAGAGATTCAACGGCAATTGTTTGTAAGATTTTACCGAGTCGCGCACAATAGCGGTAAAGGTTTCTTCGTGAGTTGGACCTAAGATAAAGTCAGAGCCTTCACGGTTTTTCAACTTATAGAGGTCTTCCCCGTAAGTTTCGTAACGACCAGATTCACGCCAGAGATCCGCACTCAAAAGGGCTGGAGCTAGCATTTCTACTGCTCCAATTTTTTCAAATTCTTGGCGCATGATGCCTTTTGCTTTTTCAATCACTCGATTTGCTAAGGGCAGATAAGAATAGACACCAGCTGATACTTGGCGAACATAACCTGCACGCAACATCAAAGCATGGCTAATGACTTGGGCATCGCTTGGCATTTCGCGAAGCGTTGGAATCAACATTTTACTTTGTTTCATGGACAATATCCTTTTCTATTTCAAAAATAATTTCATAATATCATTCCAGGTGACAGCAATCATCAAAATAACCATTACAGCTACACCTGCAAGCGTCATATAGGTTTCTACTTCTTGTTTCAGTGGCTTTCTCCGGACGACCTCGATCAAATTGATCAAGATTTTTCCTCCATCCAAAGCTGGAATCGGGATTAGATTGAAGATGCCAATATTAATAGAGAGCATGGCCATAAGAGATAACACTGCCGGAATCCCTAATTGAGCAGCTTGTGAGCTGGCATTGTAGATGGCAACCGGACCACCCAGTTTATTGAGACTAAAGTGGAAAATAATATCTTTCAAAGCTCCCAGAATCCGTGTCGCTGTATTCCAGGTATCTGTAAAACCAGACAAGAGTTTATCCACAAATCCTGTCTTGAGGCCGTTTGTCACACCCAGATAGTAACGATTCCCCTGACTTGGTTGGCTTCACTTTGACTTCTTTTTTCTTGGCCGTCTGTTTTGACTTTCAGGGTCAATTCAGGAGCCGTCTTGCTGTCCTTGGTTGCTTTCTCGACAGCATCTGTCAGCTCATCCCAGTTGCTAACGGTATCGTTGTTGACTTGAAGGATCTGAACAGTGCTTTTGACACCGACCTTAGCCAGCGCCCCATCGGGTGCCACCTGAACATTGTTGCTGTAGTAGTCAATCGCACCACCGCGCATAATAAAGGCTAAAAGTGAGTAGACGACAATACTGAGGATAAAGTTGTTCATAGGACCCGCAAAGTTGGTGATTAACCGTCCCCAAATGCTGGCATTCTGATACTGAACATCTCTCGGCGCAATCCGCACTTCCGTCCCATCTTCCTCAACGATGGTCGCATCATGATCAACACTATAAGTCTTGGTCTCATCGAGAACCAAACCCGTAATTTCCAGTTTGTCTTCAAAGTCAAACTGGGTAACATTCATGGGAAGGGCTGTCTGATCCAGATTCTTTCCTGAAAGATTGATCCGGACGACCTTGCCAGCCTCATTTAGCGTCAAGCTAACAGGCGTTCCGGTTTTAATCTCAGTTGTATCCTCACCCCAGCCAGCCATACGAACATAGCCACCTAAAGGTAGAATGCGAATGGTATAAGCTGTTCCATCTTGACCAATATGGGCAAAGATTTTTTGGACCCATCCCGATCGAGAATTCTCGCACCAGGATGCCCGATTTTTTGCAAAATAGAAATGACCAAACTCGTGAACGAGAACGATCACTCCAAAAATAACAATAAAGGCAATAAACTGCATCGTTCTATACGTGGTTTCCTTTCTATCTCTTCTGTCTTAGAACAAGCCCAAGAAATGCATCAAGGGAAAGACAAAAATCAAACTATCAAAGCGGTCTAGAACACCGCCATGTCCTGGAATAAATTTCCCAGAATCTTTCACACCGAAGTGGCGTTTAATCGCACTCTCTACCAGATCTCCAAATTGACCTGCAATACTAAAAGAGGATGGTAAAGAAGATCATAGCAAAAAACCATGTCCACCCGCCACAGAACGATCCACGATCATAAAAGAACGGTTACCGCAACTGCAGACAAGATTCCCCCAAGACTGCCTTCAATCGTTTTATTAGGAGAAACCGCAGGCATAAGCTTGCGTTTCCCAAATTGACTTCCGACCAGGTAAGCACCTGAATCTGTAGCCCAGACAATAAAGAGTGCCAATAAGACCTTATCAATACCAGCAATTCGCGCATCTACTAAGGAATGGAAACCAAGTCCAACATAAAAGCTAGACGCAATGGGATAGACCACATCTTCATAATTGTAATTCTGAGCAAGAACAGTTGTTCCCATGAGAATCAAGACAACCAAACCATAGGCAATCATATTGCCATCTGCTGGAAGGTAAGGGAGGTAGTCCTCGATCGGCAACGTCAAGACAGAAGGCCGCCAACATGGCTAGCGCTCCTTCAAAAGTCGCTGTCTCAAGTCCCTTCATCTTGAGCAATTCATGAACCCCAAGCATGGCGATCAAGCCAATCACAATCTGGAAGAACACCCCTCCAACCATTACTGTTGGAATGAAAAAAAGAGCAGGGCAATTCCTCCAAAAAAATCACACGTTTTTGTAAATCTTTCGTCATCATCTTCTCCTAAACACCGCCAAATCTCCGGTGGCGATGGCTATATTCTACTATGGCACTTCGTAGTGCTTCCTCTCCAAAATCTGGCCACATCACATCTGTGAAATACAACTCACTGTAAGCAGCCTGCCAAGGAAGGAAAATTACTCAAACGGATCTCTCCGCTGGTACGAATAATCAAATCCGGATCCCTTAGGACGCGTGGCAAACTCTCGGTATAGAGAGAATCTGCGATCATCTCTTCTGTGATATCTTCTGGGCTGAACTTCGCATCCAATACTTCTTGGGCGATCTGCTTCACGGCCTGAGTGATCTCAGCACGTCCACCATAATTGAGTGCGAAATTCAGGATCAAACCTGTATTGAGAGATGGGTCATCGCTTCTGCTCTTTCCAAAGCCTCCAGCGTTTCTTTTGGCAATTTCTTGGTATCACCGATCATTTGAATCTTGACATTGTTGCGATGCAATTCGGGGACGAAACGATCATAAAACTCGACCGGCAAGTGCATGATGAACTTGACTTCATCTTCAGGGCGTGTCCAGTTTTCCGTAGAAAAGGCATAGACAGTCAAGACCTGAACCCCCATATTTTTTGCTGCAATCGTCACTTCTTGGAGAGCTTCCATCCCCTGCCTTATGACCGAAGACGCGCGGTTGCATCCGCTTTTTTCGCCCAGCGACCATTACCATCCATAATGATCCCAATGTGTTTCGGGACTTCTAAAGGTATCTCGATTTTTTCTTTTTCTTAAAACGAAACATGTTTTTCTACCTATTTCAATATTTATCGCTTCATTATACCATAAATCCCCATAAAATAGGGACTCTGGCCTCTTTTTTGAACTAGCAGGACTTTCCTTCATCACATCGTCCTATTTGCCCACCAAAAAAGAGGCCCTTGCCTCTTCTTTGATGATTATTCTTCGATGGCTGAATCGGCATCTGAGCTAGCACCTTCTGTAGCAGTGGCTGAGATTCCTTCTGATACAGGAAGAACTGTTTTGATCGCTCCCAATTCAAAGGTCAGGTAGACACCATCA
>VOFH01000033.1_pt1 | contig 44000 bp, 80 predicted proteins | sample 5384091 | NCBI WGS metagenome assembly VOFH01 (sample SAMN12384727, study PRJNA508395) | human gut metagenome | isolation source: healthy gut G | host: Homo sapiens
CTAAAACCGATAATTCAAGGTGTTGCTTCATAAAAGCAAGCAAATATGCGATGCTTGAGACTTGTATTTTCTGTACAAATATGCTATATTTAGTGTAATAGTTACACTAAATATGGGAGGAGTCATGTACCTCAATACTACAGTCAAAATTCCCGAAATAAAGGGTAAAATCATTACAAAGAAAAAGGGAACTACAACCTACATTCTGTATCAATACGGCAGTGAATATCATCCGGAAAAACAATACTCCGTACCGCTAAGAACTATCGTCGGAAAGATATCCTCTTCTGATTCAACGCTTATGATTCCGAATGAAAAGTTTCAAAGCTATTTTCCAGATGTAAAACTACCAGAAGAGCTACCATTGGCATATCGGGCTGTTGCCTTAAGATTGGCTCATGCATCATCATTCAGAAAATACTGAATGAATATAAGCTTATTCCGATGTTAAAAAACGCTTTGGCAGTGACACTGGATTGATTCTGGATCTTGTTTCTTACCTGATCATAGAAGAGGAAAACGCGGGACAATACTATCCGGATTTTGCTTTTACCCATCCTCTTTTAACAGATAAAATGACGATATACAGTGATTCTAAGGTCAGCCGGCTCCTTAACACAATCTCGAAAGATCAGTGTATTGGCTTCCTGGATGATTGGAATGCCAAGCGCGATCATAAGAGCAGAGTTTATGTTTCTTATGATTCCACGAACAAGAACAGTGAAGCAGGAGACATCGACATTGTCGAGTTTGGAAAAGCCAAGGATGATAAAGGATTTCCAGTATTCAATCTATCAATCGCCATGGATAGAACAAACCGGATTCCACTCTTTTATGAAGAGTATCCGGGTTCTGTTACAGATGTATCCCAGTTCACCTTTATGGTTGATAAGGTCCTGGAGTACGGATATAAGCAGATAGGCTTTATCCTTGACCGCGGTTATTTCAGCAAAGAAAATATCCGTTACATTGATGAAAATGGATATTCATTCATCATCATGTGCAAAGGCTGCAAAACACTGGTATCTTCCCTTGTGCTTGAAAACCGAGGAACATTTGAAGCAAAGCGGGAAGCCGCAATTCGTGCTTACAAGGTGTATGGCATCACAACGACAGCCAGGCTTTATGAAGATGATACTGCAGAAAGATATTTTCACATTTATTACAATCCATCGAAGCAGGCCGCTGAAAGGGAACGCCTGGAACAGCGAATTGAGAAGCTGCGGCAGTTCATGGACAGACACGTCGGAAAAGATGAAAAGTTTGGTAAAACTTATCAGGAGTACTTTCATCTGCATTACAGCAAACAGGGGATTTTTCTGGGTGCTGATGAACGAACCGATGTGATTGAGAGAGTTGCAGCTGTGCGGATACTTTTGCATCATTACTTCTGAGAAAATGACAGCCTCTCAGGCTCTGATCCAGTATAAAGGGCAGGATATTTCGGAAAAGCTTTTTCAATCTGATAAGACATTTATTGGTTCCAAAAGCGAACGTGTTCAGTCATCGCGAAGCATGTCATCTAAAATTTTATAGAATTTGTAGCTTTGATTGTACGCAATCGGATTTATAATCTTCTTAAAGAACAAATGATTCGGATGGAAACAAAACAAAAGTATATGACTGTTCCAGCCGCAATCCGTGAGCTTGAAAAGATTGAAATTGTCCGCCGTCACGGCAGAAACTATAAATTAGATCATGCAGTTACCAGAACTCAAAAGTTAATTCTGAACTCTTTTGGCCTTGATGAAACAGACATCCAAAAGAGAGCAGAGGAATATGGTAAGCTTCTGAATATCAGCCAGTCATACATAAGCAAGGAGGCACAGGATAATGGCGAGGAAGAAGACGATTGAGGCAATTGAAACCGAAATATCCAAAGTGAAATCTGGTATGTCCAAGCTGCAAGACCGATATGATAAACTATCAGAAAAGCTTGAGGAACTGCAGGAACAGAAACGCCGAATGGAAGCTGACGCCATCATGGAAGCCTATCTGAAAAGCGGTAAAAATTTTGATGAGATTATGACGTTTTTGAGTCCATGATGGCGTTTAGTGTAACTTTTTGCAGAGTTCACATTTACAATGCATAATCTCATTGGGAATGATATCATGAGAAGATAGAATCAGATGAGATGTTGCATATAGTTTTTGTTGTATGACCGGCATAATAAAAGGTTCATTTTTAAACATCTTTAAGTCAAGAGGCAAATTCTTTTTCGAGCACATTCTGAACAATTCTATTATTGGATGATGCAATAAAAAAAATTTCTTCATGTCCCAGTATTTCCACAGGTAAATCCAACTCTGGAAACGGTACTGAAATAAAAGCCAGATCTATATTTCCTCCCTTTATCTCGTTTCTGACATGTTCAACAGGGACATCACTAACTTGAATATGGATGCCTGGATAAATATTGTGAAATTGTGACAAAATGTTGGACAGCATAATAATACTTCTCGTTGTCGGGAAAGAGATACTTAAACATCCACTTACTTCATTTTTTAGAGTTCCAAGTTCCCGGACAAACAAGTCATGCATCCGCAATATTTCATCCGCCTTTTTCACAAATACTTTACCATTCTCTGACAGAATGAAACGATTTCCGACTTTAATAAATAAAGTAAGATTGTTTTCCTCCTCATATTTATGAAGAAACTTTGTTAGCGCGGACTGAGAAATAAAAAAAGTTCTTCTGCTGCTTTTGTGAGATTCTGATGTTTTGCAATTGCAAGAATATAACGTAATTCTCTGATTTCCATGTTCCACCACCTCCAGTATACGCTGAAAGCAATCGAAATCTATAGCATATATTTTACATTCTACTCTGACTCATTGCAAGCAGTTTTAGCACCATAGATTACTTGGGGCATGCGGTGGAATTTACTTTTGCACTGGAATTTACTTTTTCAAGTCAGCCCATAGATTACTTCAATAGAAGATTGTATTGTCGGATTTAGAGGTGTATTGTAACAAAAGCACGAAATCATAGACTGCTTAGTCTTGGACTTCCCGAATAAAAAAAAGACTGATAAACTGGAGCTTTTATAACAAAGCCACAGCATATCAGTCTATACCTGTCAACTATTTAAATCGCATTGTACCGAACGCTACACAGTAATAAGAAGCACAGCGGCTAAACATCGCCCTCTACTCTATTAATTCACATAACCCAGTATTAAATCCAGAGCAAGATTGATTCCAGTGATAAGGCTTTCTGGTTTCATCCATTCCTCTCTTGTGTGATGTCCCGCACTGATTACCGTGCCCAGTCGAGTACTCGGGATTCCGATAGAAAGCGGAATATTGCAGTCGGTAGAACCGGAATTGAAAACAGCTTCCATACCATACTGACGTTTCAAAGCATCAGCTGCTTTTTTGCATAACAAGTTTTTGCTGTTCTTCATCCACCATTCCCATACATGGTCTTTCTCCTACAATTTCAACATTTACTGTAATGTCCTTGCTTTTATAGCATTCTATGACGGAATTGAAATGATGGATCATTGCTTCGATGCTCTCCTGATAATCTGAGCGGATCTCATATACCATTTCTGCATTCTGAGCAATTGTGTTGACTGACGTTCCTCCTGAAATTGTTCCGACATTGTATGTAGTTTTTCCTACTGTGGGAACTTTCACTTTATACAGATCCTGTATCATTGCTGAAAGATAATCAATTGCATTTTTATTACCAAAGGCATTATACGAATGCCCTCCCTCTGTTCTGACTTCAACTTTATACCGGACAGACCCTACAGATCTTTTAGAACACGTCCTGCTGTTCCGTCAAAAGTATAAAAATGATGAATGCGTTCCCCGTATTTTTTCAATTATCTTTCTGCAACCCTTCAGATTTCCCAAACCTTCCTCACAGGAGTTTGCTACAAAAGAATCGCACAATCTTCAGGTACTATATTATTGAGAAACAGATATTTAAATGCCATCAATAGCACACATACATTTGCAGTATCATCAGCTACTCCCGGACATCTTAATTTTTTTCCTGCTCATCATAGATCAGAGGAAGTTCATCAGTATCAGAAAAACCACATCTGTATGTGCCATGAAAACAATCAATGGTTTATGGTCTATATCACCCCATGGAATGATGACATTAAGTGCATCATCTATAATAATATTTGATTCACCCAGTTCCCTTAACCATTTTGCTATATACGCAACCCTCTTTTCTTCGTGATGAGAAGGAGCAGGGATTCTTGCCAAATTGGACAGAAGATGAAAAACTTCTTCATAGCTTTCCTTTGCATATCTACCAATATCCATTGTCCATTCCATTACGATTCCTCCTCAATATATTTCTTCATAATATATTCAACCTGAGAAAGGACATCCTTAAGCCTGTTTCTGCTGACGAATAAATTCCGTCTGAGCAAAGAGATATGACTGAGGTTTCGTATTTTCGCGATTTCTGTTCATACCAATCCTTAGTCCTGTGAATGTACTTTTGATCCTGCAAATGCAGAAGATAAGGCTGGTTCAAAATGGTATTCATCTACCATGCTGTAAGTCACCCGAACCAGTTTACCAGCTGTTTCTTTTATAAGTTCATCAGATAAATCTTTGGGCATTGTGCGAATTTTCTGACCAAATTTTTGCAAGAGGCTTTAAAGAAGTAATTTTGTCAAAAACAGGATCCAGACAAAAATCATTGTGGTCTGATGAATCTGATATTTCTTTCAGTTGTTTTTCATTTCGTCCAAAATCCAGGAATATCTACAGGCAAGTTTCTGCATTCAGAACAGATGCTATTACCCTTGTGTTGAATGTATAATCCCTTAGAACGGCGTCAGTATCTAATTTATCAATAGTATCTTCGACAGAGTGCCACCATGGACCGCCGCCTGGATTAGTGAATTTTCCATATAACGTTTCATTTCCCGGAAGAGGTTCATTTTTTGCCATGATAGCAATTGGAACATTGATTCCCCAGAAGGACTGATCTGTTCCCTTTTTACCATTGTGACATATTTGTTAGGACGAATTCCAGTCATGTCTTCAATAATATCAGCCGTGAAATCCATTCCTTCCATCAAAGTAGTGCGTGCAATGATTTTTCCTGTATTTTACACCCGCAAATATCCATATTAATATAGGCCACACAATGTTTTTTCAAATTTTCGTAGAATTGATCACAGTACCATGTTGAACCTGCAAATCGACCATCAGAATGGCCTGACCACCAAGCAATTCGTATACTCCTTCCGAGTTCTTCTTGATACTTATGGATTACTCTTGCAATTTCAAGCATGATTGCATCAGCGGCAGCATTGTCTGTAATGCCTTCATACCATGAATCATAATGGCCTGCTAAAAGAACAAACTTCTCGCTCTTTCCCGGAATGGAAGCGATAGGCATCCTGCTCTCTCTCAATCCTGTGTCCATCTTAACACTCAAAGTAGCTGAAACCTCGCCTTTTTCACATAAAGAAATAATCTCTTTGCATCTTTCTGGCGAAACGTGACTGCCGGCAGATATGTAAGTGTATCACAATCTCCTGGGGTAGGCGTTCCCCAAACAGGACCGATATTACTATGATGAAGTAAGTTATTATCGTCTTTCCAGATATGGATCATGGCAAGAGCGCCAGCTTTTTTTGCCACTGCAGCGAAAGAAGCCCTTCCTTCCCACGAAAGAACAATTTTCCCTTTGAATGCCTTATACCGTTCTTCTTGTTGAACTTCTGTAAGATTTTTTTTCTAAACTTAAGGCATCATAGTAAATTGGTGCCGTTAAGTTTTCACATTCTCCACTTAAAAACACATCCCAGGGCATCATATGTTTTGCCCCAGGACCCTGGACTGTTAGAGTGGAGCTAATAGGTATACTGAATAATCCGTATATTTACAGCACTCATAATTTACCCCATATTCGTTCAATTTAGATTCCAGATAATCCACTGCCTTTTCGGCCTGCGGAGTTCCTGAATATCTATGGAGATTTGAAAATACATTGACTGATTCGAGTATATTATTCAGCGATACTTCAGACAGTAATACTTTTTCCAGTTCCTTAGAAGTCATGGATGTTCCTCCTCTCTTATACATAATTGATTAACTGCGCAACAATCAGTAAGATACAGACGGTTGCTGACCATCCCAGAAATACTTTCCACATAAACTTCATCCATTTATCATATGTAATGCCAGCAGCACCACAAATAGCCATAAGCGTTGAAGAAGTAGGGAAGATATAGTTGCTTAATCCGTCACCAAAGTTAAAAGCTAATACACAAATCTGTCTGGAGATTCCAAGAAGATCAGCTACGGGCACTAAAATCGGCATAGTTGCAGCGGCTTGTCCGCTTCCTGATGGAATAAAGAAATTAATCAGGCAGTTAATAATATACATCGCAATCGGCTGAAGCATGCCTGGAACCACATTAAGTACGGATGTAAGAGAATGTACGATCGTATCAATTACCATACCATCTTTCATAATTGCAGATATGGAGGATGCAACGCCAATAATTGTACCTACAAAAGCATCACCGCTGAGTATGGGGTATCGAAAGCCAGCATTTCTAAGTGGTGTAGCGAGTTTAGTAAAGAATGCCAGTCAAGCCCGGAAGCCAAAGAAGATTATGACAACATGAAGGAGATGCTCAGACTCAAAAAAGAGAAAACGAAGAACTTCGTAAGGAGAATCTTTTCTTAAAAAAAAGCGGCGGCATTCTTTGCAAAGGAAATCGATTAGAGGCTTATCGATTCATCGAACAATATCATAATGAATTTGGCATTCGCTGGCTGCTTGGACGGCTGGATATATGCCCAAATGCTTATTACAACTACCGGAAACACCGGAAGGCGGATTATTATACCCTTAAAGCCGAAGTCCAAGCACAGATTCAGGAAATATATCATTCGCACAATGGAGTTGACGGCTATCGGAGTATGAAAGTCTATCTGGAGCGTAAAGGTTATTCTTACAGTAATACCACCGTTCATAAATATATGAACACAGAGCTTGGTCTCCGTTCGGTTGTCCGTCCAAAAAGCCGGGATATGAGCATGGAAACCCGCATAAAGTATTCGATAATAAGCTGAAGCAAAATTTCACAGCAGATGAAATCAACCGGAAATGGTGCACGGATTTTACCTATCTGTTCCTTGCGAATCATGAAGTACGCTATAACTGTACCATTATAGATCTGCCTGACCGGAGTGTGATTGCCAGCATAACAGATCGTAACATTACCAGTGATCTTGCGATCCGGACGCTCAGAAAAGCGCTGGAATCGCAGCCAACAATCAAAGATGGCCTTATCTTACATTCTGACCAGGGCTCACAGTATACGTCCAAAGCATTTACCGAATTCTGCGAATCGGTAAATGTGACACAAAGCATGAGCAAAGCAGGGTATCCGTACGACAATGCACCGATGGAGCGTTACTTCAATACCTTGAAGAATGAATGCACAAATTTGTATGAGTTTACAACAGAGGAAACACTCTATCAAAAGGTAGAAGAATTTGCATACGTTGATTATAATCATGTTCGTCCACACAGTTATAATGGTTATCGAACCCCATATGAAGCAAGGACGGTAGCATAAATTGATAAGCACTATTTTTTAGCCACAAGTGTTACAAAAAGCTTGACCACAACACATAGACAAGCACGGCATAAAAACCAACAAAAACACCGAGAACCAGTTTCTGTCTGGTTGTTAGACTTGCAGTCTTTTCTATTGAGGCACCGTTTCTGAGTTCCCTGCACTCCAGATCATATCTATGCTCTTTTTCTGGATTGGCTTTTTACACTCTTGGCATATTTTAAGATGAAGAATGCTGAAACAGTGACCATTATATAACTGCAAAAAATTCTGTACCCGGATCCTGAAAAAAACCTGTAAGCCTGCAAGAGTTTGTGCTGTACCTGTTATATTTGCAGAAAAGGGTCCAACACTATAACTACCACCAGCACCGAGAAGAATCAACGCAATACCGGTCATAGCATCATAGCCGCAGGCACGTGCTAAGAGGATCATTACTGGAACCAGCCCAGCCATTGAAACAGCATTCTGAACGAATCCGAGTGTTCCCAATGTAAACAATGTAACCAGTATCAGTATAACCTCTTTGTTTTTGAATTTGTCAATCATGTTTCTAATTGCAGTTTCGAGAGCCCCGGTGTCAATAACAACCTGAACACCAGCACACGCACACACAACCATAAAAAAATAATTGCTGCAGAATTCTTAAGTGCGCTGGAAATATACCAGCCTATTTTATAAAGGGCTTACAGGTGTTTGCTCTATATAAGCAAAACCGTTTGGGTCAATCACACTTTTTCCAGCCTCGTTCGTTATCTGTGCATATTGCCCCGCCGGGATAATAAATGTAAAAATTGTTACGATCACGACCAGACAGAATAACACAACAATAGTATGTGGAAGTTTAAATCGCATCTTCTCCTTTTTCATACAATATGCCTCTTTTGTAATATGCATTTTTTCGTCAGTGATTATCATTTTTTTGATTTCGCGTCGAATCAAAAAAGAAAACTATTAACTCATGAGCTGCTTTCTTGCTTATTATCATATCAAAGTTATATTTTAGATACAAATATCTGTTGTTCATACTTTCTATGATTTTTTTCTGACTATGACCTTTTACAAAAAGGAATCTGTTTCATGAAAAATATGAAAGAAGTGAATTTGATTATCTGCTTTGTATCAATTATAATAGACTCAAAATACATATAGGAGGTAAATATTCAGTGAAAATTCAATCTTATGATTTATTTGTGATCAAACGACCAACAATTGTTCTGGCAACCTCATATGGGGCTCCTCCTCAATTTAAAAGTCATCTCCTTCTCAAATTAACTGATGAAAGCGGGATTTCTGGATGGGGTGAGAGCACTCCGCTCACCAAATTTACCGGGGAAACTATTCCACAAATTAAATTGATTCTTGAAGAGGAGTTGTTGCCGGAAATTAAGGGTTTAGACACTACACAAATTGCCGAAGCACATTGGCTCATGAATAAAAAGCTTCCGGGAAATCATGCCGCTAAAATGATTATCGATACAGCAATGTATGATCTGATGGCAAAGGAACTTGGAATTCCATTGTACCAGATTCTTGAGGCAAAGTGCGAAACAGTTCGAAAATCAACCGTCATCTTGGGATTATGAGTGAGAAAGAAGCCATTGAAAAAAGCCTTCTTCTATAAAGAAAATGGTTTCACCAGCATTAAAATGAAGGTTGGCGATTCTGTAGATAATGCTGTAGCACGTGTCAAGGCAGTTAGAAATGTTATTGGACCTGAATGTCAACTTAGAATTGATGCCAACGGAGGCTATACATATCCGGATGCCATGAGTTTTATTCGCAAGGTTTATGACTGTAATCTTGAAATGTATGAACAGTTGCTGCCCAAAGAAGATTTTCGCGGTATTCTGCGTCTTAAAAAGAGACCGGGATACCTGTTGGTGCTGATGAAGCTATTAATTCTATAAGTGACGCCATTCGCTACGCAGAGTATCATGCCGCTGATGTTTTCACTTTAAAGCTGGTAAAAACAGGAGGTTTATGGCCAGCATTGAAGATTGCAGCCATCGCTCAGGAACACAATATAAAATGTGTCGTTGCAAGTACATATGATACACAGCTTAATGCGGCTGCCTGCTTGCATCTTGCAGTTTCCCTTCCGAATGCAACGATTGGAAATGACCTGACTTGTTATGCAACGCAGCCGACTCAGGCAGATACCTGCCACAATCTTAGCGGATGTTCTCTAACGGTTGGAAATGAACCAGGTATTGGTGTCCGTTCATTAAATGAAATCAATCTATAAATCACCACCACCCTTCAAAAAGGGTGGTTTGCACTAAGGCTATAAGCCCACCATTACTATGCCAGCGTCTCAAGGCGCTGGCTTTCTCTTTTCAACTATGGGAATCTGCTTGCGCACTCTTCCCTTTTAAATATCCCATGAATGAAGATACAATCATTTTCGGCAGAATACTTACTAATATATGGACGTGATCTGGCATCACATGACCTTCGATAATTTGTACACCTTTATAACTGCATAATTGTTTTATAATGTCTCTAATATCTTCTCTGTATTGATAATAAATTACTTTTCGTCTATACTTAGGTCTGAAGACGATATGATATTTGCACATCCATCCGTATATGCGAGTGAATTTTATTTCTTTTTGCCATAAATTACCTTTCCTTTCTGCAATATAGCCTGAACAACTTTATTGTAAATGGAAAGGTAATTTTTTTGTATAACAACAGACTAAAGTCCATAATAAAACCCTTAGAAATTGCTTATTCACACAATTTCTAAGGGTTGACATTCTCACCGAAATGAATACAAAAGCCTGCATGATTCACAATCAGAAACTATTTTCCCTGCCGCATATATTTCCTTGTAAGGTCCTTTGTTTTCAATATTATGTTTTTCTCTCCTTTGATGATCGTAAATCTTATTAGTTAGTTGATTCCAATTCCTAGAATTTTTGCACTTTTTATTCATGCAGTCTTATCCGGTTATTTCCTTATCAGTACTGTTAAGTAACGTAATACCCTACCTTTTTGCTCCGATTAAGTCCTTATTTCATACACATCCGGGAAGCACATGGCAAACCGAATGTCCACAGCGGACGGATCCTTCTTCACCATATTCACCTCACCGCCGATGTAGCGGGCGGGCTGCTAGATACTCAAGAGTATCTCTTCTGGCAATGCTAATTTTCTCATAAAATCTTATTTTACCTACATTTCTCGTATTCTTAGCGGTGTTGCCATCGCTGTTTTTGTTCTTTTTAATCGGTTGTACCTGCCCATCCCAAAACGCACAATTATACCAAGTGTATTTCCAACGCGGACAGTTTTATAATTTTTTCACTCTTACAACAAAAAAAGTTGTTTCTGAAATACGCACAATTCTGATTTTCATTTTTTTACGGACAAATCCGCTCTTTACGTGCAGATCAGACCGCATTATTATACGGTATTTCACGTGTTTCCGCAATAGGTTCTTTCCCGAAAGCAATTCCGATATATATCGTCTGTTTCTGCCATCTTAAAATCCGCATTTGCTAATATAGTCAGACAATTAATAAAGTTATCAAGCTTTTTCATAAATCACTACACCGTCCTTTTCTATCTCCTCTTTTTAATTCCGCCGAGATCGGCACATCAGCCTGCACAATATCAAACATCAGGAGAGAATGTATTTTTCTTTTACATCCCAGTAGAAACCGTCAAAATCTCCACCATATACGGCGATATCTATGTCACTTCTCTCTGTGTTCGTGCCCCGTGCGCGGGAGCCAAACAGCATGATCTTAATAATCGAATGTTTCTGCGCAAAAAGAGAAAGCTCTCTTAATATCCGGTCTGGTAAATTGTATTTCATATTCAGTATCATTCCTCCTAAAACATACTTATAAATATTTTACATAGATAATTCCTCAAGTCACCCCTCAAACATCTCCGCAAATTCCTCCGCGAACTCATCTTTCAGCATAAACCGATCGATCATGCCGTTATTCAGGTACCATTCGAAATCGGCTCCTCCCTGTTCCGCGATCAGGATCAGACGGATCTCCGGATTGATGCGGCGGACCACCTCACACAGTTCGATTCCGTTCATGGTCGGCAGTGTGTACTCCGCGATCAGAAGATCATAGGCTGACGGATCTTTCTGGACCCGGTCGATAAGGGCCGCCGGGTGTGCGTACAGATCTACCGTCTTATGACTGTGTGATACCGCTGCTTTCCATGTCTTTGCGGACTCTTCACTGGAGACGATCGCGATCTTTTGGACATGCTTCAACCGTTTCCGGCCATCATCTTCTACCTCAGTGCTGTTCTGCGGGATCTCCAGAATAAATGTGGTTCCCTCTCCCGACTTACTCTCCACACGGATCGTTCCACCCACGGATGTTACCATATTTTGAACCACCGAAAGACCAAGTCCGGTACCCTGTCTGGATCCTTTTTGTCGTGTAGAACGGCTCAAAAGATCTTCTGCATGGCGTCATCCCCGATTCCGCAGCCGGTATCGGACACCTGCAGACAGATCATATCGTCCCCTTTTGCCTCCAGCCGTATCAGCAGTTCCTTTCTCTCCGTCTTTTCCATGGCCTGAAACGCATTTTTTACTCAGATTCAGCAGGATATGTTCCGCCATCCGTCTGCGTCCTAAAACATACAGTGGCTCCTCCGTGATCTCTGTTTTCAACGTGATCGCCGCCGGGGCAAGCTGCCGCACGATGGACACAGCATTCCTGACTTCTTCCGTAAAGTTCAGTGGTTCCAGCCGCACACCGGTATCCTGTCTGGAAAAGGCGAGCAGTTCTTTTGACAGATTCGATGCCTGATCCACCGACTTTGTGATCTCATGGATCATCTGCCCTGATTCTCGGAAGAAATGGACTCATCATTCTCAAGAAGCTCCGCATAGATCAGCACCGGTGTCAGATAATTGTTGAATTCATGCGCAATGTGGCTCGCCATCATTCCCAGCGACTGGATTCGCTGGTAATGCCGAATCTCGTTGTTTTTCTGGACCAGCATCTCCATTCCGTGATTGATCTCCTTTAAATATGCGATCTCCTTCTGCTGGGATTCCGCCAGAAAACGGTTTCTCAGGAAGAATACCATGATCACCACAAGGATCATCATATACAGGACCATCACGCCGGTCAGCATGGCCATCATGCTCTCAAGGGTCCCGAAAGTTCATGGACCGGCAGTGTGGAATTGACGATCCAGCGTTCTCCCTGGATCGAGATCGCCTGAAATGCAACGACGCGGCGGACTTTTTTAATTCAGGATCATCCCATACATATGTATCGATCACACCGGTTCCGGAGTCCTCATTTTCCTGCCTCATGATCCAGGCATTCAGGCTGCTCATGTCAAGATATGGGTACCTCTCAATACGTCCATCTACCGCTTCAAGACCGATCTGGTTCTTTACATGATGCATGATGATGTTCATATTCTGGTCTTTGACGCTGGAATATCCGGCTTCTCCGATCTTTACCGGCGCGACGATCTTCTCATACAGCGCTCCAAGGTCCATGGCAAATGTGAGCATATAGACCTCAGATCCGACAGGGACATTCTTCTCAATATAAAGCTCATACCATCCCGTCTGATCTGATATTTCTTTTCCCGTGATCTCTGCAGGATGATTTCCGTCCTGCGGATCCACTGCTTTCTCTCCGTCCGCAGATTCCCGAAACGTCTTTTCCCGGTTCATACCGGAATTTTGTTCCATCCGGTTCCGTCACAGTAATCCAGTTATAGATCCCTGCATTTTCATTCTTTAAAAAGTAAGCTGTCCTCGCATTGATTCCGCCAGACTCCCCAGACATTTTCCGGCATTCCTTCCCTGGGAATAAAACAGGTCAATCTCCTCAAGCTGCTGTTCCATGTAGGAATTGAGGTTATTTCCGACGATTCCCGCCATGGTTAAAAAGCTGGCTTTCCTCCGTCCGGATCACCTGCTCCCGGTACTGACTGTAAATCCGGGAACCTGCAAATACCACAATCACTGATAAAATGATCAACAGACTGACCGCCACCAGTCTTAATTTCCTTTTATTTAAAAATTCTTCCATTTTTTATCCCTACACATTCAGCATATATCCGATTCCACGCACCGTCTTCAGATACCTGGGCTGCTTCGGGTCATCCTCGATCTTGTTCGGATCCGTTTCACATAGACGGTGATGGTATTGTCATCCACCACTGCCTCATTCCACACCTGCGTATAAAGCTGTTCCTTCGTAAATACCTGTCCCGGATGCTCCATCAGGAACCGGAACAGGGTCATGTTCCCTTGCTGTAAAATTTAACGGCTCTCCGTTTTTAAGGCACTCCATTTTCAAAGTATCCACAGCAAACGGACCTTTATGGATCCGGCTTCCGGATGCTCCCTGACTGTATATCTGGTTTCTCCGGATCAATGCTTTTGCTGTCTGTATCAGCACAGCAGTATGAAATGGTTTTGTCAGATAACTGTCTGCCCCGAATCCCAGCCCCAGCACCTGGTCCATCTCATCTGACTTTCCCAGAAAGCATCATCACCGGTGTATGATCTCCCCAAGCCCGCATAGTCTGTAATACCTCATAGCCGCTGACATGTTCCATCATCACATCCAGGATCACCAGATGGAACTGTTGTTTTTAAAAACTCCAGAGCCTCGTACTTCCATCGGCTGCCTTCCGTCACATGCATTCCTTCACGGGTCAGGGCGGTCCGCACAGCCAGACGGATCGCCCGCTCATCGTCCACCAGTAGGATCTTTTCTGTATTCATAAATTCTTTCTCCTGCGTCATTTTTTTCTTTCATTATAGCAAATATATAAAAAAAATCCCGTTCTGCGGTACAAGATCCGTACTGCAGAACAGGGTTTTCTATTCGTTATGTATCATTTAGATGGCAACAATGCCAAGAATCACTACCGAATACCAGCATGATAAGGCTGATAATGTAGTACGGCGGAATGCTGAATTTCATATGATCTTTCAGCTCTGTTCCGGTCAGACCGATCGCAAGGTAAGTTGCCGGTACTAACGGGCTTACCATTAACGCGAGGTTCTTACCGATCAGCATGGTCAGAGCAGTATTCAGGGAAGCCACGCCATAGGTCTCGCCTACCTGCATAACTAACGGCATGATGCCATAGAAGTATGCGTCTGTACCTACACAGAGGCCAAAAGTGGAAGCGCAAGAATACCAAAGATGATGTGAACGTACTTTCCGAGAGCTGCCGGAATGATCGCCATGATCGCATTTGCCATTGCTTCCAGCATACCGGTTCCGTCGAAGACACCTACCATAGCACCTGCAGCAAACAGGGTTGCGGAAATGATCAGGGCCGCCGGGCGTGCTTCTTGATCAGCTTATCCTGAGTCTTCTGGTTCGGGTAATTGACAGCCAGAAGGATGCAGAGACCAAGCATGAAGATTACATAGGATTTACCGATACCTGTGGATAACAGGGCAATCACACCTACTGTAAGTAAGAAGTTGAAGATCAGGTACGCGTTGGATTTTCTTAAATCAGCCGCCTCTTTCTTCTCTTTCTCATCAGACTCCACCTCTACGCCTTTTCCAGCGCCGGCACCATGCCTGATCGCAAACATGCCGAGAAGTACAGCAAGAACGATGTTCATAACCAGGCCCACAACCTGAAGCGGGATCAGCATATGCCATAACTCGGTGGCATCCATAGCGAGTACCGTAGCCGCTCTCGCTGTCGGACCGCCCCACGGAAGCAGGTTCATAACGCCCATGCAGGCACCTGTCAGGCAGAGAAGGATACGGGAGTCAATGTTCATCTTCTTATATACCGGGTACATCGCCGGGATCGTAATGAGAACGGTGACAGCCGTAGTACCGTCCAGATGAGCGATCGTTGCGATCAGCGCTGTAACTACAGTGACCGCGATCACATTGTTTCCGGCTTTTTTACCAGCCATCCTACGATAACATCAAAGAGTCCGGTGTCTGCCAGAACACCAAAATAAATTACTGAAAAGATAAATAAGATACCATTGCTTGTGGTGGTTTTGATTCCATCCGCAATGAAGTCCATGACCTCCACCGGGGAGAAGCCAGGATCAGGGCTGCAATGACCGGAATCACTGCCAGTACCACGATCGGGGACATCTTGCCCTTTTAAAAGCAGAACCACAATCGCGATGATCATCAGAAAACCAATAACTGCTGTCATAATCATCTTCCTTTCTGGATATTTGTTAAATTCCTTACAGATTCATATTTTACAGACAGCAGTTTAATTGTTCATGACTGGAAAATGACAATTTTGTCATATTTTGCGGTTTCTTTCTGTTTCCTCTTCCGAAACTCCTCCTTGATCTGCTCCAAAAAGCTCCGGTCTTTCAATCATGTCGATGCATGTTCCCGCAAGGATCTCCGACCCGGACCGGATCGCTTCATGGGCCCGCCCGTCTTTCCCGCATCGAGATATTCCTGCGAATGCGCCGCGGTACCTCTGGCACAAACGCTGTGCGGATGCAGCATCCGGGCACATCATACATAACATTTCCAAAGTCCGTGGAGCCCGTCTTTTCACGCGGTCCGGCGAGCTGTGGTGCCTCAAATTTTCTTGCATTTTCCATGATCAGGTCATTCAGGGTCAGGCACGGGATCTTTGCCTGAAACGGGTAGCTTCTCTCTATTTCACAGGTCGTTCCCGTCATCAGGCATGCCCCTTTATGATGTCCTGAAATCTCGGAACGATGACCTTCTCCAAGTAATCCGTACTATAAGACCGAAGTGTATACTCTGCCTTTGCCGTTCCGGAACGATGTTCGATGGACCGCCGGCGTCAAGGATCGTGTAATGCATTCTGGAATCTTCAAGAACATGTTCCCTCATAAACTCGATCCCCTGAAAGGAAAGAAGCGCGGCATCAAAGGCACTCTTCCCTTTGTGCGGGCTCATGGCGGCATGGGCCTCTACCCCATGGAAGGTAACGTAAAAGCACTCAAGTGCCATACAGCGGACATCAACACAGGTATTGGGGCTGCATGCATCATGAGTGCAAGATCGATATCCTGAAAGCACCCTTTCTCCTTCATAATGATCTTTCCGCCGACCGTCTCCTCCGCCGGTGTCCCGTATATCACGATCTTATAGGGCTGATCCTTACAGAGATCCCGAAGTGCCAGGGCCGCTCCGATCACAGACGGTCCTGCATGTGATGACCGCAGGCGTGACCGATCCCTTTCAGTGCGTCGTACTCTGCCAGGAATCCAAAGGAAGGTCCTCCTTTTCCCTGTTCATAGACAGCACGGAAGGCGGTCGGAAGACCCGCGATCCCACGCTCAATCTGAAATCCCTTTTTCTCCAGATAATCTGTAAGGATCGTACTGGAGCGGACTTCCTCAAGCCCCGGCTCAGCCAGATCATAAATCCTGTCTGCCATTTTGGTAAGCTCTGCCATGTAAGGCGCAACGGCCTGCTTTATTGTTTCTTTCTTCATATCTCCATTCTCCGGTCACAATTTCGTGAAGATCCAAAGCGATCCGATCCATTCCTGAATTCCAGATCGATCTCTTTCAGCAGTTTTCTAAGCTCCGTCACCATCCGGTTTCTCTGTCTCACGAATGTTGTCTGATAGAACAGGCTCCAATCCGCGGGACTGTTTTCAGGGAGCGCCTTCTCGGAAGCTTTAAGAAGCTGTAGCGGACCATATGCAAAAGAAGTATCCTGTTCATACGCGGAGCCTGTGGAGTGCATAAGACGGCTGAAAACTCCTCCGATGAGACGGCAAAGGCGATTATGTTCTTCGATCTTCTCCGTTCCCCATATATGTTCAAGCGTTTCACAACGATCCAGAACCTCTTTTAGAAGTGTTTCGATCTCATCCGCCGCCTGTTCATGCTCCTCTGAATTTTTTAACGTCTCAAAGTATGGGAGCCAGATTTTTTGCATAGCCGCGATAATCGGCAGGAAGCTTCTCCTTCGAGAGGAGTTCATACAGCAGAACGCCCACGACTCTCCCATCCCGCAAAAGCCCGTCAAGATCGATCTTATCAAAGGTATCGTCGATCGTATGCCACCAGTACACGCCGGGACCCGGAGCATCCGATTGCTTTCGTTCTTTTTTTTCGCCTCATAACGGGGATTGATGTGATAGGGGATCTCTGCGCCCCAGAGCGACTGGTCCGCTCCCCGCCCGATACGCCCAAACATCATTTCCGCCGCCGGATCTACCTTCCGCACCTGCTCTTTCAGCCATTCCTCGCCCTCAAGCCCCGCTGTCCGGATCGCAAGCGTGTGGTCTGCTCCTTTTGATCCCAGGAGATCAAGGTTCAGGTGAGCGATGCAGTGCTCCTCAAAGCTCATCCCAGTGGTGATCACAATACCAGGTGGACCCCATATAGCGCCCATTGGAATGTCCCGGCCACCAGGCGATCCGCAGGGAATAGAACATCTCATCCTGATGTTCTTTCATATAACGAGCAAGCTCCAGAGCCAGCGCATTTGCCGTACAGTTGTCAAAAGCGCCACGATACCAGGTATCATAGTGACCGGAGAGCAGGACAAAATCCCTGCTCTTTCCCGGGATCTCGGCGATCGGCAGCGCGACGTTTTTTACGCATGTGTCCACCTCGCTGGAAAGCTGCGCAAAAAGCTGTTTTCCTTCTGCCTCATATGTTTTCAGCTTCCGGATCAATTTCTCCCCGCAGGGCTTTGAGACGGCGACCACCGGCATCCGTAACTGGAACAGAGATGAGTCCATATCCGGAGTTCCCCAGACAGGACTTACCGTGTCCTCATGGACCGCGTCCTCGTCGGAGGTCCAGATCTGGATCCACCCGGCCGCTCCATGCTGCTCCAGCAATTTTGCGTAACGCTCATCAAATCCGTACCCGAGGACAAGCTTTCCGGCAACCGTTTCCATAAACTGTTTCTGTTCTGAAAGGGAGACTTCCGTTTTTGTTCCGGGATCGTAGATCAGTGGGATCTCGATCCTCCCTTTTGTGCTCTCCGAGAAAGACCTTGGACGGCATGGGAACTCCTCACCATCTGCGATAAGGACACTGCTCACCGGATTGCTCAGATAAGCCGGAAAATCCTCCTCATGGCAGGAGATCCCGGATTTCTCCAATACCTCAAGAATATACTCGACCGCGCGATACGCCTCGGGTTCACCGGAAAGCTTGTCGAACGAACAAAGGTACTCAGATGTTCTCTTAAACGCTCCTTCACTTCAAAAATCCTGCATCTTCTCTTTTCCTCCGTCTTAATAGCCGATCATGAGTGCCCCTAAGCATGAACAGACATCCGAAGAATGTCCAGATCAAGAATAACGGCATCATGAATTTTAACCATTTTACATACGGGATCTTCGAAACGACGAGATAACCCATCAGCGCAGAGGATGTCGGAAGAACAGAGTTTGAAAATCCGTCTCCGAGCTGGAACGCAAGGACGGCTGTCTGTCTCGTGATACCGATCAGATCCGCAACCGGTACCATAAGCGGCATGGTAACCGCGGCCTGTCCGGTACCGGAGGTGATCACACAGTTGACAAGTGACTGTGCAAGGAACATTCCGATGGCTTTTAAGGACTGCGGAAGAATGTTTACGATACTTGCGATCGCATGGACGATGGTGTCAAGGATCATCGCGTCAGATAAAGCAAGCTCAACACCGCGGGCAATACCGACGATCAGAGCTCCCACAACGATTCCCTTCGCTCCGTTTCCGAACGTAGCGGCATCTTGTTTGGGCTATAGCGGTTCACGATACCGCAGAGCACACCCATCGCGATAAAGATCGCAGACATCTCCTCAAAAATACCATCCGAGCTTACTGAGTCCATAAATCAGGATCGCAAAGCCGGCTACGATCACTGCCAGAGTCAGACCATGGGTCAGGTTCAGCGCTTCTTCTGTATCATAGAAAGTAAATTCCTGATCCTCAGTCTCTCCGTAAATGATACTCTTTGTCGGGTCCGCTTTCACGCGCTTTGCGTACCAGGTAATGTAGACCGTATCGATCACCAGAAGAACTCCGAGAATAAAATGCGGTATCCCATACCGGAAAACATCGGGATCTCCGCAATATCCTGAGCAACACCGACATTGAAGGGATTCAGGATTCCGGCTGTAAATCCGGATGCGGCACCCATAGCGATCATTGCGGTACCTGTCACTTTGTCAAGTCCCAGAGATGCCGCAAGGGCAATTCCGATCGGCACAAAGATCATGACCTCAGCAGACATTCCCATCGTTGTTCCAAAAACAGAAAATAACAGCAGAAATGCAGGGATCACAAAATACTCGCGGCCGCGGAAGGCTTTCGCCATCTTCTTACAGAGAACTGTGAGGATCCCTGTGGATGTGATGATCTCAAAGGAGCCGCCGATAATAAGGATAAACGTAACTGTGCTTGCCGCCTTTACGATCGCCCTGTAGATCAGTGCCGGAACAGTTAAAAAGCTTACCGGATGAGATTCGACATAATGGAAGCTCCCCGCTTCCACGAGGGTTCTGTTTGTCGCCTCATCCGTATACCGGGTATACTCTCCGGCAGGCACAACATAAGTGGCTGCGACTGCCAGAATGATCAGCGCTACAAGGATCACAAATGTGTGCGGTGCCTGAAAAGGCTTTTTTTCTTTAATGGTTTCATACTTCCAATCCTTCCTTGATTTGTTTTCTTTCTTAAACTATAATCAAGATATAAAATTAAAAGCAAGTTTAATATTTTTATTGTTTTATTTAATATTGTTTATTTTTATGCGAAATTGCAAATATTTATTCAGGGAAAGGACCAGCGAAACGCCATGGATATGCGGGAACAGCTCTATATGCTTGAAATTGAAAAACACAGGGGAATTAAGGATGCGGCTCAGGCCCTGCATATCTCTCCGCCTGCCCTCAGCATATTTTTAGGAAATCTTGAAGAACGCACCGGGACAAGATTTTTCGACCGGATCGGGAAACAGTTTGTCCCAACCGAGGCCGGAAAGATCTATTTGGAACATGCAAAAGAAATGATAAAAATAGAAGCCCATTATGAAAATGCGCTTCAAAAATACATGGGTGGCTCTTCGGGAACGATCCGTTTCGGAATCCATCCCAGAAGAACACTTTATCTTCTTGCGAAGGCACTGCCTGTCTTTTCCGCCCGCTACCCGGACGTAAAGCTGATTCCATATGAGGAATCCACTGAGCAGATGATCCGGCACCTGCTTGCCGGAGAGCTTGATTTTGCCATTGTCAACGAATCCTCCAGCCATCCGCTGCTGGAATACTGCCCTCTCTATGAGGACTATATGGTCGCTGTTGTCTCCGCCGGGCACCCACTGTGCACCGGCGCGGCAAAAAAGCCGGAAAGATCCATGTCCGAGGATCGATCTCAAACAATTTAACGGGGAACGTTTTATCCTGCAAAAGCCGGATCAGTCCTCCAGACACTACACAGACCTTGCCATCGCTTACGATCACGCCGAACCGGGACAGGTCTTTCTCCTCGAAAATCTTGAATCTGCCTGTCAGCTCGCAGCAGAAGGCTATGGGATCGCTTTCAACTTCTACCAGTATATGAAACATTTCCACTATCCAAAGCCTGTCCGCTGCTTCCAGATCGGAAATCCGGCTGATACTACCAGCTACTCCATCGTTACGCTGAAAGGAAAACAGACACTTCCGGCGATGGAGGAGCTGATCCGGCTGCTGCGGGAGTCCGCGTGAGGGGCTATTGATTGTTCATAGCATAATATGAGTGGATAGTGCCCCGTTCTACTACGGCAGGCAAAATGCCCAACACATAGCGGCTGCATCTATCCACTCATATTATGAGTATATTAAAAATAGCGAAGAATTGCAATAGGGTGGATTTTTACTTTTTGTCCCCTAAATTTTCTTCTTCTCTTCCTTCTCCAAAATCTTCGCCTCTTCCAGCATCTCTTCTGCCTCTTCCTCTGTCTCCTCCGGAGTCTCATCTTCTACCGGAAGTTCACCGATGCTGATAAAGATCCGCGCGACAGCCAGGGGAATAAAGCCTACGCAGGCACCGAGTGCGTTGCCGAAGGCAGCTACACTGGTGACACCGAGGGGCGCCGAGAAAGAACATAAGTACCGTGTTGCTGTAGAGCACGGCTTTTCTCTTAAATTCTTTATCTTTTGTCAACGCATACTGCGTCCAGCCGAGGACGGATTGTTTGAAGTTGTTTGTGATGAAAACCGTCGCGCTGTTGAAACCATCTGCGCCGGAATATACACCCCACTGGAATGCTGAGCAAAAAAGATCGGGTAAACACCCGCAATCGGCGAGAACCAATCCGGCAGCAGGGCCGTAAGTCCGAGACCGGCCGCATCCACCCAGATCGCCAGCTTCCGCATATGTAAGTTTGTATAGTTTGTCAGCATATAGGAGGCGATCACACCGCAGGCGAAGATCACCATCGCCAGCAGACGGAGTCCCAATTCCTCCCATTCCATAAAACGGACGTTCGAAGCCATCTCCATCAGGTTTCCCGTCTGTGCGGAGCCGAAGACTCCGGCATGGGAAAGGATTGCATAACCGCCGAGGAAACCGCCCACAAAGGAAATATTCCAATGCAGGATCGCGTCCAGACGTCTTTGAATCGTTTTTATCATAATCTGTACCGCCTTTCTGCGCATGATCATATCGTGACTTCGTCACTCACTAATTTCGCCGTTCGCCACAACCGTGCAGGCACGCTTCTAACTCACTATCGCTCATTATATCATGAATAATCTGCCCCTTCAATATAAAGACATGTTCTAAATTGCATTCATACATCCAAAAAGAAAAGCGGGAAGCGACATCCAGCGTCTCCCGCATTTTCTAAACAGCCATATCCTGATCCAGATTTTATGCCTGCTTCTCAACCTTCGTAAACTTTTTCTGCGATCTTAAGAAGCAGCTCCACTGTCTTCTCCATGGACTGAATGCAGATGAACTCATACTTTCCATGATAGTTATGTCCGCCGGTACAGAGGTTCGGACATGGAAGTCCCATGTAGGAAAGTCTCGATCCATCCGTGCCTCCGCGGACCGGATTGATCGCCGGAGTCTCGATGCCAAGCTCCTTAAATGCCTCAGCAGCCACATCCATCAGGTACATATGCGGACGGATCTTCTCAGCCATATTGTAGTAGGTATCTGCGATCTCCACCTCGACTGTTCCCTCACCGTACTTCGCGTTCAGGAACTCGCCGATCTTCTTTCCGAGTGCTTTTCTCTCCTCAAACCGCGTCATATCATGGTCACGGACGATATAGTGGAGAGTTGTATTCTCCACATTTCCGCCGATGTGGTTTAAGTGGAAAAATCCCTCATACTTCTCAGTATACTGCGGCTTCTCGTTCTCCGGGAGCATGGACTGGAATTCCAGACCGATGAGGATTGAGTTTTTCATCTTGTTCTTCGCGCTGCCCGGATGAATGTTACTTCCATGGATCGTGACTTTCATGGAAGCTGCGTTGAAGGTCTCGTATTCCATCTCGCCGAAGGCTCCGCCGTCCACTGTATAAGCCACATCGGCGCCCCAGCCGGGAACATCAAAGAAGTCAACACCGTGTCCGACTTCCTCGTCCGGTGTGAAAGCGATCTTGATGGTTCCGTGCGGGATCTCCGGGTGTGTCAGAAGTGTCTCCGCCATGGTCATGATCTCGGCAATTCCCGCCTTGTCATCTGCACCTAACAGTGTCGTTCCATCGGTGGTGATCAGATCCTGCCCCACATAGTTTTTTAAGAATGGGAACATCTTTGTTGTCATCTTTACACCGAGTGCCTTATTTAAAGTGATATCCTTTCCGTCGTAGTGCTTGACGAGCTGTGGGCGGACATTCTCATCCGGACAATCCGGTGAAGTGTCCATATGCGCGAGGAAGCCGACGGTCTGGCAGTTATAATCCCTGTTTGCCGGAATCGTTCCGTACACGTAACCGTGCTCACTCATGGAGACGTCCTTCACCCCGATATTCTTTAACTGTTCGGACAGAAGCTTCGCCAGAGCGAACTGTTTTTCCGTACTCGGAACTGTTCCCGCATCCTCTGCGGACTGCGTATCGAATGCTACATACTTGAGAAAATAATCAACTACTTTTGACATAACCCTTCTCCTTTACCGTATCATTATTTATCAGACATCCACGATCTTTTTACTGACCGCGGTTATGTCCCGCAGCAGCCTGCTTCGTCCGGATCGCTCCGGGTCTACAGCATCTCTGCTTCACAGGAATTTTCCGCTGTTGCGGTTTTATCCTGGCCGTTCCTTAATAGTTTCCCCTGAGGATCTTCGCAAGCTCTGAATTTTCATCCAGAATGATCGTCTTATTATCTCCTTGAGACTCGCCTTTAACGCGTCCAGACTGCGGATATAATTATAGTAATCGGCCTTTCCCTCGTCATTGTACGCGCCGGAAAGGATCTTCATATACTCAGCCTCGCCTTCGGCCCGGATCTTCTCCGCCTTGGCCTCTGCCTCGGAGATGATGATGGACACATCCTTATCGGTGGTGTTCTTAATGACGTTGGACTGGTACTGGCCGTCTGCCGTATAACCGGCGGCGATGTTCTGACGCTCTGAGATCATACGCTGGTAAACGGCCTCCTTATTGGAATCCGGCAGGTCTAACAGCTTCGTCTCCACCTTTTTACCTTGATTCCGTAGCTGTCCAGAGAAGAACCGATCTTTTCCGTGATCATCTCTGCCAGCTTTCCGTCACGGCCGGAGATCACGTCCGCCTGGTCCGTGGAGGAGATAACATTTTTACGGCATTGTAGACCACCACGGAAATGCGGCTTTCCGCATTTGCTTTGTTCGCTCCGAGTCTGGACAGGTATGCCAGCGGATCTGTGACACTCCACAATGCAAATGAATCCGTTACCATCACCTTTTTATCCCTCGTATTAACCTCACTCGGAATAAGGTCATAGATCATCTCATAATTAGGAATCGACTGTGTTGTCTGAAGAAACGGGATCTTAAAGCTGAGACCCGGCGTCTCCACCACCCGGACCACTTTTCCAAACTGGAGAACAAGCTTATACTCATCATTGTATGTGCTCACCATACTGCCCTGAAGCAGAACAACGACCAGAAGGAGAACAACGATCCCTATGATTTTTTTCCTGTCTTTTCATTTAGTTCCCTCTCCTCCCGTCTGTGCTGCGCTGCCGGAAGCTGTCTCTGAAAATGGTTCTAACGGCAGCAGCGTCTGTGTGCCGTTTCCACCGGTGATGATGACCTTGAGATCCGGAAGAACTTCCTCCATCGTCTCATAGAACATTCGCTTTTTTTGTGATCAGCGGGTACTTCACATACTCCGCGTATGTGTCCTCGAAACGCGCCACCTGTCCGTTTGCCTCGTTGATCCGCTGTTCCTTATATGCCTCGGCATCCTGCAAAAAGCTTATCGGCCTTTGCCTTCGCCTCCGGAATGTTCTCAGACTGATATTTCTTTGCGGAGTTGATCGCCGTCTCCATGCCCTGTTTCGCATCCTCAACCGCCTTGAACGCATTCGCCACATCATCTCTCGGCATTTCCGTATCCTGAATCGACACGTTGTAGATTCCATATCCGATATTTTCCTCGACGAGACGGTTTGTGAGCTGCTCTTTGATCCGCTCCTGAATCTGGGTCTTTCCGGTGGTGATCACATCATCAACATTATACACGCCGACGGTATCGCGGATATAGCTCTGAGCCAGGTTCTTGATGATAGACTCGTACACACTTCTGTGGCGCACCGCCTGAACCGGATCTGTGACCATGTATTCCACATAGAAATCCACGTTTGTCAGATTGAAATCCTTTGTGATCATCAGGCTCTCGTTCTCGATAGATACCGGATTGTCTATGGACGCGCCGTCCGCCCGGGCCGGGTCTGTCGTGTAGCCGATCTGCATACCTGTGATGGCCTTGGAAACCTTAGTCACGCGCTGGATCACCGGAATTTTAAAGTGAAGACCTGATGCCTCCTCCACTGCCGGTTTTCCGAACGTGGTAACCACCGCCATCTCCTCCTCAGAAAGAGTATAGAAGCTGTCAAAGGAAAGCACTGCCGCCGCGAGGACGAGCACAACCGCAGTCACCGCAAGACCTGTGTGCTTCGGAACCCGGATCCCCGGTCCCTTTTTCTTCTCCTTCTTCCCGGATCCTCCCTCCGGCTGTTCGTACACCACGCGCTCTGCCTTATTTTTCTTTCCGCTTCTTTGCCCCGCAAAGAGTTCGTCCAGTGTCCCGTTCTTTTTAACGCCCGGAACACGAACGCCGCAATCACAACGAGCCATATGACCATTTCAATCATTCGCTGTCTCCTCCTTTTTCTTCCTTCCGGTCAAGATCCTTCTGGATCCCTTCCAAGTAATGGACATACATGTCCCGGTGGCTCCGGATCCTGTACGCTTCCGGCACCACCTCATCATAGGTAAAGCTCTTTCTTCCACCCTCTTCCATCCGTTCCCAGAAACGGTTCACCACATCAAAAGGAACATAATAGATCTCGTTCTCCGCTGTGAAGGAGAGAATAATGAAGGCAACTCCGCCCTGAGCTTCAAATTCCTTCATAAATGCGATCTGGTGCGGGTGGATGTTCTGCAGAGGAAAGGTACTCACCGCACATTCCTTCGCGTCAAAGCAGACCGGAATCCCCTGAACCGCGCCGATATAGTCGACTGTACTTTTCATATCAAAGTACGCCAATGTGATATGGCGGCTCTTTTTTGTCGATCTCGATGGGCGTGATGGGCGTGGGGATCTTCTGGATCAGCGCCAGCTTCTTTCCCGGTAGCTGTCATTGGTCCGGTTGATCAGATCTTCAACGTGGAACCACGAAGGCCCCTGGTTTTCCATGTTCCCATAGCTGTTCCTTATCATCAATACAAATATTTCGAGTGATTTACATAAGTTTTTTATGTCAACCATTTGCTTGCCACATGCCTGTCCGGCGCTGCCAGATTTTATGGCAGCCTGATCCCGGTCTCTTTCAGTACCGAAGCAAAATATCCCGGCATCGGCGCCTCAAACACCCTCCCGGAAAGATAGGCAAACGGTTCCGCAAGCTTCGGAAACTCCAGACGGTAAGAATGTAAAAGCTGATACTTCACAGCCTGCCCTGAGGGGTTCACCTTCGAAACTCCGCCGTACTTGGAATCCCCCTACGATTGGATGTCCAAGAGACGCTAAATGAGCGCGGATCTGATGGGAACGTCCGGTCAGAAGTGTCACCTTGAGCAGCGTAAACCTTCCGTCCGTCGCGATCGGCTCATATTTTGTCCGGATCCGTTTCGGCTCCTCGTCTCCGTCTCTTCCTCCAAATCGCTTTTGCCTCCGCCTCCGTGAGGATCCGCACCTGATTCTTCTTCTCATCCTTTAAAAGCCAGCCGTCCACCGTCTTCACGTCCCGGATCTCGCCGGATACAAGACACTGATAATACTTGTGGATCGAGCGGTCTTTAAACACGCCGGAAAGCATCTGAAGACCCGCCAGAGACTTCCCTGCTGCCACGATGCCGCTGGTATTCCGGTCCAGCCGGTTGCAGACCGACGGGCGGAACGCGCGGAGCCCGCTCTCCGTGAGCTTGCCGCTCCCAAAAGATAATCGATCAGATACTCCACCAGAGATTCATCTGTCTCCTTAGCCTTTTGCGACAGCATACCCGCCGGTTTATTGACCAGAATGATCTCATCATCCTCATAGAGAATATCAAGATCTACTTTCTTTACCTCCTGCACCTGAACACTGGAAAATTTTTTCAATGGTGTCCTCCGCGAGAAACAACTTCACGACATCGCCTTCGGCGAGTTTTTCATTCCCTCACACTTTTTTCCGTTGAGCGTAATATTCTTCTTACGCATCATCTTATAGAAAAAAGCTCTTCGACGCCTCATTCATGTACTTCGCGAGAAATTTATCCAGTCGCTGTCCCGCCTCGTTCTTTTCAATCACGATCTCTCTCATCTTTTATTCCCCTACATGGACAGACTCTTTAATAACTTTAAAACATGTGGAGCGCTTCCGTCATCCTCTTCCTCTGTGACGGTCTTAAGCTCAGAAAGCCTCCGTAGGAACTTTTTCTCCTCGTTCATGACCTTCGCGTTTCCGTCCAGCTTCCAGCCCACCAGCATCTCGTTTAAGAATTTTTCCGCCTTCCTCCTGTCCACGTTTTTGTTCGGACAGTAGAGGTAGACCCCTGTCGGATGGACAACCGCAGCGTCCACCGGCATGATCAGGTCATTAGATGTAATGATCAGATCATATAAGATCGGAAATTTCTCCTCGTATGGAAACACGCGTCGTGAAATTTCTCCGGGACCTCCGGGATCCTCGCCGCAACCACCAGAGGGGATGCGAGGTTTGCCATCGGCAGCACCGTGAGGATCGCACTGATCGTGACAAGATTTTTTATAAATCTGCGCCGTGATAAAGTTTCTTAAAATAAGCTGCGCAACGATCGCCAGAATAAACAGTACCACAAAGAAAAGCTGACGTTTCTTATGGGCGGTACGGTAACGGTAAGTTCTTTTTCCAGTCGTAATTTCAAGTTTTTCCTCTTTTCTGCTATACTTTGTAAATTTTCAGTGCTCTGTCCCGCAGCCGGAGGTTACCAGTTGATAAACCCCATCAGGATCTCATGCGGAACGATCCGGCAGAGAACATAAAATGCTTTCATCCACGGGCCATATACCGAGATCCGTTTGCCCTTCATACTGTCCAGGAGAGCTTTTTTTCACTACTCTTTTCGGATCTGCCATCGTGAGTTTCTTGATAGGTGCAAGCTTTCCCCATCGAGCGATTCCGAAAAACTCCGTCTCAACTGGTCCCGGACAAACCGCTGTCACATAGATCTCCCTCTTTTTAACTCGGCAGCCAACGCCCGGCTGTAGCTCAGCACAAAAGACTTGGACGCGGCGTAGACCGCGAATCCCGGCTGCGGCATAAACGCGCTGCCGCGGAGGCAAACTGGATGATCCGGCTGTTCCCTGAGATATACGGAAGTACCATCTCCGTCACCGCCACCAGAGCCTCATCGTTTAACCGCACCATTCCGGTGGAGAGACTGCCCGGGATCGTTCCCGCAGCACCTGTCTTTCCGTACCCCGCGCCGTTTACGAGGATCTTCACATTCGGCTGTTCCTGTTTTAAAAGTCCGGAAAGCATGCAAAGGTCTTCCTCGTCTGAAAGATCGAACGGCAGGATCCGCAAGGACACAGGAACCTTTCCAACGAGCTCCTCCAAGCGGTCCTTTCGTCTGGCGATGACCCAGATCTCCTCCAGTGCCGCAAAGTGATCCGCAAGGAGATACACCATCTCCCTTCCCATTCCGACGACGCGCCGGTCACGATCGCAATCTTTTTTCCACTCATGAAATCTGCCTTTCTAAAAATATGGTTGAGCTTTATCAATGCTCATTTTTACAGATCCGCGCAGGATAACGCCGTTATTTCTTTCGTCCTCCCTGCTTCGGCTTCGGTCTTCTCCCACCGGTCTGTCCGGCCATTCCCTTTGCCCTGCCGGATAAGACCTGGTGACCTTTTCCTTCCGTTTTCCCGTTCCCGGACTTTTTTCCGGTCCTCGTTCCGACTTTTTTCTATCTACGATGTCCTTCGTTATCTTCCTTGGCTTGATCAGGCATTTCTGGTCAAATCCGATGAGATCCTCTCTTCCGGCCTTGATCAGTGCCTCTTTTACAAGATCATAGTTGTCCGGATTCCGGTACTGGATCAGGGCACGCTGCATCGCCTTCTCATGCGGGTTCGTCGGCACATAGACCGGTTCCATCGTCCGTGGATCCAGCCCGGTATAATACATACATGTAGAGATCGTCGACGGTGTCGGGTAAAAATCCTGTACCTGCTCCGGCATGTATCCAAGATCCCTTAAGTGTTCCGCAAGCTCCACCGCCTCTTTCAAGGTGGAACCCGGGTGGGAGGACATCAGGTATGGAACGAGATACTGCTTTAAGCCCAGCTTCTCATTCATCTTTTTATATTCCTGAGCAAACTTCTCATAGACGGAATTCTCCGGCTTTCCGAGAAGTCTGAGCACCTGATCCGAGACATGTTCCGGGGCAACCTTCAGCTGTCCGCTGACATGGTACATGCAGAGTTCTCTTAAAAAATCCTTTTTCTTGTCCGCGAGAACATAGTCAAAACGGATGCCGGAACGGATAAATACCTTCTTCACCTTCGGCAGCGCCCGTAGTTTTCTTAAGAGGGCGATATAATCCGTATGGTCCGCGATCAGATTTTTCGCACGGCTTCGGGAAGAGGCACTGTTTTCCAGGACATGCTCCGTATTTCAGCTGTTTTTTGCAGGCCGGAAAGCGGAAGTTCGCCGTGGGGCCGCCCACATCGTGGATGTATCCCTTAAAATCAGGTTCCTTTGTCAGGTATTTCGCCTCATCGATGATCGATTCGTGGCTTCGTACCTGAATAATACGCCCTGATGGAACGTCAGCGCGCAGAAATTGCAGGCGCCGAAGCAGCCACGGTTGCTGATCAGGCTGAATTTCACCTCCGAGAACGCCGGGATCCCGCCTGCCGCATCGTAGGACGGATGCCACCGCCACATATAAGGAAGTGCGTAGACATCATCCATCTCCTGAACAGAAAGCGGTTTTGCCGGTGGGTTCTGGACAACATAAAGGTTGTCCCGGTACTGCTCCACAAGACGTTTTCCCGAAAAAGCATCTGTATTTTTATACTGGATATTGAAGCTTTCCGCATAACGTCTCTTATCTGTTTTGATCTCATCATAGGACGGCAGGGTAACCGCATCGTATACGGAATCCAGACTGTCTGTCTTATAGACAGTTCCGTCGATAAATGTGATATCCTTCACATCAAGACCGGAGTTCAGCGCGTCCGCGATCTCAACGATAGACTTTTCGCCCATTCCGTAAGAGATCAGGTCTGCCTGGGAATCCACGAGGATCGAGTGCTTCACCTTGTTCGACCAGTAATCATAGTGGGCCAGGCGCCGTAAGCTCGCCTCGATCCCGCCGACCACGATGGGAATATCCTTATAAACGGAACGGATCAGGTTGCAGTAGACCACTGCCGCGTAATCCGGCCGCTTTCCCATAACACCGCCCGGCGTGTAGGAATCCTTATCGCGGCGTCTTTTTGAGACGGAATAATGGTTTACCATGGAATCCATATTTCCGGCACTCACGAGGAAGCAGAGACGCGGTCTTCCGAGAACCTGGATGCTCTCTTTGTCCTTCCAGTCCGGCTGGGCGATGATCCCGACCTTGTATCCGTAGGATTCCAGCACACGGCTGATAATCGCGGAACCGAAGGACGGATGGTCCACATAGGCGTCTCCACAAACATAAACGAAATCACACTGGTCCCAGCCTCTTTTTTTCCATATCTGCCCGGCATACCGGGGAGAAAATCATGTATCATATGTTATGTCCTTATTCATTTTATCGTTGAACCGGCAAATGAGCCAATCTTATAAAAACTACAGTAATTCTCTGTAATCGGAGATCACTGCATCCGCAAGCTCTCTCTCTTCTCATCCATCAGATCTGCCGAAAAATCATCCTCCACGGCTAACACCGTCATCCCCGCCGCTTTGCCCGCCAAGATCCCCGCCGGGATATCCTCAAACACGAGGCAGTTCTCCGGTTGCACACCAAGACGCTTTGCGACTTCGAGGTAGATATCCGGCTCCGGCTTTCCGTGAGCCACCTCACAGGCTGTCACCACCGCATCAAAGTATTCTTTCACCTTCAAAGATGTCAGGACCGCATCTACGATCTCGCTTCCGTTGCTGGTCCCGATTCCTGTGCGGATCCCGTTCTCCTTGCAGTATTTCAAAAATTCCAGCACACCCGGCTTCAATGGCACTTCATGACGGTACTTGTCGATCGACATCGGGTCCAGACCGCCTTGATCTCCTCAAGACTTAACGGGAGATCAAACCGCTCCTTAAAATAAGCGGCCGTCTCCGAAAAGCTCATGCCCTCGATCGCTCTCTGGATATCGTCCGGGCATTCATAGCCGTAAGCTCCCAAAAATTCGATATCGATCGCCTCCCACATCCACATGGAATCCACAAGGGTCCCGTCCAGGTCAAAAAGCATCGCCTTTTTATTTTCCAAAAAATTCTTTATCATAAGTTTTCCAACAACTCCCGTTCTTTATCCGTCAGTTTCCGGTATTCCCCGGTCTTTAAAGCATCATCGAGCTTCAGCGGCCCCATAGACAAGCGTTTTAAGTGAAGCACCGGACAGCCGGTCTCCTCCATCATCCGCTTTACCTGATGGAATTTCCCCTCGTGAAGCGTGAGCCGCACGAGACTCTCCGCCGTTGTCCCCGTCTTCCGGTCCTCCGCTCTTCTCTCTAAGATCTCCAGCTCCGCAGGCATACAGGAAAGTCCGTCCGCAAGCGTCATTCCTTCCCGGAACTTATCTACCGCCTCATCTGGGACAAAGCCCTCGCATCTCGCCTCATACACCTTATCCACGTGATGTCCCGGTGAGAAGACGGTGGGCCAGCGCCCCATCGTTTGTGATGAGAAGCAGGCCTTCCGTATCGATATCCAGGCGTCCCACCGGGAACAGATCTTTTCTGCTCTTCTCGTCAATCAGATCCACGACTGTCTCCCTGCGGCGGTCCTCCGTCGCGGAGATCACACCCTGGGGTTTATTTAAAAGATAATATTCCAGTTCCACATACTCCACCGGTGCATTGTCAAGACAGATCGTGTCTTCGCCTTTCTTTATCTTCGTCTCAGGCTTTTTACGATCACACCGTTCACCGTGATACGTCCTCTCCGGATCATCTCCTTGAGCTCCGTCCTCGTCCCCTTTCCCATATCAGCCAGATATTTATCCAACCGGATTGCTTTTTCCAAGTATTTCTCTCCTTCCGAATCCCGTGCTTTTCTGGTCCAGTCCGTATTCATTCTATTGGGAAATGCAGAATTCCCGGAAAATATGGACTTTTAAATAAAAAGCACACTATCTTTATCATATCAAAATTCCGGTGAAAGTACAATGAAAATAATAGAAAGAGTTTATCTGGTGTTACAGTTCAGCCATGCGCTGGTTTGAATGAGAAAGTGTGTTGCAAGCTTGCTTGCATAAGCACTTTTTCATCCAAATCAGCATATGGTGGAACCACCAGGCTTCTTGTTTTCATGAATATGAAAACAAGAAGATGTAATGGCTGAACTGTAACTATCTGGGGCACCCGGTAAACCTGATCTAAATATCCTCATTAGAGTATTTATGATAAAGACATCAATCCTGGCTCTTTTCTCCCTGCTTTTTATGATCTTCCACGCGGGCCTTGTGACAAAAGGTGCAGCAGCCGGACTTCTTTTGTGGTATTCTGCAGTGGTACCGGCGCTGTTTCCATTTATGGTTCTGTCCTCCATTCTCTCTGCCTCCGGCGGGATCTCCTGGCTTATGCAGCCGTTTACGGTGGTTTTCCGTTTCTGCGGGCTGTCAGCAGACGGATGGTATGTTCTCCTCACAGGGCTCCTCTGCGGCTGCCCTATGGGCGCAAAAACGTGCGCAGACTTTCTCGCGGAAAGGCGGCTCAGCTCCAGCGAGGCAAAGTTTCTCTTCGCCCTCTGTAATCACCCGAGTCCCATGTTTTCTCGCAGGTTTCATTTATCCCATGTTTGCCGCTCAGTTACCGCTTTTTGTGCTTTGTCTTTGCCATTTACATGCCGCTCCTGCTGCTCGCTATCCCGGCACACTTCATTTATCACGCTCCTTTTTAGTCCTGAATCCATCCCGGAAAATTCCGGTATTTCCCAACAACATCCAACTCCGAATTCCGCCAATGCGTTTTCTTCAAAGCACACACGATCAGATAAATCGTCCAGTTCTGCACTTTCCCTGGATGCCGCGATCCTGAATTCCGCAGAGATTCTTGTAAAGATCGGCGGCTACCTGATCTTTTTATTCCATTTTGATCCTTGTGATCCGGAATACTCCTGAGATTCCAGCCCCAGCCCGTCTGTTTTTTTCTCTGGCGCAATGGAGATCACAACGGGGATCCGTACTGTCAGCGATTCTCTTACATATCCATATTCCGCTATCGCAGCTGCTGCTATATTCTCTTTCGGCGGCTTTTCCGCCATGTCGCAGACAAATGCAGTGATCCGGATACACCGATCCTCATCGGGATCCGCCGGCAGGACGGTCTCCTGCGGCGGCCGGCAGAATTCTGTACACGAAAAAACTGCCGGACTCTCCATCCGGCAGTATCTTCTCTGGAAAATTGCCCACGCCTCCCTGACAGCTGCCGTCATGGCAGTCCTCACCGGTGTTCTGCGTTTTTCCATATTTTAAATTCGTTTTGTTTCCATCAGCGATTCTGTACAGACTGACTGCATTAAGCGTTCTTACCATCGGTCTCCGGCGCAGCGTCTTCCTCTTTCTCTGTGATGATTCCGGAGGAAAGTTCCTTTCTGTTGGAGGAAACGATATCGTAGCTGGACTTCATGGAGTTCATGAACGCGTCGAAGCGGCCCTGGGCGCCTTCCATTGTGTGGTTCATAATTGTCTGAAGGCTCTTTAACATATCATCTGTGTACTGGATAGATCCCTGACGGACACTGTTTGCGTCAGTGACTGCGTTGTCAACGATAGTCTGGGCCTGGGCCTGGGCCTGCTCGATGATCTCATTTGCCTGGGCGTAAGCTCTCTGCATGATCTCGTGCTCGTTTACAAGCTCGTTTGTCTGGGCCGTTGCCTCTGCGAGCATTGCGTCTGCCTTGCTGTGGGCATCAGAGAGGATCGCATCCTGGTTGCTGATGATTTTATGATACTGCTTGATCTCATCCGGGATTCTTAAGCGAAGCTCCACTAAAAAGCTCGTCCAGCTCCTCTTTGTTTACGATGATCTTTGTTGTAGATAACGGCTGAAATTTACAGCTGTCGATATATTCCTCAATTTCATTGATTAACTGTTCAATTCTGCTCATGTCGTTTCCTTTTCCTTTCCCTTACACCTGACTGCCTTGTCTCTCACGCAGTCTCTTATGTACTTCATCCGCCACATAAGGTGTTACAAAATTCGAAATATCCCCGCCGTAAGCCGCAACTTCCTTTACGGTACTGGAACTTAAGTACGCGTACTCAAGGCTCGTGGTCAGAAATACTGTGTCTATGCTGGTATCCATCACGCGGTTTAACTGGGCGATCTGGAGTTCATATTCGAAGTCAGTGATCGCGCGGAGTCCACGGACAACGGCGTTGGCGTTGCATTCCTTTGCAAAGTCAACGGTAAGTCCCGCAAAAGCTCTTTACCTCCACGTTAGGAATGTCTTTTGTCACTTCCTCTAACATCTTAACACGTTCTTCGACAGAAAACAATGGCGTTTTCGCGCGATTATTGAGAACGCCGATGATCAGATGATCGAATAATTTTGATGCCCTCTTGATAACGTCGATATGTCCCAGTGTGACCGGGTCAAAACTTCCCGGATAGATTGCTGTCTTCATGATTTTTTTCTATGCCGCAGGCTGCTGCGGTTTATCTCCTCATTTTATGTGTTTTTCTGGCTTTGTTCTGGCAATTTCCAGCCTGTGATCTGTCATTCGTACTGGTCACTTCATCACACTTTCTTAATCTTAAGGAAAACATGCTTATTCGTCTTATATTCTTTGCTCTTTACGATCTCATACCCGAGCGCACCAGCCCAGGAAAAATCCACGTCAAGAGCTTCCTCAACGATGATCAGCGTCTCTTCGTCTGCGAGGCAGGTATCCTTTAATGCCTCAAAAGGACTTTTTCGGAAGATCCATCCGATACGGCGGATCCATAAAGATATAGTCAAAAGACTTTCCATCCCGGTCAAGCTTCCGAACTGCCTCTGTCACATCCCCAGACATGACCCTGGCCTTTTCTTCCAGGTGCGTTGTCTTTAAATTCTCCCGGATGCAGGAAATCTGTCCGTCACCCTTGTCGACAAAGACCGCTTCCTTCGCCCCGCGGCTTAACGCCTCGATCCCGATCGCACCGCTTCCCGCGAAAAGATCCAGAAATCTTGCCCCGTAAAGGTCATTCTGAAGCATATTGAACAGGGTCTCTTTTATCCGGTCCGTTGTGGGCCTTGTCTCCATTCCCTCGACCGTTTTTAAAAGCAGCCGTCTCGCGCTGCCTGCAATCACTCTCATATTTTAACCTCTGAATATTGCAATTATCCATAACTGTTCTGCATGTCTGCGCACTTGCTACGCTGACCGTAAGAAACATACCCATTATAATCGCATTTTTCTATTATACAAGTATTTTTTGCTGTAACATACTCAGTTACTGTCTGCGGCAAGGCGTGAATCGTGACACGGAAAAAGCCCTCACAGGGCAGATGGAACTGATGAGGTCCCGTCTTTCCTGCGAAGGCTTTCCGGATGCTCAGGCTTTATTTACCAGCCATCTTTTTTTCCTGTTCCTCAATCATCTTTTTGACCATATAGCCGCCGACGCTGCCGTTCTGGTAAGAAGTCAGATTGCCGTTGTAGCCGTTTGTGAGCGGTACTCCGAGCTCATCTGCGATCTCCATTTTGAATTTGTCCATCGCTTCCTTTGCTTCCGGAACTACTACACGGTTAGAAGAACTGCTTGTGTTAGACATAAGATACGCCTCCTTTTAGTGTAATGCCTTTTACTGCTTTCGCATCGGGCATGTTTGATGGTACGTTCCTAGTATGATCGTCCTGAAAAATAATACACTGGAAGGTTTTTGTGTGAAATGTCGTTTTCTTGCAATTCAACCACTTCGTGCTGTCTGTCGGCTCTGCCTGCAATTCAATATCAGCGGCTTCGAGACTTTTTATCTCTCTTTAAGTGCAAGAAACGCGCAGAGATTCCCTCGTTTCTCCCCCATCGCCCTGTGGGAAAACAGCTTATCCGGGTTGCACTTTGTGCAGATATCTGTGACGGAAATATTCTTTGACGGCACTCCGGCTTCCATCAGGATTCGGCGATTTGCCTCCCAGAGATCCAGCTGACGCTTCCCGATCACGCCGCTCTTAGACAGGGGAAGACAATGTGTTCACAATCCTCTTTCGAAAATGCATCACGGAAGTTGTCCGCCACATCTTCCCCGACCTCATAACAGTCGCTGCAGATACTCGGTCCCACGCAGCAGATCAGGTCTTCCGGGACAGTTCCGTATTCCTGCTTCATCGCATGTATCATCTTTTCCCCATGCGGTTCACGGTTCCTCGCCAGCCGGAATGTGCGAGACCAATGGCATGGTGTTTCGGATCTACAAAATATAACGGGACACAGTCCGCAAAAATGTCACAAGCGTCACGCCCGGCATGTTCGTCAAAAGTCCGTCGATATCCCGGTAGTCCCGGTCCTTCACAACGCCTTTTCCGAGATCATCCGCGGAGACGACTCGGATATTTGTCGTGTGGGTCTGCCAGGTTAAGACCATTTTTCCCGGTCTACACCGAGAGCCGCCGCCATCCTGCTGTAATTCTCCAGCACATGTTCCCGGTTATCACCGCGGGTAAAGGAAAAATTCATGGTGGAATACCAGCCCTCGCTGACACCGCCCATTCTCGTGGAGAACGCGTGAGTGACGATTCCCGTGGCATCAAGTACCGGAAATGTCAGATATGTGACACCGCTCTTTGTCACTTCTCTCATATGATCCGCCGCATCTGTTTTTCTGATCCACTGATTCATAAATTTTTCCCCTTTCCGAGATATCTCATGCAAAAAACATAAGACTATTTCATTAAAAAAGCGTTTCTGATATATGTGATCTCTTCCCCATCGATCCCCGCCGCATCAAACCGGCACGGAGTCTCCTCCGGAAATTGATGGAAAACAGATAATACACCGCTGCATTCCGGATCCGCATGGCCTTCCTGTGGTCGATGGCTTCCAGTGAAAAACCAGCCGAGCCGCTGGCGCGGAATTTCACCTCGATAAACACGAAATATTTTCCATCCTTCGCGATAATATCGATCTCGCCCTGCTTGCAGCGGTAATTCCTCTCCAGGATCATAAATCCGTTCTGTTTTAAAAGGCAGCGATCTTTTCTTCATAGATGCTGCCTGTTGCCCGATTATTCTTTGTCACGCTCATCCCCCGATTTATGACAATGCAGTCATACAGCTCATCTCCTGCAGCCGCATAAACATTTTTATTCTCTCTTTACACCTGATCCTCGAGCCTGCCAATTTATACGAATTTGGTAATAAACGTCCGTCTGTGGATCGGTGTCGGACCAAACTCCTTGAGCGCCGTGATATGCGCCGGAGTTCCGTATCCTTTATGCTTCGCGAAACCATACTCCGGATAATCTTTATCGTACTCCTCCATCATATGGTCCCTGGTCACCTTTGCGAGGATGCTGGCTGCCGCGATAGAAACGCTCTTCGCGTCGCCCTTGATGATCGGCACCTGGGGAATCGCAACGCCCGGGATCGTCACCGCGTCGTTTAAGAGGACCTGCGGCACCGGATCGAGCTTCGAGATGGCCTGGCGCATGGCCTCGTAGGTGGCCTGAAGGATGTTGATCTCGTCGATCGCTCCGGCCCCACGATCCCCCCACCGACCAGGCGATGGCTTTCTCCTTGATCTCCAGGAATAGTTCCTCCCGTCGGCTCTCAGAGAGCTTCTTTGAGTCATTCAGATAAAGGATCTGGCAATCCTTCGGCAGAATCGCCGCACCGGCTGCTACAGGACCCGCAAAGAGGTCCACGGCCTGCCTCATCGATTCCACAGATGAATGCGCAGTCCTCATACTGTCTCTCGAATTCCCGCATAAGAGAGAGACGTTCCAGTTCCTTCTCAAGTTTTTCTCCCGTCAGCACCCGTCTTGCCATATTCTGCCCAGCTCCTTATCCTCACATAATTTCTCTGCCTGCATGCGCAGCTTCCCCTTTCATTTCATCAAAACAGTCATCATCTGAATATTTCCGGGGAAATATCTGCACACCTCTGCATTTTCAGAGTTTTATATTATTCCGCTTCTTCTTTCTTTTTTCCGGCATCTCCAGCGTAATCCTTCCAAGCTTTCCACCCCGGAATTCATCGAGCAGCAGTCTCGCAGCCTTCGTGAGATCATTCACCCCGCCTTTCGTCAGGCATGCGCGGGCTGCCGCGATCTCATCGAGAAGCTCATACGGCTTCTTTCCGTCCTCCTCGATTCCATAGCGCTCCTTTAAGAGTCCCGGAGTGATATTCCTAAGATAGTCCGCAAGCTCGGATGCCAGCTCATCTTTTCCAGGATCTCATCGTTGATGGAACCTAAAAATGCCAGTAAAAGTCCCACTCTCTGGTCCTCAAATTTCGGCCATAAGATCCCTGGGGTGTCAAGAAGCTCCACCTGCTTGTTTAAGCGGATCCACTGGTTTCCTTTTTGTGACGCCAGGCTTATTTCCGGTCTTCGCAGCCGCCTTTCCGGCAAAGCTGTTGATGAAGGTGGATTTTCCCACGTTCGGGATCCCCACCACCATGGGCGCGCACCGGGCGGTTTAAGATTCCGCGTCTTCTGTCGCGCTCGATCTTTTCCTTACATGCCTCCTGGATCAGGGCATTCAATTGCTTTAAGGTTGCCTTCGCCCTCGCGTCGATCTTCATGACCTGGAAACCCTGGCTCTCAAAAAGTAAGTGATCCACGCCGCGTTTGCCTTCTCAGAAGCGAGATCTGCCTTGTTTGAAAAGGATCACACGGCCTTTTCCAGCTGCGAGACTGTCAATATCCGGGTTGCGGCTGGATAACGGCGCGCGCGCGTCCACGAGCTCGATCACGAGGTCTACAAGCTTCACGTCCTCTTTCATGGCGCGTTTCGCCTTTGTCATATGGCCTGGATACCACTGTATATTCATAGTAATTGTTCCGTCCTTTCCTGCTACCGGACGAAACCAAGTCTGGGAAAATGGCTGAAACCGCAGCCAGACGCGTCCGATGAGATTTTCCCGTTTTATATTTCCAATGCCGGAAAACCGGCTGTCTTCACTTGATTCCCGGTTGTCTCCCAGGAGAAAATATTCATCCTCCCCAAGCTCCACCGGATATTCGGCTGCCCCGGCGATCGTGGCCTCACCAAGACCGTCCTGCGCCTTTAAGAGTTCCCCATTGATATAGATGGACCCGTTTTTGATCTGGACCGTTTCCCCGGAAGTCCGATGATCCGCTTGATTCCAGGCTGCTGCCCTTCCCGCTCAAACACAACGACATCAAGCCGGTTCGGTTTCCCGATATCATAGGACAGGCGGTTCATCAAACCACATCTCCGGATTCCAGCACGGGCTTCATGGAACTTCCATTCATCTCAATCCTGCTTCCAAAACAAAACACAAGATAACACGCAAGGGCAACCATGACTGCGCAGTCGACCGCCCATTCCGTGAGCCGGTGAAGTCTGTTCGATTCCTTTTCCTCAAAAAATTCCACTCTGAAAGGCAATTGTTCCGTGACTAAGTCACTCCCACAATTCCTTTAATCCGGGCTATCGCCCTGCTTACTTATATCGGCTTGGCTGTCAAATGTCTGCCCATCCTTGCGCGCAAGTACGCAGTCTGGTCATCCGCTTAACAACACTTTCATATAAAAAGAATGTGGGACAATTTTCATTGTTGCGACAATCTACCTTCGCACGAGTGCGCATCCTGGCCAGTTTTTTTAACAAATTTTGGATTAAAAACAAAGGACAATTTTACTGACTCTCTGTACAGTTATGAATTATTTTACTAACTCTTTAACCTTAGCAGCCTTACCTACTCTTGTTCTTAAGTAGTTCAGTTTTGCACGGCGTACTTTACCTCTTACAACTTCGATATTCTCAACAGACGGAGAATGAAGCGGCCAGGTCTTTTCAACGCCGATGCCGTTGGAGTTCTTTCTGACAGTGAAGGTCTCTCTTACGCCGCCGTTCTGTCTCTTGATAACAGTTCCCTCGAACACCTGGATTCTCTCGCGGTTGCCCTCGCGGATCTTAGCAGATACTCTTACAGTGTCACCTACGTTGAAGCTCGGTACAGTTTCCTTTAACTGGGCGGCTTCGATATTCTTGATAATTTCGTTCATGTTCATGAACCTCCTTAAAGTATTCGATGTTCTTACCCGCGGTATGAGTATCAGTACGCGGCAGCGGACCATCTCTTATTTCACGGTTTATGATTATAGCATATGTCTGTCCAAATTGCAAGGACTAAATCGTATCTTCTTCCTGGTTTTCCGCTTGCTTTTTTCTCAAAAGCTCCTCCAGGAAAAGTCTCATTTTTCCTTTGACGGAGCACCGCTTCCCCGTCCTCCAAAAGCTCTTTATTTTTGGCCTCCGTTCCAGGGTCCGGATAATGGACTGCTCCTTCGACAGGCCTCCATTTTTCAATATTGGCATGATGGCCAGAAAGAAGGATCTCCGGCACCTTTTTTCCCATAAATTCCTCGGGACGGCTGTACTGGGGATATTCCAGGAGATTATCGTGGAAGGACTCGATCTCCGCGGAAACATCGTTATTTAAAACGCCTGGCACCAGGCGAGAAATACAGTCGATCATGACCATGGCCGGAAGCTCTCCGCCGGTCAGGACGTAATCGCCCGCAGAAAGATAATCGGTGGCGATCATTTCCAGGACCCGCTCATCCACGCCCTCATAATGGCCGCAGAGAAAAACAAGCTCCTCTTCCTTTGCCAGCTCCTCGGCGATCTTCTGGGTAAAGGTCCGTCCCTGGGGCGTCATGTAAACCACCCGGGGCCTGTGGCCGATGCGGTCGCAGAGTGCCGTATAGGCGCGGTAAATGGGCTCCGCCTGCATGACCATTCCGGCGCCTCCGCCGTAAGGGTAGTCGTCCACCTTTCCGTGGCGCTCCAGGGTGTAATCACGGATGTTGATGGCCTCAAAGGACAGAAGCCCATTGGAGGCGGCCCGTCCCAGGATACTGGTATTTAACCCGTTCATGACCATTTCCGGAAACAATGTCATTACATGAAAATTCATGGTCTTCCTCCATTACAGATCCAGGAGGCCGTCCAGCACATGGACCAGCATCTCCTGTTTTTCCAGATCCACGTTTAAGATGCAGTCTTTAATGGCCGGCAGGAGAAGCTCCTTTCCGTTCTCCATTTTTACGCAGTACACGTCGTTGGCCCCGGTCTGGAGCACATCCGTAAGAGTACCCAGGACCACCCCTTCATCTGTACGGCTGTAAGGCCAATGAGGTCAGCAATGAAGTTTTCGTCCGGCGCAAGCTCCACTGCCTGGTCCCTGGTGATCAGAAGATCCCTCTGACGCCACATCTCCACGTCATTCTTATTGTCAAACCCCTTGAATTTTAAAATGACCATGTTTTTAAAAAATTTCACATGCTCGATCTCCAGGGGTATTTTTTTTTCCTGTGTCCATGAGGACGTGTTTTAATGTCTTGAAACGGCTGTTATCGTCCGTAGTAGGGAATACCTTCACTTCTCCCCGGACACCGTGAGCCGATGTGATCACACCGACGCGAAGCAGATTTTCCATTGTTCCATCCTTTCAAAAGCGGAACCGGCGCACAGCGGCCCATGTCCCTGGCGCGCGGTCCGCAGCCGTACAAAAAAGACTGTGATCAAATTTCTCTGACCCCAGTCTTTTATGAACGTTACTGAATCTCAACCATAACCTTCTTTTCCAGTCTGGAAGACGCGGCCTTGACAACGGAGCGGATGGCCTTTGCGATCCTTCCCTGCTTGCCGATGACCTTTCCCATGTCAGAAGGAGCAACCTTGAGCTCGATGACTAATTCGTCGTCGTTCTCAGATTCTGTAACCACAACCTCGTCTGGATTATCAACCAGTGCTTTGGCGATAACTTCAACCAGTTCCTTCATGAAAACACCTCACATTACTGGGTGATGCCGGCTGCCTTTAAGAGCTTGCCAACGGTCTCAGTCGGCTGTGCGCCTGTTGCTAACCACTTCTTAGCTGCTTCCTCGTTGAATTTGATGGTGCTGGGCTCAGTGTTGGGATCGTAGATGCCAACCTCTTCGATGAAGCGACCGTCTCTCGGGGGCAACGGGAATCTGCAACGATAATTCTATAGAAAGGAGCCTTCTTCTGACCCATTCTTCTTAATCTCATCTTTACTGCCATTGTACTTTTACCTCCTTGATTATTTAAAAAGTTTTTATAAGCCATGCATAAAATGCATCTGCTGTCGTTTCTGCGGGCTAAAACGGCATCTTAAATTTGCCCATCATGCCCGAAAGTCCTCCCAGCCCGCCTTTGCGCCTGCCGCCCATCATACCGGGAAGCTGCTTCATCAGCTTTTTGGACTGTTCAAACTGCTTGACGATCCGGTTGACCTCGGCCACCTCCACGCCTGCTCCCCGGGCGATCCTCTGCTTCCTGGAAGGATTTAAGATCGACGGGTTGGCGCGCTCCTCCTTTGTCATAGAAAGGATAATAGCCTCCACACGGTCCATGGATTTCTCGTCTATATCAACATTTCCCTTCAGCTGGGACATTCCGGGCATCATATTCAGGATGCTGCCCATACCGCCCATCTTTTTGATCTGGTTCATCTGATCCAGGAAATCGTTATAATCGAATTCGGCCTTCCGGAGCTTCTGGGACAGTTCCTTTGCCTTCTCTTCGCTCACCTCAAACTCGGCTTTTTCGATCAGGGAAAGGATATCGCCCATTCCCAGGATCCTGGAAGCCACGGTCGGGATAAAACTGTTCCAGGTCGGAAAGCTTTTCTCCCATACCCACATACAGGATGGGGCGGCCTGTGACAGAGCGGATCGAAAGCGCCGCGCCGCCTCTGGTGTCGCCGTCCAGCTTTGTGAGGATCACGCCGTCAACACCGATCTTATCATTGAAGCTTCCGGCCACATTGACTGCGTCCTGGCCCGTCATGGCATCGACCACAAGAATGGTCTGATCCACATGGACCGCTTCCTTGATCTGGACAAGCTCCTCCATCATGGCCTCATCAATCTGAAGCCGTCCGGCCGTATCCAGGAATACCAGGTTACAGCCTTCTTTTTTTGCGTGCTCCACCGCCGCTTTCGCAATATTCACCGGAGAATTGTTCTCTCCCATGGAGAATACGGGAACACCCACCTTTTCACCGTTGACCTGCAGCTGCTTAATGGCTGCCGGGCGGTAGATATCACAGGCCGCCAGCATGGGATTCCTTCCTTTGGCCTTGAATTTTCCCGCCAGCTTTGCGGTGGTGGTCGTCTTACCGGCACCCTGAAGACCGATCATCATGATCACGGTGATCTCATTCTGGGGCTTTAAGGCGATCTCAGTGGTCTCGGAGCCCATAAGCTTCACAAGCTCCTCGTTTACGATCTTTATCACCATCTGTCCCGGAGTCAGGCTTGTAAGAACATCCTGTCCCACTGCCCGTTCCTGTACAGAACTGATGAACTGTTTTACGACTTTAAAACTTACATCCGCCTCCAGAAGCGCCATTTTCACTTCCTTCAGTGCGGTCTTTACATCGGCTTCGGTTAAACGCCCTTTGCCTCTTAAGTTTTTAAAGACATT
>VOFH01000130.1_pt1 | contig 44000 bp, 84 predicted proteins | sample 5384091 | NCBI WGS metagenome assembly VOFH01 (sample SAMN12384727, study PRJNA508395) | human gut metagenome | isolation source: healthy gut G | host: Homo sapiens
AAATGTACAATTGCTTATTCGTAAGTTCAAAAGGCAATCCTGTTCTCCTCCATGCTCATACGGATCTCCTCTTCCATCCGCTTCCGGTAGCCAATATCCATCAGAGAACAGAGTATATACTCAGGCGTATCCGGATTATAGGTGCACTGGACCAGCAGCCATAAAACTTTTCCAGTACGGTGCTTTCCCCGGAATTCCATCTGAAATTTGGTTGTTCCGGCACCTGCATAATCCAGTACCTTCCGATGGATCTCCGGATACTCCTCTTCCGGCAGTATAAACCTGACATTTATAAATCCCTGTTCTTCCGCATTTTGCGGAGTATATCCATAAATATCATAATAAAACCGATTTGCATATAAGATTGTCAGATCATCATCCAGCGCCACCTGACAAATGCCGCATGGCACCAGATCAGTATGTTTTTATAGCGCTCCAATATAGATCCTTCCATTTATCTGCTTCCTTCCTGTATATCGCCTGGGTTCTGAACCGGAATCAAACAACTTCCGGTTGTTTCATATTACCCCTCCTCCGGAAAAAAAGTCAATAAACCCGGCAATCGGACGGCGGCGGTAATTCCTCTGCCTCACCTCCAAAATAATAAATGCGGAAAGCATGCCTAACCATGCCCAGGTTAGAGCTTTCCGCATAAAAAAGGAAAATAAGTATATTTAAGAGTTCCAGACTCCATCAGGTCCTATTTTATAACCGTCAATGTCTGTATCGGCGGCCATCAAACCATCCGCATAGAAGTAGTACCACCTGCCTCCTTATATTTTCATAATGTAGTTACATCTGCCCTCAACTTCCTCCTTTCCCAAGATGAACGAATCTGTTCATATCCCTTAAACGACGAAATGCGAACGGCCGAAGCCATTCGCAATTTCTGATTTTATTATATCAAGCCGCGGGGCGGTTGTCAAAATTAATTTTGGAAATGATCCTGAAGTAATAATGAATAAGGTTGTATTTTCCAGATGGTATCCTACTATTTTACTTACTGACAGAAATTAGCCAATCATATATTTCATATTGCCCGGAATTCATGCAGGAAGCTACCCGCTTTGTTGCATCCCCCATGGTTTGCTCCATGCTGTATATCCAGCCACGCCTGACCGCCAGCAAACATTAATCGCATTAACTGCCGATTCGGCCATATTTAAAGCAATTTCATGATCCTCAACAAAAAGCCACACAGGAACTGTTTTTAGCTGTTCTCCCCAGTTATCTTCCCATTTTGCAATCGGGCATTGGTAATGGAATGGAACAACGCCTGCCATGCAGGAAAAAGGTATCGGATGAGAGGAAACAATCTGGATTGCGGCATCTGCCCCCATACTCGCTCCTATAATACTGATTTTATTGCAATCGATCTTATAAGTATCTGCTACAGATTCAATCAATTCCATAATAGACGGTTCGATACCTGGCCACATACCTTTCCAGCCATGATCCAATTCCGGCGGTAGATAAGGAACCAGAATATAAGCGGATGATCCCCCTTTCCTCCTTCCCGCAAGGCAGCAAAATATTTTTCATTTTTAAATCATCTATGTTATCCCCAAGTCCATGCCCATGTGAATATACAATTAACGGCATATTTTCAGTTGGATTTTCTGGTGAGAAAATGTAATATTGAAACTCATCCATCTGACTTGTTTTCATTGATCGCTTATTAAGACTGGAATATGCGGACACGATTTGTTTTCTCTTCTTTCGTCTTTACGACTCCATTCTCAACCCATGCTCCCTGTTCATTTACTGTAAATCCATCAGGAGTTGTAGTTCCTGTAAGCATTTTCCCTTCATCATCGATATAGTAACATTCACTGACACCATCGTTATTGCCGTCGATCCATTGCCATCCTGCCGCATACGCCGGAATGGCTGCGAACCCCATCAGGATTCCGGTTATAAGTAACGTACTTTTCCATCTTCTCATAAATAATCCCTCTCTGCCTTATTATTTTATTGATTATCTACAATTAAAGGTGCTGATCAAATATCGCATCAGCACCATCTTTTCTTTAAACCAGATCCCCTAGAGAAGAAATTCCCAATGCACAAGTCCAGCATTCTTATTTGTCTTTGCAAGATAAAGCGCCTGATCCGCCTTGTTCAATAGAACCCCGTAAGAATTATTTCCCTTTGAAGTAAACGTAACCCCACACTAATGGAGACCGGTTCATGCATTTGCAGTAACTTTTGCCTTTTCTCCCCAGTCTGTATTCAGCATTGTGAAGAAACCTTCCATCTCCCCTTTATGGTTCATACCAGGTAAAAACAGAGTAAATTCATCTCCGCCAACACGACCAGCTAAGGCATTCGGTGTAATTACCGACTTCAGGCTTTCTGAAAATGAAATCAACGTCTTATCTCCGGCAGGATGACCGTATTGATCATTAATATTTTTAAACATATCTATATCTATCATTAAAAATGCACCGCTATCCCCAGCTGTCAGAAAGCGCTCACAGGTTTCTTTAAAATACAGCCGGTTTAATAATCCAGTCAGAGAATCGTGTCTCAGATTATACACAATTTGTGTATAGGTCTGTTCCACCATATGATGGGGAAAAATTCATCACTCGCCTGATTTGGATCGGCTACAGACTGATGAATATGTACTATTTTCCAGCCACATTCCGCTTTTTCCAGCACAATTGTGAATCGAAAACACATATCATACAGGATCCCTTCATCGGCATCTTCTCTTACAGCCAGTTCTCCCATCACGAGAGAATGGGAATCAGAAAGTTCAGTTGTCTGATACCACTGATCCCGGATGATAAAACGCCCTGTCCATTCTTGACTTTCCTCTTCTATCTTAGCAATAAATTCCTGTAAATTTCTTTCAACTTCATGAGCACCCGTTCTATAATGCTGATTTTATCGGAGATAAAATCGCTTATAAGATCATACCTGCGCTCCTCTAAATAACTTTTCCAAATAAAACGGCAAAAATCATTTGCACTTATATTCTTTTCCATCTTTGCATTTACCTGTTCTTTCAAGTCTCAGATTAATCAAACATTTATACCATTATTACTGTCTTTACAAATTACAGTCCCTGTTCTCTTAACTATTACATTTTATATCATAATACCGCCTCGCCATTTCGCAACAAACTGCATTTTCGACTGTAGTCATGTCAGCCTCGGAACACGAAAAAGATGTTTTGCACAGCATCAGCATTTTCATTATTTGAAATCCTCTGTTCCCGGTTTCTTTCATCACCTGTAATTCTTTATATGCTTCGCATAATTCAGAATCATTTTTCTCTGCACGAATTCTTCCAGATTCATAGTATACCCCTTTCTCGCCCATCTCGCCTTTTATCTGCTTTATTCTTTCACCCGACATTATACAGACCCATTCACATGCCGCACCTTCGTCCAATAAAGCCTCCGCATAGCTATTATACCATACGCGGTGACCATTTTCACTATCATAAATATATTCATAAATACGCGCTGATATAAGAATGTGCATATCAAATGCCTGTATTATAGAAGGGACGGGTATCATTGCGATCATTGGGGGGTACTTAAAGAACTTATGCTATAACGAAGTTAGAGAGGTAAACCTTCTTTAGTAATGACAATACAAGCTATGCCCATCAAATTCTGATTCATAATCAACATTCATCTGATCTACTTCCTCGTCCAATTTCTTACCTCCCTGCGCTTCCTCTAATAATTACTAAATTTAGATTAAATATAGCTTTATTATAATCCGAAGCATTAGGAAAAATAGCTGCCATCCTGATTATTTTTTTGCCGTTTATTCGTTTTAATTACCTTTTTAATTTATTTTTCGTCACATTCTTGACTTATCATGGGTTTTATGTGTATGATTAAAAGCATAGAAACAGGAGGAATACATATATGAAACAGGATTTAGCAGCCTTAGAAGAGGAAAATAAAAAACTAAGTAAACTGGCCAACCACGACTGGTTAACCAGCATTTATAACCGTGGTGCTACAGAGACTAAGATCAATCAGTTGCTGTCCGAAAAAAAGACAGGTGTCCTTTTCGTACTGGACATGGATCACTTTAAACAGATCAACGACCGATATGGTCATATTGCCGGTGATTGTGTTCTCCAGGAGGTCGTCAGAATCCTGAACCTCATGACCTTCAAACAGGATATTTTAGGCCGGATAGGCGGAGATGAATTCGTGATCTATATGCCGATCGAACAGAATCAGAATTTTATCGATGAGCGGTGCTATCAGATCCGAATCCGCCTTTTGGGTATCCAAATGACTAATCCGCTTATCAATGGTATCTCCGCCACTGTGTGTGGAAGTCTGTATCAGCCCGGGGATGATTACAAAAGTCTGTTTGACCGCGCTGATCAGCTTCTTTTAGCGGAGAAACGGAAAAAAGACAGGAAACCGGTTGTGGCGGCGGCCGAGCAGCGCCGTTCTGCCGCCAGAAAAAGCATCGATATCGATATGGCACTGATTCGCTCCGAATTGTCAGAGCAGGAGCTTATTTCCGGCGCATACTGCCAGGATTATGAGACCTTCAAAAGAATATACCGCTTTGTAGAACGCAGACTACGCCGAAGCAGTGAGAGCGTCTACATTATTCTCTTTACTTTGACTGATAAAATGGTGATTTACCAAAGCTGCTAACCCGTGAGAAGCAGATAGATACCTTAAAATCTGTAATTCAGCATTCGCTTCGTCTCGGCGACGTTTTCACCCAGTACAGCAGCTGTCAATATCTCATTATGGTTTCTGACGTGAACAGTCAAAATGTGGAACTGATTGCCCAGAGAATCTCGAATCTTTTTTTCAGCGATGACTGAGATTGAAGATAAGCTTCTCTTTGCATCACTGCTTCCGCTGAAACCAGCAGGAACTTCTTAACGTCATAAAAACTCCGAAAGCAAAGTTTAAACCGTTTCCGGAGTTTTCTATTTCATTATTTATTTCTCGTTCCAATTCCATGATCTATACGATTACTGAAAAAGCAGCTTAAGTCTTCTCATGGCTTCTTATAGGAAAGCCTGCAAAGCCGCATGACATCAGGTTTTCTTTATAAGTGATTTTCAACAACTAATATTTCTTTACTGAGCATTTGGGTAAGTCGGTCACCACAAACTTTCTTTTCCAACCAGTATATACAACGATAGAGGTCCTTCTCTTTTTTGGGTGTGAGGGTATAGTTGCCCTATTTGGTATCTTCTAACCGTAAAGTCAGTTCCGTGAGGAGCGTAAACGTTCCTGCAAGGGGTATTTGAGGTCCTGTAAATAAATCAGCAAGTGATTTGAGTAATGTGTGTGTACACTCAAACACTACTTCTGCTATTGTAAGTGAAGATGTCTCTGGTTTGATAGAAACACCATTCCATGTATCGGCTATTCCAATGTCTTCTGGTGTAATATTTTGATAATGTCCATTCATTCCTTTATATCTTTGCTGTAATTATATGTTTGCTTCACTCCATGCCAAATATAGGATGCAGAATTTAACGAATAGTAATATATTCCATTAATCAATTTTATGTCATCCCCATGGTCATTACCATTTATACAAAATAGGATTTTTTTCTACGCAGAATTCCGTTCTTCTAATACTTTGCGTACAGCCTCTCTGTTGATAATACCTCTTGAATGATTTCCGGCAATGAAGTCATTAGCCAGGCTTTGATGTGAACATATAATATAAAAATAATTTTCATCGGCAATTTCCTTTTTAACCATTCCCTCTTTCGATTCCAATATTCCAGTGCACACCTGTCAAATATTGTGGCACATCATCTTAGCTATTCTTATAAAGCGTTATTATTATTTGGGCACCATCTTTGCATTCTGCATATGAGTGATTCTAGCAAAAATCCAGTTATAAGAACACCATAATCGATTGGAAGGATGACTATTATTTATACTTATATAAATCTTTTTTCTAACTCTATGAACTACCTTTTTACTTTTGATAAAAATTTTCAAATCATGAATTAGCTCTTTAATAGCAACTACAGCAAAAACTATTGCCAAGATAAACAAAATAGCGACACCTATACCAACAAAATATTGCGTAAACCTATTTTCCATTCCGAAAACCATAACACAGATATATGTCAATATTGCAAATGTTATATAAATAACAGGAAGAACTGTCGAGAATTTCTCAGTTGTACTTTTTGCAATAAATTTTTTCAATAAAATTAGGTTCTATGTACCCTATTTCACTTCTTAACTTTTGATTATTGCGCTTAATATCTTTGTAAAATTTTTTCATAAGCAACTACGGTATCTTTATGATCTACCAGTGATTCCTCCAGCTTACTAAATAGCTTTTGGTTTCTTCCGTAACATATTTATCGTACGCTTTAATTCTAACCTTAATCTGGCTCACATAATTGTCATAAGCAGTATAAGTAAAATCAAGGTCTTCCCCCATACAAGAGCTGGATAATAGAATTTATTATAGGATATCTCGAGTTTATTAGTTGGACGTTTTTTAAATATCTCGTAACGCGTTATTATAAATGTCAATGATGCAGTTATTATTGATACTATAATATTTCCGAATATTTCCATACTAACGCTCCTGTCTTACGTATTTAGATTACTTTTTGTCTTGTTTTAATATTAATCCCTGAAAGGCTGCGATTTTGCTGTATTAAAAAGTAATTGCATTACATACTGCACTCAATGTAGGAATTTTACCTGCTTTATCTTTGCTTTGTATTCTAGCCACCGTTTCTGTGAATCTTGAAATTCTCCGTCTACCATTTATTTCTTCCTCTCATCAATACCTTTACACCATTATACTGAATATATTCAGTATATTCAATTATCATTTACAAAGTCTAATAATCGCAAGAGGTGCTAATATGATCCGTTACGAGCCACTATGGAAAACTATGGCTAAAAGGATATTACGACCTGCCAGCTTGTATAAACTACGAAAGACTAAGGCATACCATAACTCTAATATGCCTTAGTCTTTTTATAATACTAGTTCTTTTAACCAGTTTCTTCAATATGTGAGTTTTGAGAACTGCACTATCCATGTCACTCCATATCGTCGCTGGTCTTATCGTCACCGTTTCCGGTGTCAGCTTCATGTCTGGCGTCCCATTATCGCCGTCTGTGCTGTTGTTGCGGTCGATATTCGTGTTGTCCGCACTACTGTCGGGTTTTGCTGGCGTTGATTTCATCGTCGCCATTCCCGTCGTCTGCAATATTGTCGGATTCGCCGCCTGTCATATCATCACCGTTCACGTCGCCTGCGTCGTCGCCGGGTTGTCTGACGTTGATTTCATCGTCGTCGTTTGTGTCATTTCGGCTCCACCATCGCTTATCTCGCCGCTTTCATTTTGTCATCACCGGTTCGCTTCCGTTCGTTACATCGCTGTCCAACACAGCGGAGGAGTTCGTCAGGTCGGTTTCGCCGGAGATTTCCGGTTCAACCAGAGCTGCCTCGTCCAGTAAATCCACCTCGTTTATATCGGAATCGATGACATAGGTTGGTTCAAGGAATACTCTCAAGTAGAAGATATCGTTATCATCGGATGGTAAAAATTTCCTCCTTGTCCTCCGCTTTATATGGGGCGTCATCGCTCAAATAACTAGCATTCGTGAAGAAATCTGATATGTTCGATTGGAAGATCAAAGGAAAAGGAGTCCATAAAATAATAATCGTCCGAATAAACCAATTCCGCTTCCGTGAAATAATCGCTCTCTACAGCAGTAATTTTCACGTAAGCCAAGTATATCGTGGATCCGTTGAGCGCGCGCTCAGCGAAGGTGAGTGCGGACGGTCTTGGTTTCAATTCAAAATCATAGGATCCACCGGATGTGAATAACGGCGTATATGAACTCTCGCTTTTAAGCACTTTTCCCCATAAGCCTTGTAGGAGTAACAATTTTTCCGGCACGTCGCATTCATAGTATCCGTTCTCATCCGCGGTAACAGATGATATAAGCTGTGAAGAAGCATCATAAAATTCAATAGTTCCGAATGGAATGCGGCCCTACACCTGATTCTGGGTTATAGCCATTGATAGCCGGACATTCGAGGTATCCGTACATCCGCTCGCCTGTTTCTTCGGAGGTCGGCGTAAGCTCCCATGAGAAGTCGGCGGTTTTATTTTCCTCGATTTCAATAGTTCCGTCCGCGCCTTATACTTAGGGTGGGAAATGCGAACCGTGTACGTTCCCACCGGAAGCAAACCGCTGCCGTGTCCGTTTGTATCGGTGTGGATTTCTGCGAGTCTGGTATTGTCCAGAATAATCTCAAGCTTCGCGTTTTCGATGAGTTCACCGCTTTCTGCACTTATAACCGTGGCTGTCCATGGGCTTTTCGAAACTTTCTCGGGCTTCAGAGCAATTTCAAACGTTGTGTCCTTTCCCGTTTCAATGGTTATCCTGGATTCACTCTCATTATAAAACGGAGCAGAAACGCAAAGCGTATAGCTTCCGGCTTCTTTTTGTGCCCTTGAAGCTTCCATTCGCGTCAGAGAAGATGGTTTCAATCAGCGCACCCTCTTGTAAAAGCTCTATTCTGGCATAACTTATAGGAGTATGAGTTATTGAATCTGTTACAAGCCCAGCGTAACTTCCTTTATCCTTTTCACTTCTGGTACATTTCGGCACAATCCCAGTTTCTTCAATATGCAGGTTTCCAAGAACTACTGCACCAATCGGAATAGTTTTCCTTATATTAAAATAATCGGGGCCAATCTGAGCGAAAAGCGATGCAGCCAGACTGATCTTTACGTCGCAGCATGTTTGTTTCGGTTGATCACTGATAACTTTGAGTTCACCATTTAATTCTACTCCAGCTCTTCCTCAACCTCACTTGATTTAATTCCAAATACTTTAAGCTTCGCCGAACTTTGCACGTAAAGTCCTAACGCTCCATTATAAGTAATATCACTAATTGCCGGATCTACAATACAAATCGGCTTAAACCCTTCGCTCTTTGTATACTCCACTCCAGTTTGACTATTCGTCGATATAGCCAATTGCACGCCGCCATCTGCTGATATCACTACGCTAACATGCTCCTCTATCCAGACAACTGCATTGATAGGAACTCGAATTATTCAATCTCTACTTCAATTGGCACCTTTTCCCCTTCCATAGCAATCTTTGCGGTAGTTGTAAATGTACTATCAGAATCAACTTGCCATTATCATAATTCAATAACTTTCCTTCTTTATCCGCATTGTACTGATATGTAGCACTATTAAGGCGTAGATAACCAGAATAAGAGACAGGGCCAACTGTTGCCTTTAGATTTAAGCCATTAAAACAATTAAACTTCACAGTTCCAGACGAACGAAGCATTCTTCCTGCCTGAGTAACAGTTACTCCTTCTGCAGGTATAAACTCACTCTCAGATGTTTCCGTTCGGAAATATGAAGAGAATCGATCACTTCTTCAATTCTGGTTCTTCATAATAGACTTGCTTACCATTTGTTGTTTCTTTGACATCTATTACCTTGACTGCAATATCTCCTTCTGAAGATGCTTCATTATGAAGAACATAGATTTGTCCCTCTTCAAATTTATCTGAACTGGAAGCATTAGAATTGTAATAATATTATCGTCTTCATTATTAAAAATTCCAAGCTGAGGCCTTAACATCTTTTTGCAAATTCAACGCCTTCAATTTCCGGGAGAGGCGTCGAGGTGTCATCAGAACTTCCGTCACCCCCACTGGAACTTCCTCCGCCAGAACCGCTTCCGCCACTGGAACTTCCTCCTCCGGAGCTACTTCCGCCACTGGAACTTCCTCCTCGGAACTACTTCCGCCACTGCTATGGCTTCCTCCACCACCGCCACCGCCGCCGGAACCACCTCCGCCTCTTGTTATGCCACCGGAAACTTTTCCGCTCCCAGGCGTTGTGGCTGTTGTTATAATACCTTTTCCTTCAATAAATTGTACCACTCCATTTACTGTCCATCTTCCGTCTGCATTTACCTCATATCCGTCCGGAGTAATGCAATTTGCATATTTTTCCATCTGCATCGAAGGAATAGCTGTAACCATCAATCCATGCCCATTGGTTGGATAATGCTCTTCCGTAATAGCCATCATGAACCGTGTTTAAAAGTACCATATTTGATTTTCTTGATACCATCCTGTTTGCAGCTTGCCATTTTCGTCAAAATGATATCGACCTGTTCCATCATTTATCCAGCCAGTCTTAGAACCATTCTGCTCGTAGAACCAGTCTGAATTTTTCTGTTTCCATCCTTCAGCATATGCAGTATTCTGCATTAACATAATAAAATCAATATCCACGTCAATATGCCTTTGATTTTGCGCTTATTCACTGATTATCCCCCTCCTGAATCAATTAATTATTAGATCTTATATTAAATATAGCAATATTAGATAATACAGTCAAACAAATTTTAGTAAATATTCCCCAAAATTATTAGGAGTTAATTTTTGTAAAGTCTATTGACTTTTTCTATAAATTCGTTCTAAATCATCATTTACTAATATGCTTTCAGCAAAAATAAACCGATGTTCCCATACTATTATTAGATGGAACGTCGGTTTACCTTTTGTTTTCTCTGCTATAATCCCTGTTTATTTTTCACAACTGATTTCATTACTCATATGAGCTATAAGTTTCGTTTTGTTATTAGTTTCTTTTAACAAATGCAGACCCTCTTGATCACATCATTACCGAAACATTAGACTATCTACAGTGCTGTCTCGGCTTTCCAGTTCCCTTTAATCAGTTTGCCGCCACTTTTTGCCCCTTTTATAACATCAAAAAATGGGGAAGCCGCAAAACATCAGGTTTTCCGGCTTCCCACACTAAAAGGGAGGATAAGTATTCACTCATCTTTGGTATACTCTATTTTAAACAAAAATGATTTTCTATACACTTCCCGAATCATTTATTTCCATTTTTATTTTTTCGTACCGTTTTTTATCCGTTTCTTCTAATTGTTTTAAAAGCCCCTCCAGGTAAATACGGTCAAGTTTGCGTTTATCTTCCATTTCTGTCCATCCGGCTTCAGTGCCTTTTGCTCCAGTGCCGCCATCTCTTCCCGGCACTTAAAAATCCGGGCTTCCAGCCCCGTTATGCTCGGTCCTTTCATGATAGCCGGAAGGTCCAGCGTTCTCGTCAGAAATTCCTGCATGACGGTCTCCGCCATTTCATCATCCTGGAAAATCCGCCGGAAAAATTCCCGGCTCCACGGTAAAAATCTTCCTGTTCCGACTCCGTCTCCCCCTCCGCCAGTGACCAGAAAACCATGCTCAGAAGGAATCAGACACACAGCACCTTCCCTGACCGTCTCCAAGGAATAAGTCGACTCCCTGTTCCATGTTTTTCCATAACTTCGCGGACAAGATCGTATAAATACCATCTCAGTTCATCCAAATCGTTTCACCTCTGATTCAACCTTTATTCCTGTCCATGATTCTGTCTCATGGCCCAATTCCTTATGATACCAATTTCTTATGACTCCAATCCCTTATTCTTCCATTTACCAATCCTGTAGAATATTACAGTCAATACCGCGCCCAATACCCAGGAGATCAGAAGGGATACCCAGATACACTCGTATCTGCCTCCCGGAAGTTCCGGCGTCTTTGTAAAATAAGCGATGCCGTATGCCAGCGGAACACGGATAAATACAGTCGTTACAATGGAAATCCACATGGGTGTCATGGTATCACCGGCGCCTCTCATGACACCGGAGAGACTCTGCGTCACCGCCATGGCGATATAGCCAACTGCCAGAATCTTCATCATATTGGCACTCAGCGCAACAAGCTCCGAGGTATTGGTAAAGATCCCCATCAGATACTTGCCAAAATCAGAATCAGAGCTGTGATCACTGCTGACGTTCCAGCAGCTATCATGGTTCCCTGCTTAGCGCCTTTATGTACCCGTTCAATCTCCTTTGCACCTACATTCTGGCCGGAATATGTGGTCATTGCCGTGCCAAAGGAGAAATTGGGCATCATGGCAAATCCGTCGACACGCATAATAATAACATTCGCGGCGATAACCATTTCACCGAAGCTGTTGGTCAGCGACTGTACGATAACCATCGCCATGGAGAAGATCGCCTGGGTAATACCGGACGGAAGCCCCAGCCGCAGGATCGTCATGATATTCTCCATATCCGGCTTTGAGATATTGGAACTTCAGATCAAAGACATCCGTCATCCGTTTCAGTTTAAAGAAACAGAGGACCGCGGATACCATCTGTGCAATGACCGTAGCCAGAGCAACACCCGCCACCCCCATCTGCAGGCCCGCTACGAACCAGAGATCCAGAATGATGTTGATTACCGTTGCAATCAGCAGATAGATCAGAGCTGACAGCGAATCACCAAGACCTCTTAAGATACCGCAGAACATATTGTAATAGGCGACGCCCATGATTCCCACAATCAGAATCAGCAGATAGGAGGTACACCAGTCAATGATGCTGGCCGGTGTGTTCAGCATTTTTAAAAAGTGGCCGGATTGTCACCGAACCGAATACCATAATGATCAGCGAGGCCGCCGCAGTCAAGGTAATGGTGCTCCCGATCGTCTTCGACAGATGCTCCCTGTCCTTTTGCTCCAAAAAACTGTGATACCATGATACTGGTTCCCATCGATATGCCAATAAAAAGTACCAGCAGCAGATTTAAAATCGGGCTGGCACTTCCAACCGCCGCAAGGGCATTATCTCCTACATACTTTCCGACCACGATACTGTCTACCGTGTTATAAAGCTGCTGTGCGATATTACCGATTAACATGGGAATCGTAAAAATAACGATCTGTTTCCATGGCTTCCCCCACCGTCATATCTGTCTGCGCAAATAAAGCTTTTTAACTTTCCACCCATACGTCCTACCAACTTCCTTCTCTTTCGAAATAAAAGCCTGATCCACACGACTCTGTTTTCAGGCGAATATCTTTATTATATCGAATAATAAAAGAAACTACAAGTAGTTTCCGGTTTTACAGTACAGTACCTGCAACAGTCCGGCCTGCACTCCCGGCTAAACTGTTACCAGTCCTGAATAATATGGCGAGGGAGGAGCCGGTCATCCCTGAAGATACAGTAAAACCGGGGCGTCAAGTACGTCTCCAGTTACCAATTGGATCATACTGCGAGATATATTACAGTGATAAGAAAAATAAAGAAAAAGAAACGTTCCACAGATCACATTTCAATGGAGCGTTTCTTAAATATTATTTTCATTTCATTATTCTCAGTACTGAGTTACAACTCCGCTATTTTTTCGTATTCTGCGCAGTTTAATCACCTGATGATCCTCATTTGCATGAGTCGGGAACAGGAACAGATCACCCTGCTTATTGGCAGCCAGATCATGGGCACGCAGATCGGAATTAAAGGTTCCCAGCTGCGCCACCATATTCATATCCAAATCGAACACAGTCAGATAACCCGCGCGCCCCACAACATAAATATACTTCGCCATCAGTATCCACGCCGGAAGGCATTCCCATGTTATTACTGCAGTAGCCTATTACATTGCCGTCTGTATCAAATACATGCACAGCATCCTTTTCTCTGTCACAGATCCAGATATGGTCCGCGCATCCACGCACAGCGCATGAACGATCAGCATATCTCCCGGAGTGTCCTCATAGGGCTTTTCCCAGTCTCCCACGCCGCCGAAGGTCTTTCGGTAAGTACCGTCCGCATTAAAGATATGTACGGCCCGGTTCCCATATCCATCTGCAAATATATATTCTCCGCTGGAAGTCATATCCACATCAGTCGGCATGTTAAAGGGGCCCGCAACTCGTTTTACACGGCGTCGCGCTTCATAAAAAGCCCATTCCTACTATGCCGATGTGAAGGCTCTGTGGGAAAATCTTTCCATCTCTGCGCGTATCCTGGCCAGTGTCCCCATATCCATCCCTGTGTCACTGGGCTTTCCTGCTTCACCAAAATCACGAATCAGTGTTCCGTCCGTATCAAATTCGCGTACGATATGATTATGGGTATCCGTACACAGAATCGTGTTCTGCGGCGTATATTTAATAAAATGCAGGTAATCGCCCAACAGTTCCCCTCCAAATCCTTTCATATACGTCCCATCTGGTGCCAGCTTCACGATCTGGCTGGGATTTCCGCGCATACCCAGATAGACATTTCCTTCCTGATCGGTACAGCCGCCCGCAATACTGGCATTGGCACATTATCCGGTAAATTTCTCGCAAAATCAGAAATATACTCATAGGCAAACTCACCGCAGGAATATACTGTTTTCTGAATCTCATCTCGTCTGGAATCACAATGTAAAATCTTCATGGCTTTTCTTCCTCTTTTCTTTATTTCCTATTCCTCTACGTTCTACACTTCCACTTTTATAACAATTTTCTCATACTGCATGGTTCTCCCACTGCACAATGCGGCTTATGTGCATCTTCCGGAGCCAGAATCACATATTCTCCAGGATGCAGAATCACCATCCCCTCATATTCAGGCCCTTCCCAATAGCCCATATCCTTTTCCGGATCGTAGGTCTCCCTTTCTGTAAGACCATCACGCCCCGTCACCCCGATCCCTTCCAGTCCATGAATCACATAATGAATATCAAAGTGACAGTCATGGGTTTCATAATCAATTCCAGCCGCCGGTTCTGTCTCATAGCTCTGTACTTGAACAATCACACCTGGGCATAATTCAAAGTTACCAATCGGCAGTTTTTCCAACCCCCTCCTGCTTTAAAAAAGCGAATGCCTCCGTAAATTTTTTCATTTTTCAGGTCATAACGATCCACATTACTAATTTTCTCAAATACCATGTTTTCCTCCTCTTCTCCGTCTTTCAAAACGGCCTGTCACAGCTGATTAATCTCCCGTACTTTATGGCATGCCACAAAAGTGATCAGGCATAACTTCTTCAAATAATGGCTGCCGTATCCGGCATTCTTCTGCCGCGTAGGGACATCTCGGTGCAAACCTGCACCCTGGCTTTGATTGATAGGTGAAGACAGTTCTCCTGCAGAAGAACCCGCTTCTCTTTTTCACATCGATATCCGGTACCGGTATGGCTGACAGCGACCCCCCTTTCGTATAGGGATGCATCGGATGGTCAAACAAGTCGTCGGAACTGCTCTTTTCCACCATACAGCCGACGTACATCACCAGAATATCATCAGAAATATGCTTCACCACCGACATATCGTGAGTAATGAATAAATAGGATAAGCGACTTTCTTCCTGAATGTCCTGAAGCAGATTGATGATCTGTGCCTGTATGGAAATATCTAAAGCTGATACAGGCTCATCACAGACAAGGAACTTAGGCCCGAGCACAAGAGCTCTGGCAATTCCGATCCGCTGTCTTCTGCCGCCGTCAAGCTCATGAGGATAGGAGTAGGCAAACCGTCTCGCCAGCCCACCTGATCCATCAGTTCGTAGACTCGCTTCCGCATCGTCTCCTTATCACGGCAGGCGCGGACGATTTTCATGGGATCCATAATCAGCTCTTCCACACACATACGGGGATTTAAAAGCCAGCGGATCCTGGAAGATCATCTGCATCTCCTTGCACATCTCCCGCCGTTTTCTGGTTTTTTAAATGGGTGATATCTTTTCCTTCAAATAAACGGTTCCTTCCGTCGCTTCGATCAACCCCAGTACCACCCGGCCCAGCGTAGATTTTCCCATCCGGACTCTCCTACCACCCCAGTGTTTTCCCTGCTTTCAGTGTAAAATTCACACCGTCCACCGCATGCAAATCCCCTGTCGGCGTTTTGAAATATCGCTTCAAATTCTTTACTTCCAGCAAATCAGCCATTCGTCCTCACCTCCCCGTGAGCCATTTTCGCCTCTTCCAGGTGAAAACAGCGGACTTTATGACCGTTCCCTGTATCTGATAGTTCCGGATGACATTTTTTACATATATCATCCGCATAAAGACAGCGCGGATGAAAACAGCATCCTTCAGGCAGTTTTGCCGGATCCGGCATCAGACCGTCAATGGGGCTCAGCCTTTTCTCCTTCCGCGTCAGCGATGGAATGGAACGGAACAATCCCATTGTATAAGGATGAGATGTTTTCTTAAAGATATCGCCGAGAGAGCCATATTCCACAATCTCTCCGGCATACATGACAGCCACTTTCTGACAGCACTCCGCTACAATCCCCAGATCATGAGTAATGAGCAGGACAGACGTTTTTAAGCGGTTCTTTAAATCGTTGATCATCTCCAGGACCTGAGCCTGTATTGTTACATCCAGAGCGGTTGTCGGCTCGTCCGCAATCAGAAGTGCCGGACTGCATGCCAGTGCCATAGCAATGACCACCGTGCTGCTTCATTCCTCCGGAAAGCTGGTGGGGATAATCGGTACTTCGCCCGGCCCGATTCCCACCATTTTTAACATATCGAGGCTTCGCTCTACGGCTTCAGCCCGAGAACACTCCATATGGAGGCTGATGGTCTCAACGATCTGGTCTCCTACCCTCATAACCGGATTGAGCGCAGTCATGGGGTCCTGAAAGACCATGGAGATCTCATTTCCCCGCAGTTTCCGCAGAGCCGCCTGATCCATGGTCACCACATTTTCTCCCTTATAAAGAATCTTACCGCCCACAATTTTCCCCGGAGGATTGGGAATCAGGTTTAATATCCCCAGCGCTGTCGTCGTCTTTCCAGCTCCGGTCTCCCCCACCAGTCCCAGCGTCTCGCCTTCCTCCAGGGACAAATCGATACCATTTACTGCCCGGAAACGTTGCCTGTTCCGTTACGTAGTGTATGTTCAAATCATTAATTTCCAGTAAGCTCATGTGATCTCCTCCCCTACTGCTTCAGCTTGGGATCCAGCGCATCACGCAGACCGTCACCCAATAAGTTGAATCCCAGCAGAGTCGTCATAATCGCCAGCCCCGGAAAAATTACCAGAGGCCAGAAATCACGGATATATGCGCGGCCGCGCTTAAGATGGCGCCCCACTCGGGCGTCGGCTCCTGAACCCCCAGTCCGACAAAGCTCAAGCTGGAAATTGTAAGAATTGCCATACCAACTTTTAAAGAGGCATCCACAATCAATGGTGCAATTGTATTAGGCAGAACGTGATGCACAATGATATATGCATGACCGGCGCCTTCTGCCCTCGCAGCCTCAATATACTGCTCATCCCGTATGGTCATAACCGTAGACCGAAGAATTCGTGCGCCTCCAGGTATACTGGCAAGTCCGACAGCGATTCCGGTATTCAGTAATCCGGTACCGAGAGCCGCTGAGATCGCAACTGCTAAAAGCAGACCGGGAATGGACATAATGATATCTATTACCCGCATGATAACCGTATCGTAAATTCCTCCGAAATATCCTGCCACCGCCCCCAGCACAGCTCCTATTACCAGAGAAATCACAACTGCTATCAACGCCACGATTAAGGACACCCGGCCCCGTATAGAATTCCGGGCCAGAAGATCGCGGCCGTACTGATCCGTGCCAAATGGATGAGCCAGACATGGATAGACAAACCGGTCACTGAATGACTGGGTACTGTAATCATACGGAGTTAGAAAGTTTGCAAATATAGTGGCAAAGAGAACGGCAGCCACCAGGATCAGCCCATACGATAGCAAGTCTGTTTTAAACAGACGGTGTATCACATCGCGCCACTGGCTGTGTTTACGAGTCAGCCCTTCCAGAGACTGTATGTATGTTTCTTTTTTCTTTTTTCCGGACATTCTGACCCCTCCTTTACTGCAGTCTTTTCTCTTCTTTCCTGACACGTACTGCGACCGGATTCTTGGATCGGCAAACGCATAGCACAAATCCACGATCAGGTTCATGATACAGATAAAGAATGCAAGAATCAGGACACAGGCGTTGATCACGGATAGTCCCGGCCCGAGATTCCGGTCAGAAGATAGGAACCGAGCCCTGGCATATTAAAAATCGTTTCAATAACCACGGATCCCGCCATCACAGTTCCTAACTGCATGCCTACCACCGTCAGAATCGGAATCACAGCATTGTGCAGCGCATGACGCCAGATTACTGTATTTTCCCTACAGCCCTTTGCTCTGGCCGTCCTGATATAATCGGAACGGATCACCTCCAGCATGGACGATCGGGACATACGGGCCACATTGGCCACAGTTCCCATGGAATTTGCCAGGACTGGAAGCACCATATACCTCCAGTTTCCCATTCCGGTGGCCGGCAGCCATTTTAACTTCAGTGCAAACACGATAATGCAGATAAGAGCCAGCCAAAAGTTAGGCATGGCCGCGAAAAAAGAGAACCTGCCGTGACGCTGTAATCCATCGCTGAATACTGTTTTGTGGCGGATATTACTCCCGAATGGAACGCCGATCAGTGTGGTGACAATTACACTCAGCACGCCCAGCTTTACGGTGATGCCAATACGGGAAATAATTTCTCCACTGACCGCATGCCCATATGTATAGGAATTACCAAAATCAAATTTTGTGACAATGTTCACAATGTAACGGATATACTGTACAAAAAACGGTTGGTCCAGCCCCAGCTCATGTTTTAAGCTGGCGTATGTTTCCGGTGTATACCCGCTGGCTCCCAGCATGGACATAACCGGATCCCCCGGCGCAAAGTAACTGATACTGAAAACGATCAGCAGCACGCCGAGGCAGACTGGTACGATCCATAAGATGCGTTTCAAGATATATTTAGCCATTTTGTCAACCTCGTTTCACTTCCTGTTATTTTAGAGTAACGTAACGCAGGTTTGCACTTACCGCGCTGTGCAGGCTGACGCTTTCGATCTTCTCCGGATTGTAGGCTACAGCGTCCACTGACTCGTAAAGCGGGATAATCATGGCATGATCATGAACGTACTGCTGAAGTTCTGCGTATTTCTCCTTGCGCACATCGTCATCCGTCGTATAGTTTGCTTCTTTATAAAGTGTCACAAATGTCTCATCTGAAATGGCCGCAAATGGGAACGTCGCCAGTTCAGCCGGGAAGAAACGAAGAGAAATATAGGGTTCCCCGCATACGGAGCCGGTATCGGAATCCTGGAAATTCAAGTCAGTACCGCCCTCTGTCAGCCATGCGGAAAACGCGGTTGGGAAGTCGGTGAAGTTCATCTGAAGATTGATACCCAGCTGCTGTAAGTAAAACTGAATTACAGTGGCTGCATTGGTCTTAACCGCCTGATCCACAGTCGTCATATTCAGTGTGAAGTTCACGGTTGATCCATCTGTCATAACCAGCTGCCTCCATATACTGTTTTGCCTTCTCGGATCATACTCATAAGACACCGGTGTCTTTGTAGTATGGGCTTACAGATGTGATGATGGATCTCGGCACCTCTGCCAGTTCCCCACGGGCCGATTCTGCAACGTCCTGCCAGTTTACGCCGTAGGCAATTGCCAGACGCACATTCTCATCCTTCATGTACTGATTATTATTATCCAGTGCCAGAAGGATATTTTCTGCCTTCATGAGTCGTCATAACTGCAATCTTATCATCGGTCATCGCACGGCTGTAATCGCTTCTCCGCGATGTTAAGCGCCAAATCGATTTCTCCGGTCTCCAGAGCCATATACATGGCGGAATCTTCCGCATAATGATTGATTTTAACTGTGTCTGCGCCTGAAAAATCACCCCAGTAATTATCACGGCGTTTCAGCGTCACATAGGAGTCTGTGACATATTCGGCGACTTCATAAGGTCCGGAACCATTGGGTGCATTAAGCCACGGATCAATGTTGTCAAAACCAGTTTCCTCACACCAGGACTGATCGAGCAGATATACGACGCCCATATTGATAATACCCGGGCCGAATTCCTGAGTATTTGCCAGATATACAGTAAAGCCGTCTTCACTTACATAAGAATTATCCCAGTCAACCGTCGCATAGTACGCAGCCTGGTTGGTCCCCTGTCCACCAGAGTCTTTATGGAGAAGAGAACATCTTCACCGGTCATCTGATTCCGTTTGCAAAGTAAACATCGTCTCTGCACTCCATCACAAAGGTGGTGCCGTCTTCTTCGTAGTACCATTTTTTAAGATATCGGAGAATGCATTGTTCTCCTTCGTCATAATAGAACAGGTAGTCGTAAACAAGGTAACAGCCCCAATGACATACTTCATTTTCACTTCCCGGCATAAATGTTCCAAGCACATTAATTGTACCCACATTCAGAGTCTTTTTCTCCCCCGCCTTCACCCGATTTTGCCCGGCTTTAGTTCCGGCATGCTGGTGTTTCCGCCGGATGCCGTCGTACCTTCTCCCGTATTCCTGTTCCGCCTCCGCACGCTGTCATGCTCATGACCAGCGCCGCGGCAAGAAGCAATGCCCCCAGTTTTTTCATTGTTAAACTCCTCCTTTTATTTTTGCTTAATTTTGATTTATTCAGCAAGACACTAAGCCTTCTGCTTTCTCTTCTTAATACCGGTCCGTCTCTTTATATGTCTCATATGGCTTCGGCAGCTTGGTTCACTTCTCCGTCTTCCGTCCACGCGGTACTGCCAGTGATAGGAAGTCGGTGCATTGGCCAGATTTTCCGGGCCCGGTCTTCTGCAAACAGAAGATGGACCGAAACATGGCATCCAGCCGTATACCATCTGTTGCAAAGCGTTCCTCGGCAAAAACGAACCCAGTCGCTGCCGCAGGAAAACGTATCATATCATACTGATGCAGATGAAGAATCTTCCATTTTCCTTCCTTGATACAATCCGCCCCCAGCCGCCAAATAGCACATTCTGCCTGATAGGCCTTTCCCTCTTTCGTCCTGGAAGTGAGAAGTTCTCTTTCTTCCGTAACCGCTGTTCCCAATTCTCCCGCATCTGAATCCAGTCCCAGAACAAACCACATACCTCTAACAGATTTTTCCATCCGCCGCCGTCTCGATGACAGGGGGGAAGCAGCAGCGTAAATTTGCCGGCAATATGATCCCTTCTGATAATAGGTCGCCACCTTTTTCTCGTGCAATATCTGCCGGAAGCGCCGATTTCTATGCTTATATCCTCCGACTGGACCATAGCTCGTCCATAATCTGCCCGCCCTCTCCTGCAAACAGAAGATGACAGTATGTTCCTATTAAATTTTCTATTTCCGCCCTTGGTCCTCCAGACGGCGCAGGCGGATTTCTGCAGAATCATCCATAATCCTCTCCTCCTAAAATGCGATGCACACAGGAGATGGAATCTTAAAGCCAGCCCCTGTATAATCAGTGTTTCTCCCTCAACACGGAAAAGATCAAGATACCCCTGAAACTGATAAGCCACCACCAGAAATTTTGCTTATCCGGTGTAAAATTAATATCTCTCTTGGCCTCTCACCCTCCGTCTTTATCACAGAAATAAGCGTAATTCTGCCTGTTTCCGTATCCACACCGTAAATTGAAATGGAATCTTCCCGGTTTTCTCTCCCATACCGCGGTTACTGACCGCCAGAAGGCGTCCTCCCGGACACAGCCGTATGGCGGCAGGTTCCGTTTTTCCCTTCATATCCGGAGTCCGGACAGCGATGGTCTGCACAGGGGTAAGTATCCTTTTACTGTCCGGTGCAAAATAGTAGACCGAAACTTTTTCATCATCCTGTCGGTTTACATAGAGAAATCTGCCGTCTTCGCTGAAACCATATGCCTTGGGGCCGGGTGAGCCTCCAGTTCCTCTTTCCAGACAAGCCTGTATTGATTTTCGCAGTCATAAATATAGATACTCCCCCAATCAATTCCAGCTGCCAGATATCTGCCTGCGGGTGATTTCATTACACAGTGAAGAAAGGGTCCCACCGGAGTTGTATCATGAGCCTTTACACAGGCCAGCCGCTCACCGATCCTTCCATCGTCCTGTCTCCTGAAAGCAGCCATTGTGCCTTGATAGAAATTGCTGACGTAGATTTCCGCGCTGTTGTTATCGTCGCAATACACGAAGCACGGACGCTGACCTCCTGTAACCGCCCAGTTCTGTTCTTCAAATTTCCATCGCTTATGTCATAGGCCGTAATGCCTCCGCTTGCCCTTCCCCTTAAATGTCATCCCTTCGCTCAGTACATAAGATTCCTTCTGTCCTTCGAAATTGTTAAATACCCGCATGATACATGGGCATTGTATCCATCACATGAATCTCTCCCGTTCTTTGCATTGAGTCTAATCCGGTAAATCCCCCGGCTTCCACCGGTTGAAGCAGTACCCACAAAGCCTGTATAACCATGCAAAAAAGCCTCTGCCATTCTATCGCTCCTCTCTGATTGTTTTTAACACATAATTTTTCATTCACTTTTTGCTTATGCATTTTGCTGTTTTTATATCTTCACCGACATATTTATTATCTATTTTACTTATACCATGTCTGGACGCTCCTGTAAAATTCCAAAACCGGAATAGAAAGTATAACTTTTGGATTATACTTGCAAAAGCAGAATAAAAAAAAAGCCAGATACCAGAAGCCTTTTCCTCTGACTCCCGTACTGGCATTTTAGTACTTTTTCAGCTGATTTTCCATCTGCTTTTACTCTGCATTCAGTCAATTCCATGCCCGATTTTCCCTCTGCTCCAGGATCGCTGTTTAAGGCAATCTGGTTTTTTAAAACGCTGCGTCACAAACTGAATAAAATCCTGGTTCTCAGCTGTTGTAATAATGATCTTTTCGGGTCACCAGTGTTACACTCGCCTTGCCTCACAGTCCCTGATGGGAATAAAGCAGATTCTGTCGGCCGGATCTGAATTCCTCCTGCTTCATCTCCACAGATTTATTTTCCTCAAACATCGGCATGCAGAACACACCTCCCAGACCCTTTTCTCGCTGCCGAGAACAGGACCTCCCGCTCATCAGTTTCAGCAGATTGCAGCTGATTCCGGCATTCTGAAAGATCTCCATGCCTGTCTCAAATGTCCTGGCGATGTTCTTTGCAGAATAGCAGCTGACCATTTAAATCTTGAGCGTCCAACGCTGTTCTTTCCCCAAAACGGATGAGTGTTATTCACTGCTATATAATACCTTCCTTCCATAAGATCCCGGTTTGTTAAACGGCTGTCAAGTATTTCCCCAGATTCAGTCCGGCATCTGCGTCACCGCTGGCCAGCATTGCATGAATCCGGTCTGTATCACAAAACTTCAGTTCCACCTCGCACTCCGGATGGATTTTCTTATAATCGTCCAGCATATTTCTCAACACGCCTGAAGCCCGAGGCGATCACCATGCGCCGATTATTGCGGTTTCGATTTGCCTGGATTTTAAGTTCCCTCTTCCAAAGGGAAAACGCGCTGTTAACGTATTCCAGGAAACAGCGCCCCGCCTCTGTCAGTTCAATGCGGTTCCTTTCCGTTCAAATAACAGAAAATCCAGTTCTTTTTCCAGTCTGGCAATCGCCGTGGATAATGCCGGCTGGGACACATATAGTTTCTTCGCCGCTTTCGTAATATTTTCCACAGCAGCTACCTCTCTAAAAATAGTTCAGGTGCAGCAGTTCCATTTCGTTCCTCCCTTCTCTTTCGCATTCCTCGTATTTCTATTCTTACTGTCTGCGGTATAATTTGCCATTTATAGTAAGCATAACACAGTTTATGCATTTTCACAATCAGAAAACAGGCCGGCACAGAAAAAATCCTTTCTGTACCGCCCTGTTTTTTCTCATACAATATTTTCATACTATAACCGGATGATCCTTCAGTTAAATCCTGCTGTTCCGATACTCGTTCGCCGATATCCCTTCCAGCTTCTTGAAAACCTTGGAAAAATGCGCCACATCCATGAATCCCACCTCTTCCGAGATATCGCCGATCCTCAGAGACGGGTCCTTTAACAGCTTCTTGGCCTCTTCGATCCGGATGTGGTTATAAAAGTTCGGAAAAGCTTTTTCCCAGTATGGCCGTTCAGCAGCTACTCAAATGCCACTGGCTGACATACGTCTTTTCCGCGACTTCAGCCAGAGTGATCTTCTGTGTATAATTCTCCTCCATGTATTTGAGCGCCGTCTTTACAATAAAGCTTCCGGCATTATGTTCTGATGAATCTTCATTACCACCGGCCCCGGCTCCGCATTCCTTCCGGTTCTGCTGCAGTAGTATTTGAGACTTCCGCCGTGTGCTGCGTCTTTAAAGCATGTTCCTGTTCCTTTCGTTTGTTCAGCGTATCCGCCATGAACTGAAGCGCTTCCCTTGATCTCATCCATATTGGATGGCTTCAGCAGGAAACGGTTCACCCCAGGCGTATGGCCTTCTGCGCATAATCAAAGTCCCGGTAACCGGTCAGGATGGCAATCATCATCTCCGGAAACTCCACACGGAGCGCCGCAATCATGGACAGCCCATCCATTCCTGGCATGGAAATATCCGTAAAGATAATATCCGGCCGCAGCTTTCGGATTATCTCCAGCCCCTCTAAGCCGCTGCAGGCGGTCGCTGTCACTTCACAGCCATAATCCGCCCACGGCACCACCTTGGAAATACCTTCTACTATAATCGGTTCATCGTCTATAATCACCACTCTATACATCTGCTTGCCCACTCTTCCCCGAACGTCATTTTATAAACGCGCTTTTGCTATCAGTATACCATATTCTGGACGTTTCTGAAAATAATTTTTTTATCACCCCTTAACAGCTCCGGCCGTCATTCCCTTGATAATATACTTTTGAAGGAAGATATAGACAATCAGGATCGGAATAATAACCAGTGCCACGGAAGCGGCCATGAGGCCGAAGTTCGTTCCTTCATTGGAAGTCAGCTCGTTTAACAGACGCGTGATGGCACGGTGCTGCGGAAGACGAAGCAGGAACATCTGTGTAAACAGATCGTTATAACTCCAGAGGAAAGGAAAAGATCGCTACTGTCGCAAAGGACGGTTTTGCAAGGGGTACTACAATCTTGTAAAAGATCTGGAATGGATTACAGCCTTCCAGGATAGGCCGATTCCTCCAGTTCAATGGGAGACTCCGCACATAGCCGGTCAGTACGACTATGGCAAAGGACATATTACCTGCTACCTGCGGAAGAATCACGCTCGTTAAGGAAAGCGCCAGACTCTCCGTATTGACCATATGAATGGAACTCAGCATGCGGTATACCGGGATGATTGTGGAGAATACCGGAAACATCATACCAGCTACTACCAGTGAATTAAGCGGTTTCCGAAGCTTGAAATCGTAGCGTGACCAGACCGAATGATGCCATACCGGCCAGAACAATGACAATCACTGCCACCGAAGTAGAAATTATCATACTGTTGCGGTATGCACTGAAAATACTGAGACGCTCAAATGCAGTCCGGTAGTTAGCCAGTGTAAACATCGCTCCTGTAGGAAGTGCAAAGGAATTCGAAAGGATCTCGCCCCTTCGCCTTAAAGGAGTTGATGATGACCCAGAAAATCGGATAAATCGTGGTAAGTGCCCAGAAGCCCAGAACAATGTAGATGACTACACTTCCAGCGATATTTTTTCCTCTGTTCATGATGAATCCTCCTAATAATCTTTCTCTTTGAAAATTGTGTTGATCACTTTCGCCGTCACAATTCCCAGAACTACGATCAGAACCGCTATGGCAGAGCTGTAATCGACATTTTTGGTATTAAAGGTCTGGTAGTACATGTATGTGCCGGTCAGCCATGTCTCACCCAGCGGAATTCCCTTTCGGGAACATGGTCCACGGGAGGTCAAATACCTTTAATGCACCGGTAACGCCGAGAACCACACAGGTACACATAACATTGTGAAGCAGGGAATGGAGACATATCTTACTTTCTGGAATCCCGTTGCTCCGTCGATAGCGGCAGCCATCAAAGTTCATCGGAAATATTATTGAGTCCCGTGATCAAAATCACAAAATAGAATCCCACATACTGCCACATAACAGGCAGCATCATCGTAATGAGCGCCAGTTTCTCCCCTTTCCAGTCGATGAGTTCGGTGACGCCGAAACTCTCTAACAGCTGATTCACCATGCCCTTGTCGTACAGGAAGATCAGGATTGAACATCAGACCTAACGCTGTTGCCGAAATCACGATGGGGAAAAAGTAGACCGTCCGGAAGAATTTTGCTCCATGGCTGATATTGTCAACCAGAAGTGCCAGGACAATGGCGATTCCAACCTGGCCGACGATGGTGACCACCATCATGAGGATTGTGTTTCTGACTGCTACACGCATTTTTCGTCCTGGAACATGGTAACATAGTTGGTATACCATGGATCATTCCAGCCTTTGCTGGCGGCTCCCAGTTCCGTAATCTGCTTAAAACTGTTCAAGATGTTCTGTATAAATGGATAGTATAAGAAAATTGCCATAAAGGCGAACGCCGGAACCAGAAAAAGGAACAGCGGCTTTTTTGTTTTTATAGATATTTGCTCCCATATTCTCACCCTATTTTCCGTAAAAAGCCAGAGACGAAAGGCCATTACGTCTCCGGCTTTCAATTGACAGTTATTTAGTTTGCGTGGTAAATCTCCAGGCCTTCCTTCACAGCATCCTCTGCTGATACCTTTGCCTGTTACGATCTGCGGCATGCCGTCGAAGGTTGACGTTCTGCATTCGCCCTGGAAAATATCCCTGAACAGCCGGTGTTAAGGAGGTAACGCCGCGCATCATATCCATTGCCTTCACCTGCAGGGAGTTAAACTGGCTCTGGTCTACTTCCGGTGCTTCTTTCAGTGCGGAAGCCGTATGCTGTGCGAAGATCGGAACGATTTCGTTAGATGTCATGTATTCTACAAAGTTTACTGCTGCATCTCTTTTTCCGGATCATCCCATGCTTTCTTCGTGATGTAGTAGCCCATGGATAAACCGCCGATTAAATCAGTTGCTTTTTCTGTCTCCCTGGCCAGGTACGTAGGTTACGGTAAATTTGTCAAGTTTCTCTTTATCCAGGTAGCCGGATCATTCGGGTCAGACTGGCATGCCTGCGATTCCGCCAACCTTCCAGGAACCGTCGATTAAGAAAGCTGCCTTATCTTCTGTGAAAGCAAGGAACGTATCATCGTCAGTTGCTGATAATGTGTTCTTCGGGAAATACTTTTTCATATAAGTCTTTGATATCGTTGATGCCTGCCACCCATGACTGGCCCTGTGCGTCATCAACCGTTTCCGGAATATCACAGTGGTTTGCCGGGGTGTTGTGATTGAAGATGGCGTATTCCCACCAGTAATGCGGAATGTTGCCGAGAGCTGCTGCGATCGGGCTGTAGCCTGCCGCTTTGATCTTCTCACAGTCTGTAAGGAACTGATCCCATGTGTAATCCGGTCCCGGTACTCTACCCCTGCGGCGTCCAGAACAGTCGTATTGACAAACATTGCCTCCCAGAAACCATTTACCGGTACTGCGTATTTCTTTCCGTCGACGAGAGACGCAGCGATTAAATCATCGTTCATGTTGGACGCGTACTCCGGATATTCCTTCCGGATATCATCGATGGATATAACCTTACCGGCTTCGATAAAGGAGTTGGCGTCTGCGCCGTTAAACCAGAACAGTACGTCCGGCTCGGAGCCCATCTGAAAATCGCTTGCCACACGGGCCTTTACCGTCTCATCTGAAACTGCGGAAGAATCGTTTACGGTGTTTGCCGGTAGATGCTTCCCAGTCCTTTACTGCCTTCTGGTAGTTCGGTGCATTTCCGTCCTCACCGGCAAAGGTTGTCATTACGTTTAATGCCACTGCCTTCTTTCGCTTCGGTCGGGGCCTCTGTCTTCGCCTCTCCCTCTGTCTTCGCCTCGGTTCCGCCTCGGTCTTCGAGCTGCCGTCGTATCTGTTGTGGACTGCTTGGAGCAGCCGGTAAATACGGTTGTGGTCATGGCTCCTGCCAGTAATAATGCCATCGTTCTTTCTTCATATTAATGCCTCCTGTTTTTTTATACACCCTTTGCATTCCTGCAATTTGTATATCTCATGTCATTATTATCGCTGCTTCGGGTGCAAAATGAATAACCAGTTATGCCATTTGTTGTATTTTCTTGTTCACTTATCACATAACAAAGAAAATGAATTCGGTCCGATTTTACACAAAGGGTGGATCGGACCGGGTACCATTTATCTGAACCTGTTCGCCATTACGCCTGTTATCGTGCCGCAATGGTAAGACGTGCGATGACATGCTGTTCCTCGTCTTTCTCAATTGTAAGGCCGCAGGGCTCCCCATACAGAATCCTCAGGCGCTGATTCACGTTGGCAACTACAAGATTACCGGACGGTTCCCGGCTGAAATCGTATTCGGAGAAAGCAGACGGCATATCTTCTCTTCCTCCGCAGGTGTCAGGGTCCCGTCATTCACAATTCCAGGTAGAGATACCCCTCCTTCTCATAGCCCCGCAGGACACGGTTCCCCGGCCGCTGGGCCTGACGCCGTGCTCGATGGCATTTTCAATCACAGGTTGCAGAATCAGCCTGGGCACCTCATACTGCATAATGGATTCATCCAGTTCCTTGACTACGGTCAGGCGCTTGCCGAATCGTTCGGAGTTAATGTATAAATAAGCATTTACATAGATCATCTCTTCTGACAAGCGGCACCAGGTTCTCTTCTTCCGGTCCATGGCCGCGTCCATCAGCGTCGCAAGAGCCTCGATCATGCGGGATACCTTTTCATTTCCTCCCAAACGGGCCTTCCCAGTTGATGATCTCCAGCGTGTTGTTCATAAAATGAGGGTTAATATGGGACTGGAGCGCCATGATTCTGGCATCACGCAGTGCAATCTCCTCCTCGTAAATATGGTCAAACTGATACTTCAGCCGTTCGACATCTGGTTAAAGGACTCCATCAGATACTTAAACTCCAGGATTTTCCGGTGCTTCTTTAATCTGGTATCCGAGGTTTGCCCGTTTCGATCTGATCGGCTCCTCCATCATCACCGTAATCGGTTTCGTAACATTCCGGTTGAACACGCGAAGCAGAATCAAAAGCAGAGGCACCAGGAACAAAAGCATGCCTGCGACGACGAAGGGATAGCCAAAAACGGCGCCTGAATAATCCGCTTATCCGCCTGCATCAGCACCGACAGGGTGAAATACTCCTCCTTCTGCGTATCGTAAACGTACATATTTCCATTTTGCGGCTGTAGCCTGTCTGAGATACATCACTGTCTTTTGTATCTTTTCCTCCATGTTCTCCCCTTTAACAGGATGGTCTGGCCGTCGAGGCGGACAAGAACATTTCCCCCTGCGGAGAATCGATGAGGGGTCCAAACGGTATGATTTGTCCAGGCGCATAATCAGCGCCCGAACGGATAATACGAATTATCAAGCAGATTCCTGACCATGTAGATCCGGCCGTCCAGGTTAATGTACCCAAGGGGTAGTCCAGCGTGGACAGAAACTCTTTGATCCTTTCATGGTCCTCTCTCCAGTAGGTCTGCACCTGCTGATAGGTACCGCCGGCCGCGTTGTTATAGACGCTGCAGTTCATCCGTTCCGGTTCCTCGTAGCACCACAGGATGGTGGTGGAAAAGCATTGGTTCTGGCGGTATTCTTTTATTTAAGTAATCATTGCTCACAGGTATACAGTCGCCATAACTTTAAATTGCCGCGGGAGTATTCTCCACGCTTTCTCCAGAGTCTGATCATACGTCGCCTTCCTGGACGCACTGATTCCGTAATTCAGCCGTTCCACACAGATCTGTCCGTCATAGACTACCTGGTCCACAATCCGCGCCATTTGGTCCCAGCGGTTGCTCAAAATATAATAGCCCGCCACTCCGATAATCAGGCAGAACGGGAGGAACCAGCACATCAGCATGATCCCTATCATGCGCCATTTCATGGAAATTTTATCTTTATCTTTTTTTCTTCATGCCAGCCCTCGCCGTATCAACGGCTTTCCCAATTTTCAATGTATCTACTATATCACAAAAGGAGGGGGCGGCAATAGAATAACTGGCCCGCCGTTTCTTTCCTACTACTGATAAGCCTGATGAATCAGACCGGTATGGGCGGAAAGACAGGAGGCAAAAGCAGCGAGGATTTTTTATATAATTTTATATTTATACTTTTTTTATATGCTGTCTAAAAAATTTATTTACATCTTCTACAAACTTACTTCATAAATCGACCGTATACTATAACCATAGACAAGAACAATACTTGTTTTTACTAAAAGACTTTTTCATAACTCGCCGGTGAAACCCCATTTCACTGGCTCTCCTTTCAGGGCTTTTTTATTTGAAGCCAAAAAGGCGTCTCTATTTATGAATACACTCCCATAAAAGAGACGCTCTTTTAGTTATTCGTGATTTTTTTATAGCAAGCCCGGCAAATGTGTCTGGAACAATGACAGAATACAGACCAAAATACCAGTCAGTGCTGCAACTCCCGTTACAAAGCCTCCAATCGTCCATGCACGTATTGTATCCTCAACGGATATTTTATAAAAACGGTTAATTGCCCAAAATCCGGAATCATTTGGAAGAGATAATCCGATCCCTCCTGCACAGATTGCAATACCGCAAAGAACGGTGATATTCCGCTGGCGGCAATCAATGGCGCAAACATGGAGGAAGTTGTAATCAGCGCAACTCCTGTTGATCCCTGAGCGCAGCGCAGAATCTGGGCAATGATAAGCACAGCACCAGAACCGGATATGAAATTGCGACAGCGATGTGGGCTATATAATCAGCGCGATTCCCGTTGACTGAAGCATCTTTCAAAGGCACCGCCAGAAGCCGGTAATGAGAAGCACCAGGCCCACCTGGCCAGCGGCATCGTTCATCACATCCTACCGGCTTCTGAAGATACGGAAGAGAAACCAGCGCGGCATAAATCACACCGATCAGCATCGCAATATTTTTATCGCCGATAAAATTTAGTATTTTAATGATTGTTCCGCCCTCTGGCAGAATCATCGGGCCAAAGCTTCCCAAAAGTATCAGCATAATCGGAACCATAAGAATCGATACCGCTACGCCAAAACCCGGAACCTTTTCTATCGGCAGCCGATGTTTCGCTTTCTTTTCAAAATCTTCAATATCCTCAAACGCATATTCATGATGATTTTTTCGGTCCTGCCAATCCAGGAATCTGCCATAGCCGAGACCGCCTACAAGGGTACCAAACAGTCCCGCCAGTGCGGCATAGAGGAAGAAAACACCATAGTCCAGCTGAAGGTTTTCCGCTACTGCCATGGGATTCGGAGTCGGTATTACCATCGCTCCTGTCGCCACGGTAGCACAGACAGTTGCACAGCACAGGGAAACGGATCGATACCTTCGTTTTCTTTGATATGACGCGGACCATAGGTGCATACATTATATGTACAACGTCTCCGAACACAGGAATTCCAGTGATAAATCCTGCCATAGCCACTGCTATTCTGGATTTTGAACCATTAATCTTTTCAGGAATGTATCCGCAATGACCTCAATTCCACCGGATTCATACAAAAATCTTCCCAGCATTACACCCAGGCCGATATAACACCAATACTCCCCAATGTATTGCCAAAGCCATTTCCGATTACTTTGGATATATCTGAGACAGGCATCCGTACCATAAGACCTGTTCCAATTGTTGTTACCAGTAAAGCGATAAATGCATTAACTTTAAATTTAATAATAGTAATCAGTAAAATTGCTATTGCAATCAAAAAAATAACGATTAACCATCCTCCAGTAATCATATATACCTCCCACTTAAACTTCCTTGATTATGCCCAGATCTTCCAGGCCTTTTTCAGTCTCTCCTTTCCTCTCCGGTCAAATCCCTGAAAGGAAAACGCGACGGCCCCATATCAAATCCCTGTAATCTTCAGAGCCTCCTTATGCGCGATTGTCGGCATGACAGTGCGGAACAGTTCACGAATCCCTCAAAACCTTTTTGAGATTCCCTTTGGCCGACCTCTATATTGTCATCTTTAAAAATGATTCCATATGCTTACCGCAAGTTCAGGGAACACGCTGGCAACTGCAATGATTCCTCCAGATGCTCCGGCCTGAAGGCAGGAAGCACCTGAGCATCATTTCCTGTAATCAGTTCAAAATCCATCTTTTCCATTGCAATCTGATAATTCAGGAGTGTCATGAAATCCATGCTGCTGTCTTTTACTCCGCAAATGTTGCGGTGTTGTTCAGCCACTGTTTTCAGTATTGCCGGAGTGATGGGATTATTTGTCATGCCACTCATATTGTACAGGTATACCGGCATCCCCTCTCTTGCTTCAGCCACTTTTCCAAAGTACCGGCACAACGCTTTCTCATCATATCTGTGATAATACGGAGCCGTCACTGAGACCGCATCTGCGCCCTTTTTTCCTGCCCCATTCAATCATATGATACAATTCGTACTCATTCATAGCTGTAACATTAAAAACAATACGGTAGTATCTTTTCCACAGCTTCTCTCGCTGCATCCAGAAGTTTCTCCCTCTCTTCCATTCTAAGATTAACAAATTCTCCGCTGGTTCCTCCTACAAAAAATCCCTTTGATGCCACAACCTGTGATATATTGGATTAACCTTGCATACTCATCTGTATTCACTTCACCATTTTCACAAAAAGGAGTGAGTACCGGAGCGGTAATCCCCTGCCGTGTTACATTCTTCATTTATCTTCTCCTCACTTTAAGACAGCGCCTTCATCCGCAGAGGAAACTTCCCTCGCATAACGGTAAAGATACCCTTCTGTAATTTTATATTGAAATTCCGGAAGCCGGTCCAGCCTTTTTTTCAGATCTTCTTCGGACAGTTCGACGACAGACAGGCTGCCTCCGTCTATATCGATGGTTATTCTGTCTCCGTCCATCAGCGCCGCAATTGGTCCTCTTTGCGATGTCTCCGGTGAAATATGTCCGATACACGGTCCCCGTGTCGCTCCGGAGAAACGGCCGTCTGTAATCAGAGCAACTTTTTTCCGAATATCCCATGCCTACCAGGGCAGCTGTGGCAGTCAGCATTTCCCGCATTCCGGGTCCTCCTTTTGGGCCTTCATTTCGTATAACAATGACATCTCCATCTTGTATAGAACCGCCGTAAATCGCCTTTACCGCGTCCTCCTCACACTCATAGCAGCGGGCAGGTCCGGTATGTTTCTCATCTGAGGCAACCGCGCTCTGTTTAACAACACAGCCCTTTGGAGCCAGATTTCCATGCAGAACTGCAATGGAACCTTCAGGAGCGTAGGCTTGTTCCACAGTTCGAATTACTTCCTGATTCCAGATCGTCAGCTGATCCGTATTCTGTCTGTGAGTTTTTCCATTCACCGTCATCAGGTCCAGATCTGCCATTCCGGACAGGGCTTCAGCACGGCGCCCACTCCGCCGGCTTCGTCGAAATCCAGCATGGTATGTATACCGGACGGCTTTATTTTAGCCAGATATGGCGTTGTCTTCGATATTTCTCCCAGTTCTTTCATGGTCATATGAAGTCTGCCTTCTCTCGCGATTGCCGGATAATGTAGCATAATATTGGTAGAGCCTCCTACACTGACACAAACTCTTGCCGATAGATCCAGCATAGCCTGGGTAACAATGTCCCGGGATATATGCTCCTCCACAAGGCGAACAATCTGTACGCCGCTTTGCCTTGCAATACGTTTCTTTTTCCAGCTACCGCGTGAGCTCCTGCACAGCCCGGCAGCGTCAGACCCATTGCTTCTGCCGCAACGGACATGCTGTTAGCAGTCCCCATCATGGGGCAGGAACCGGGCCCCGGTGACATGATACCTTCCATCTCCTCGTACTCTTCCTTCGATATCTCACCCTTTAACAGTTTCCCAGCCATCTCCTTTAATTCATATGTTGCATAGCTCTTGGACTGATATACTGCAGGCATCATCGGTCCGCCTGTTACCAGGATTGCAGGTATATTCAGCCGCAGCATGGCCATCAGCATAGCCGGTACAATCTTATCGCAGCCGCCCAGCAGTACAAGCCCATCCAGCATATGGGCATTTACATACACTTCAATAGAATCTGCAATTACTTCCCGGCTGGGAAGCACGCTGCACATCCCCGCATGACCCTGAGTAAAACCATCACAGATAGAGATCGTGTTGACCTCAAACGGTACGCCTCCAGCCTCCGATACCCCCGGCCTTAACCTGTTCCGCCAGTTTATCCAGATGGACATGACCCGGTGCATTTCATTATGCGTATTGATAACTCCAATGAATGGCTTTCTTAATTCTTCATTCGACAGTCCCATTCCCCGGAAGTGTGCTCTTTGGTCCCGCCATACTCATTCCATTTACGACAACTGCACTTCTGTATTTCGTATTTTTATAAGTAAAGTCCTCCATATGTCCTCCTATGCTTTTTAATTTTTCTGTTATCGCCGCTGCGCTTCGGTTTTACCTCTTCCGCAAAGGAACACGCTTTCTCCGGAGAAAATCGGTAATCCGGCGCCGAAATTCCTATTGTTCCTGCAAGATTCCCATCAATTCCGAATATAGGTGCCGCAATACAGACAATGTCCGGATCATGCTCCCGGTTATCCAGCGAGTATCCCTGCTTTGCCGGATTAATTCCAGCTCTCTGTGCAGGGTTTCTTTATGGATAATCGTATTGTTTGTATCCTGCTTCATCGGGTTATAGTTCAAATAACTGTCCACCCATTCTCTGCTGTGATATGCAAGAATCAGCTTTCCTCCCGAAGTACATTGAAGTGGGATTTTCCAGCCAATCCTGGATCTCAGCTGAATTTGATTTTTGCATCCATCTTTCCTATGTATACCGCCTTATCATTATCCGGCGCAATCAGATGAATGGTCTCCAGCGATAACTCATTCAGCCGGGTCATCTCCTCCTGCGCGTGTGCTTCCAGCAAATAATCCGACATGTTTACTTTCAGGGCAATATTCATCATGCCCATCCCCAGTTTATACTGCCTCGCCTCTTTGTTTTTTGAAACAAAACCGCATGCCTGAAGTTCCTGCAGAATCCGGTGAACCGTACTCGGGCTTAAACCGGTTGCTTCCGCTATATCACTTAAATTCACCCAGCCTTTCTGCTCTGCTAAAGCCAGAATAATCTGAAGTGCTTTTCAAAGCACTATACTCTTTCATTTGTTCCTGAAGGTCCATGGCTCCTCCTTTTTTTTTTCATATATGGAATATAGTTTTTAAATGTAGAATCAATTGATATTGTCATTATAGAAAGATTGATTGATATCGTCAATGTCTAAAAGGCAAAAAAGCCATTCTATTTTTTGTCTGATAGTTACACAAAAATAGCGGCTGTTTTTTAGATATTTTTCAAATATAAAATATATTATTTTTAAAGTTCACTTCTATTCTAAATATGGAATTTTACATGAAGAGCAAAAATCATGCAGTCAGACAGGTTAAAACAAAAATCCCCATAAAAGGGAGGAGCCGGTGGAATGTGGGTTCCACCGGCGAGTTATGAAAAAAGTCTTTTATTAAACAAGTTTTTCTTGTCTATGGTTATAGTATACGGAAGACTTATGAAGTAAGTTTGTAGAAGATGTAATAAATTTTGTACAGCATGTGAAAAATGTGTGAAATATGAATTCACTTTACAGGAAGCATATCCGGTCCTATCCCCATCAGTCATAATAATCGTCAACCAGAACCCCGTTCGTCTCGAAATAGTACAGAGTCCCGTCGATTTCCATATCTCCGGTCACCATGTGGCCGTCAGAGGCCAGATAGTACCAGTCGTCTCCCAGTATCAGCCAGCCTGTTTTCATATAGCCGTTGGCGTCGAAGTAATACCACTTGCTGTCAATCTCCTGCCAGCCGTCTTTATAATACTGGTTGTCCCTTTGCAGTAGTACCAGCCGCTCGCATCCTGATGCCAGCCAATGGCAGTCGCCTGGGTCTCCGGCTGAGTCTCTGCTTTCGTTTCCGGCTGTACTGCCGGCTTCTGTTCCGTCTGTTGTGTGGTCTGCCTGTCCTCTGAGGCAGCTCCTGACTGATAAGGCATACGCCGTTCGGGTGCAGATGCGCCGGATAGCCGCCGCAATGGTAATGGTAACTTCCCAGGCCGCTCTTATTCTGGTTGTCTTTGTGGCCTCCATTGGCATCCGTACGCCCGGAGTGCGCCTCCGCCTCGATGGAAAACGGGGTTCCGGGTATCACGGTAAAGGTGGACACCAGAAGGCCGCTAATTAAATAAACCGCTAATTTTTGCAATGCTTTTCATACAGATCCCTCCCTGCAAATTGTATTTCTTTCATTATACGATAAAGCGTCAGGGAAAGCTATAGCGCCCGCATCTTTTCTCTAATGAATCAGCGCATTGGCAAGGGAGCCCTACCAGAAGCGCCAGTACCAGTTCCAGCACCACGTACATGATGTTGTAGCGGTAGATATCTCCGATTTCAGCCAGTTCTTATTGCTGAACAGCATGGCCGCAAACGGAGATGCCGCCGGAGTCGCAATGGCACATGAGAGCACAAAGATTCCCATAATGGATACCAATGGAGCGGAATTAATCCCGGCCTGGAGACAGTAGGTGGCCACCACCGGCTGAAGGATCATGCCGATCACCAGGGAATTGCAGACATTCGTCAGCACACAGCCGATGATCAGGAGCATGGCGCCGAAGACCAGCGGGCTCATACCCGTAAAGATCGGGGGAAAGGATAGCATTTAAAAATGCAGTCACTCCCGTGCTCTCATTCGTCAGCACGCCTCCCAGCAGGATTGCGGAGGTCACCAGGAAAAAGGTTCCCAGGCAAATACCCCGATATTCTCTTCAATTGTAATAGCCGGTGTTCCATCAATTTTCACTGCAAAATAAGATCACCAGGAAAAAAGGGCCATCCGAAGGAATTGGCGCTGAGCCATGCCATACCCGGAAGAGCAGGGAAAAGGCTTGGCAGAAGCATGCTTAACAGGAAACAGACGCAGATCAGCGCCACTGCCTTCTGTCTTTTGCTCAGCGGAGGCAGCGGATTTTTATTCAGCTGTTCCAGCGTCAGATTCTTTAACCTGCTCACGTCGGGATGCAGGACATATTTGGTAAAAGAGAATCACAGCTCTGTCGCATAAGAAGCCGTAAATCAACGCGACGAGCAGCCACTGTCCGTTGTTGATCACTACGGTTGTTCCCAGAAGGTTCTGAGACACGGTTGTGTAGTTGGAAATCAGTGCGAGACTGTTGCTCATGTATGGCGGAACCGGGAATCGATGGCACAGGCCACAACAATCAGGATGAGCATAATGGTAGGATATGCCTCGAACGGCTTCATACGGATATCCTCAAAATATCGTAAAGAATTGGCCAGAACAGGAATATCGGCGCAAAGCGCCCACAAACGCGGCGATCAGCATGGATCCGATAAAGAGTATGGCAGTAAATGCCACGGACGGCCGATAATAAATTTTCTCGTCAGGAAGAAACGGCCGATATAGGCGCTGATCCGGTTCGTCTGCAGACTGTTCATCAGGATCATCAGAAAGAACAGCTGAACAACCGTGGGATTGCCGAACGCAGTATTCAGCACGGCTCCCATCGGTGCATAACCGGAGGTGCCGATCATAAAGATACAGAGAATGCTGGACCAGACCGGGTCGACTGTCGTCCACAGATAGAGCGTTCCGATGAAAATGCCGAAGATCTGTTTACCTACTGGGTGATATTGGGCATGTGAATCGGCAGCAGGCGAAACAGGAGCATAATTGCGATGCCGATCATGCAGTGAAACGGATACATATTTTTCTTTTGTTTCATGGTATTTCCCCTAATCTATTTTATTGTTACAATATTAACATACTGATATCACACATACCATAGCAGGTGCTAAAGATACAAAATGCATTTTTCAGTGGATACCGGAGACAAGGTGTGCTATAGTTATATCAGTAAAGATTTATACGAGGATGACCATGGAACCATATCAGAATCAGAAGATTTTATTCGTCTGCGGAATTCGCAGAGAGGCGAAAAGAATCAATATCTGTTTGATCCATCGCGTGGGCTGCGATAATTCTGTTTTTCTGGATGAGGGGATCGCGGCCTGACACGGATCAATGATGATGGAGAGAGCATGTTTACCTCTATTTTGGGGAAAAGCGGCTGGTTGGCTTTGCCAATGCGCTGGTGAAGCACTTCCCCTATGACTGGCCGCTACATCACCCCTCCCCGTTCTGGATCACAGCAAAGACAAATTGTGTCTATTACAGCATGCGGGAAAAACAGTTTGAATCCATGATGGATTCTTCCCCGTATTTCACCCAATTGCGTGTTAGGCGCAACCACTTTAAATTATCTGGAACTGGTCAATAAAATCCAGTGGATGATGGACGGCGACAAAACCGCACAGTTCTGTAAAGTGGCTCCTGACCTACAGCATTAAGAAACGCGGGAATCCATGATTCCCAAGGCATTTCTTTTGTTGAGGTCGCCAACTATTCTGGGCATGCATCCGGTAAACCGTAAAGCCGCATTGCCAGGAAGCTGAGGGAGACGGGAATTATAGCCCGGGAAGACGGCTGTCTGGTTATCCAGGATGAAGAAAATTGAGAGCGATGACGCTGCTGCAGAACGGATGAAGGGCAAACCGCTGTCAGTCAAAAACGGAGGCAAACTGAACCATTCAGTTCTGCCCTCCGTTATCCGATTACCAGTCAATTGCTGCTGCCGGAGCCCAAACGCCGGCCTGAGCTCCGGAATCAAATGATTTAGTTTTCTGTTTCCTTTAATATTTAAAAACTCTTCAAAACGCTCAATATCCTGTCGCATCTTCGGATCTCCCATCTCACAGAAAATCCTCAAAAGCGGTTCTGTTCCGGAAAATCTTGCGATAATCCAGCCGCCGTTCTTAAAGTACACCTTGCAGCCATCCAGATAGGATATCTTATCGATCTCCAGATCCATCTCAGGAAGCTGTTTCTGGATTAAAAGGGTGTCATAGATCTGATCCTTCTTCCCTGGCTGAACTTGTAATCCCGCTCCTCCATATGGATTGCGCCGTACTCGTCCTCAATATCCTCTGGCAATCTGGGACAGCTTCTTGCCGGTAACGGCGATCATCTCCACCAGAAGCGTGGAGGCGTAAATGCCATCTTTGCCGTTGATATGACCGCGCACCGTCAGTCTCGCCAGAGGACTCGCCGCCGATGATGGCATTCGTCTCATTCATCTTCGCAGAGATATATTTAAAGCCAACCGGCACTTCGTAGCACTTCTCCGAAGCCCTCCGCCACCTTGTCTAACATATGGGTGGTCGCCACGTTGCGGACTACCGCTCCCTTCCAGCCTTTTGTACTTGAACGAGATAGTAATAAAGCATGACCAGAATGTCATTGGGATGGAGGAATTTACCCGTATCGTCGATAACGCCTACGCGGTCGGCATCTCCGTCGGTGGCGATACCGATGTCGCACTTTCGGTCCACCACGTAATTCTGCAGGCTTCTCAGCGTAAATGCGGACGGCGCCGGCAGTTTTCCGCCGAACAGTGTGTCGTGTTCTTCATGGATCACCTGAACGTCACAGCGGGCAGTCGCCAAAATGGTCGAAGCGATGTATTGCTGACCCCGTACATGGGATCAATGGCAATCCTCAAAACCGCGGTCCTGATCGCCTGTATATTGACGCGCACTGATAATATTATCCAGATACTCATTTAAAGGATTGATCTCCTCGATGATTCCGGTCTCGATCCCTTTCTCATACTCCATGATGCGAACCGCCGGCTCCTCCGGAATCAGAACCCCGGGTTACGCAGGCCGCTTTTTAAGCACTTCCTCCTCGATTCCATGAATATACCGTTCAATCTCCTGTGTCTGAAGTTCATCCGCGTCGCGGCCTCCCTTTGTAAACACCTTGATACCGTTATAGACCGCCGGATTATGGCTGGCCGTAATCATCATGCCGTAAGGCAGCTCATGGCGCATGACAAAGAACATGATGAGCGGGGTGGGTGCGGAAACCGAGGATAAACTTCACCGGAACACCCTCTGCCGCAAACACTTCACTGGCCCAGATTGCGGATTCCTTCGATAAGAATCTCCTGTCATAGCCGATAGCGATCCCCTGCTCCGCTACCCCCTCATCCTTCATTTTATTGACGAGAGCCCTGGACAGCTTCTGGATATTCTCCTCGTAAACTCATCGCCGATGACGGCTCTCCAGCCGCCGGTTCCAAATTTGATCATGATTCTCCTCCTTTATTTCCCATGACAACAGTAACTTCATGACTGCTTCCTGCTTCAGACACAGGTATCTTACTTACCTTCCTGCCATCCAGTATCAGTTCCTTAACGCCCTTCATTACGCCTTCCGGATTCTTCACGGAGATACGGTACTCTGCGCCGCGCCATACGCGAGTTACAGAGAACTCCTTCCAGTCCGCCGGAATGCACGGATCAATCTCCAGGCTGTCAAACTGCGGGCGAATCCCCAGCATGTAGCGGGTGGCTGAAAATACGCCCAGCCGCCGCTTCCAGTCATAAACGGGTGGCGTGCCCGGCCGTAAGCCGTATGGTCCTTTCCCATAATAAACTGACAGTAGGAATACGGCTCCGCCTCCTGATCTCTATTATATCATTCTGATAGTAAGGACACAATGCATGGTAGAATTTCATGGCCCGGTCGCCTCTTCCCAGTCTGCATTCCCGGCCCACGCCCATGGATTGGGATGGCTGAAAATGGATCCGTTTTCTTTGACGCCCGGATAAACTCTGGTGACAAAGCCAATATCATCATCCGGAACCATATAGGAAGGGCCGTTCAGCATAATGCCGTAGGGGGTGTACAGATATTCGTCCACGGCATCCATGGCTTTTATCCCCTTTTCGTAATCCGCAGCGCCGGACAGAACCGCCCAGCTGTTGGACTCCAGATGCAGCCTGCCCTCGCGGTCCTGGTGAGTGCCGATCTTTCTTCCATTTTTTGTGATGCCGCGGATATACCAGCCGTCATCCCACAGTTCTCTGTCGCAGGTCTCTTTCACCGTGCGGCATGTCGGTATAAACCTTCACGTCCTCCTCTTCCCAGCCACGATGCCGCTTCCAGGAAATTATCGATCGCCCAGTAGTGGAGGAAGGATACGAGTGCGCTCTCTCCGCCTCCCAGATTCAGACAGTCGTTCCAGTCTGCCCGGAGCCCCTTGCAGACGCCGTGAGCCCCGATCTGCTCCGCGGAGAAATCCAGGATTCTCTTCATATGCTCATAGACCGTACCGCTTCCGCCGTCGGCATACGTAATGATTTCATCAAAGAATCCGTATTCCCCGGTCTCCTTCACATACTCCACGATGGAGGCGATCAGCCACAGAGCGTCGTCAGAGCAGGTATCCTCAAGGCCGTGTATCATATCAGAAACTTTCGGAGTCGGCACGACCGTAGGTGACTTGAAAGGCTTCACCTCCGTATCCGGGTCAAACCATTCCGGCTGAAACAGATGGAGACCGTATCCGGCCGACACGAGGCCGCGAAGCAGCTCTACCAGCCTCTGGCGGCATTTCTCCGGATTAGAGTGAGGCACCGTCATGGCATCCTGCGCCGTATCCCGGTATCCCAGTCCGGTCCGGCCGCCGACCTCGATAAAGGAGGCGAACCGGAGAACATGACGTTGATCTCCGCCTGGTACAGCGTCCACGTATTGATCAGCGTGTTCATGCCTCCTATCCGGGGTTTGGATCTGAAGGCGGCTCGCATTTATCGTCCCAGAACGCCCTTAAATCGCTGTACGCCCGGTCGACCGCTCCGTGATCCGAGTACTTTCGCCCGCATGGCGCGGCCTTCCTCCCGCTTCCCCTCGCCCAGCAGGAATATAAGCCTCGTCTCCTCTCCCGGTTCCAGTTCCAGACGTCTCATCAATGCGCCGCAGTGATTTCCGCCTTCTCAGAGCTTCCGCTCATCTCCCCCCGTTCTACCGCCACAGGATTATCCTCTGTGTGGTAGAGGCCGATGAATTTGTCCGGAGGCAATCGTAGCCGTCCGGTTTAAAATCTGATGTGAAAGTACTGGTATCCAAACTCCTCATAGAATAAATCGTGCTCAATAATGCCGTCTTCAAAGGAAGAACCGGCGGCATACAGACTCATCTGAAAGTTTTTATTATCTATCTCTATATGGTGGAAGGAAAGCTCACAGTAAGAATACACGCTTAATTTCCGTTTTCTCCCGCCTCATTTTTCAGCTTCATCATCCCACAGTTCTACAGGATCGTCAATCGGAATGAACAGCGTCTGCTCCGCTTCGATTCCCTGGTAATCACAGCTGTATGTCTGTAGGACAGGCCATGGCGGCAGGTGTATTTTGCCTGATCGAGAGGTTTTCCCACCGGCGCCACGATATACTCCAGAATTCCCCGTCTCATCATCTCACATAGACGTAATGGCCCGGCCGGTCCATCGGGGACGGCATTCCCCGAAACCTCGTAATTCTGTGGTATTCCGGGGATTTGTAGAAGAGATATCCGCCTGCCGTGTGGTTCACAACGGCGCACATATCCTTTACCCCAGGTAATTGGTCCACGACGTGGGCAGATCTACCCGGTCGATCACATACTCCCTTTTTTCATTATCAAAAATGTCCGTACTGCATCCCATCATCCTCCTTTATTCTAGTCGCTTACGTTCTATCTCAATTATAGATTTTTCAAAAAATAGGTATGGCTGAGAGTGTGAAAATTTGTCTAACTTGCGCGATCACAAAAAGCAGGGGTTGCAAAGCCAGCGTTTTATTATAGAATAGGGGAGCGTCAAAAAAGGAGAATATACACATGAAGAAAATGCAATCGTTGGCCAGTCCGGCGGCCCAACCGCCGTCATCAACGCGAGCCCTACGGCGTCATAAAGGAAGGGATAAACCAGGAAGCCATTGATCACGTCTACGGCATGATTAACGGAATTGAAGGTTATATGTCCGGTACCTGTATGGGATTTAACCGCGGATTTAACTTCAGATGAATTAGAGCTTTTAAAATTAACACCGGCGGCCTATTTAGGTTCCTGCCGGTTATAAACTGCCGGAAGACTTATCCTCACCATTCTATCCGGCTCTGTTTGAGAAGTTTCGGAAGATGAACATCGGATACTTTCTTCTATATCGGAGGCAACGATTCCATGGATACGGTCAGCAAGCTGTCCCGCGCGCCTCCCACCACCACAGCGAGATCCGGTTCATCGGTGTTCCGAAAACCATAGATAACGACCTCGTTCTCACCGACCATACCCCCGGCTACGGAAGCGCTGCAAAATATGTAGCCGATACGGTCCGGGAAATCGTTCTGGACTCCTCCGTCTATCAGCAGAAATCCCGTCACCATCGTGGAACTGATGGGCCGCCACGCCGGCTGGGTAACGCGGCCAGCGCCTTGCCCGCAAATACGAGGGGGACAACCCGGTACTCATCTATCTTCCGGAGACTCATTTCGATTTTTGAACAGTTCACAGAGGATGTGACTGCCGCCCTGTCGAAGAACAGCACCGTCGTCATCTGTATCTCGAAGGCATCCGGATGCCAGGAGGCAAATTTATCTGTGAATATGCGGATGCTGCCGTCTCGATACCTTCGGCCACAAGATGCTGACCGCAGCGGTAAGATGCTGGAAAAACTTCATACGCGATAAATTCGGCGTCAAGGTCCGTTCCATCGAATTAAACGTCAATCAGCGTTGCTCCGGTATGATGGCTTCCGCCACTGATATTGAAGAATCCGTTCTTGCAGGCCGAAGGCGTAAAGGCTGCTGTCTCCGGGCTGACCTTTCCGATGGCCGCCTCATGGATCGGGCCGCATCCGGATGGTTTGCCGTGATCTCCGGGAGAGAGCTGATCTTTGCTTCGTCCATAATGATCGCATCACACTCCGTATGGCCGGCACACAGACTATTGCCCGAAGATTGGAGTAGAAGGCCTGGTGGGACTGGTCCCTGGCCACAGACCGGGAAATGATGTTGGCGCTGGAATTTTCCCCATCCAGACAGACATCAAACCGGCTCTCCGCATCCTGGTGCCCATGGGTCATGAGACGCTCCTGGACCACCAGCTTGGCCCCGGCTGCCAGATGGGCCACCGTATCCCTCTTTGTGGAGTCCACGCCCTTGATCTAGACGCTCTCCATCTCCATATAGCTTCCCTCATCCATGGTGATCTCCGTCCGGGGATTCATGACCCGTTCCCCTTTTCCATCTCCATCACCGTAATGCTTTTCCACATATTTAAGCTTCGCGTTCTTTCCCC
>VOFH01000922.1_pt1 | contig 44000 bp, 65 predicted proteins | sample 5384091 | NCBI WGS metagenome assembly VOFH01 (sample SAMN12384727, study PRJNA508395) | human gut metagenome | isolation source: healthy gut G | host: Homo sapiens
TCCATGTTTTTCAGATAACAGCCTCCGTATTTTTTGTACGATATTCATTCTTTTCTCCCTTCTGCGCCCCTTACAGAGGAGCGGCCCAGAGCCGCCCGCCATGAAAAAAAAGATCTGCACAAATGCATGCACAGATCTAAAAAAACAATAAGATATACTGTAAAAAGTTCAGATAGCGCAACTACTTTCGTAGACAGTCCCATGGCTGTTGACCATGGACCCACCACAAAGCGTGCCTTCCATCTGTAGTTCGGCGGAGATTGCCTCCAGTGTGGTCGCTGCCTGCCGGCTCGCACACCTTCTTCTGCTCCGCACCTCTATCATAATACAGTTATTTTAATATATTTTTTCACAGAATTACAAGTACTTTTTGTGTTATTTAAACAAATTTTCCACTTCTATAATAATACTGTTTTAAGTAAGAGAAGCGAAAATGTCCCAAAATGACCTCCTGTTACGATAACTTTACGCTTTTGATCCCATCTGCACATTCTCGCATAACCGGATCATTGCAAAATGTTTCAACAGAGGGTATATCCGATTCCGGTTACTTTTCCTATCCATTTCCCCGCTGCATAGGCCGTTCACAATCCATAAAGCAACCGGGGCGCAGCATATTCATGGATTCTGCAAAGCTTCGCCTGCCTCAGGGCATATGGACGGATATTGCGTCTGATACTCCTGCAGCGTTATGCGAAACCTTCAGAAACAGCGTCAAAAAGCCTAACCTTATTGTAAAGAATGCCCCGCTCATACCCCCTATACCGTATACGCCTCACCAGCCAGTTGCATCGCAGGAGATTATGAATAGTTTCAAAAGCGCATCACAGTATTCTTTGTGTTATTTAAACAAATTTTACAAATCAAACAGTGCGCCAGGGTTCATGATCCCCTTCGGGTCGAAGACGTCCTTGATGCCCTTCATCAGCGCCAGTTCCGCCGGATCCTTCTGCTGCGCCAGCTCCTCCACTCTGATTTTGCCGATGCCGTGTTCGCCAGTCACCGTACCGTCAAAACTGTAGCACAGATCGTACATCTTGTGTTTCAGCTCATCGGCGTATGGCGGAATGGTGCCGTCAGGCAGAAACAGGATGTCGTTGTGAACGTTGCCATCTGCAATGTGGGCGATGATGTTGGTGCCGGTGCCGTACTCCGCCACCAGTTCCTTCAGCCCCAGGATGAACTGGGATACGTAGGAAACGGGTACTGCCATGTCGAAGGAATCGCAGATTTCGTCTTTGATCAGTTCGTAGTGCTGGCTTCTGACCAGGAGCAGTTCTTCCTCCTCCTTCTGTTTGCCCGCATAGAGGCACGGATAAGCGCCGTTCTTTTCGCAGATCTCGTTGATGGCGCGGACCGCGTCGTAAAGCTGCTGTTCCGTCCTTTCGGAGAGGATGATCAAAAGATCCGCATTCCCTGTTCTGCCTGCCACTTAAGGCCCAGCATCTTTGCCGTGTCCACGAAGAGCCGCTTATCCATGTATTCCACCGCCAGCGGGGTATAGCCGCTGCGCAGGATGTCCGTCACCGCATGACAGGCATCTTCAATCTTTTCAAAAGGCGCAACGATGGTAGCCGACGCTTTTTCCTTCGGGAAGATCTTCAGGATGACCCTGGTCACCACGGCCAAAGTCCCTCACTGCCGAGCAAAAGCTGGGTCAGATTATACCCGGCGTTGTTCTTGATCAGCTTTCCGCCCAGCTCCAGAATCTCGCCGTTTGGCAGCACTGCCGTAAGGCCCAGGATGTGTTTTCTCATGACGCCGTGTCTCACAGCCCTTGCTCCACCAGCGTTGGTCACCGCCATGCCGCCCATCTGTGTGCCTTCATCTCCCGGGTGCACCGGGAAACTGAGGCCCTCATATTTCTCCAGTTCCTCCAGCAGATCCATCAGCGTAACGCCTGCTTCCAGCACGGCAACCATGTTTTCCTGTTCGATTTCGACGATGTGGTTGAGCCGCTCTGTGGAGATGATGATGCTGTCCACCACCGGCGTGCAGCCGCCAGCAAGACCGGTGGCTCCCCCCTCTGACCACCACCGGCGCAGCCGGCCTGATCTGCCGCTTTGAGAATGCCGGAGACTTCCTCTGTGCTGGCCGGTTTTACGACAACGCAGTCTGTAGCCGCCTCTGGACGATAGGTCTTTTCTACTTCGTCATACAGGTAGGCTTCTGTCCGCTCTTTCCCCGTAATGACATAATCGCTGCCGACTACTTCCTGCAGCTTCAAAATCAAGTTTTCTGTAATCCTGTTATCTTTCATCGGCTTGCCCATCCTTTCTAAAGTGCTCGGTAAGCTTGCGGCAGGACCTCGTACAAGTCCCCCACAAATCCATAGTCCGCGATATTGAAAATCGGCGCAGACGGATCGTTGTTGACGGCGATGATCACATCTGCTTCTTTCATGCCGGCCAGGTGCTGCGGCGCCCCGGATATGCCGCAGGCGATATAGACTTTCGGTTTGACTCTGTTTCCGCTGTATCCCACCTGGATGCTGCTTGGTGCCATCCCCGCATCTACCAGGGCGCGGGATACGCCTACCTGGCCGCCCAGGAGATCAGCCAGCTCCTGCAGCAAGGCAAGATCCTCTTCCTTCCTGATTCCACGGCCGCCCGCCACGACGACTTCTGCATCGGTGATATCCATATCCCCGATGGACACGGTTTTCTCGATTTTGACAGATTGATTTTCCTCAATATATGGGGCGATTTCTCTGATCTGGATCTGTGCCCCGTCATTGACCGGGGCTTCCTGAAATTCTTTGTATCTGACTGTCGCCATCTGCGGTCTGGTGACGGTTTTGATGTATGTGCCAGGATGTTGTCGCTGAAAGCCGGCCTGATCTGCTCCAGATTGCCGTCTGCATCTACCTGCAGATCGGTACAGTCCGCCGTCAGACCAGTTCCCAGAGCTGCCGCAACTCCTCGGCGCCAGGGAACGGCCCAGATGAGTCGCCCCGACCAGAACCGTATCCGGCCTTTTCTCTTCAATAAAAGAAACGATATTCTGTGCGAACAGAACCTCCTCTGGATGCCGGAAGGCCGCAGATTTCATCACATAGACCTGGTCGGCGCCCCGCTGGCAGAGTTCGCTGCAGGCAGACGTCTCAAAGGTGTCCGGCGCAAGCAAGAGGCAGGAAAGGCTTTCTCCGCATGCGTCTGCAATCATTCTGCCTTTGTTCAATAATTCATATGCGACTCTATGTACTTTGCCATGCTCTGTTTCAGCAAGGATCAAAACACCGCTGTATTTCTTCTCTTCCATGATCAGATGACCCCTTTTTCTGTAAATATGGTTTCCAGCTTCGCTGTGAAATTCCCCATGTCTTCTCTGAAAATCTCACTTTCCCGCTGCTGCACCTTTGGCACTTCGATCTTCGCCACTTTAGTCGGAGAACCCGCAAAACCGGTATCGTCCTTGGAAAGTCCCTGGACATCGGCCATAGTCACCGTCCGGCATGATGCGTTTAGGGATTCCAGCTTCCTGTTTACCGTCGGAAGCTTCAGTTTGCCGATGTTCTTCGTCACGCCAACGAGGGCCGGCAATTTCATGACTCTGATCTGTCTGTTGCCGCAGAGATTCTCGATTTCCACTCTGATTTCTCCATCCCGCAGACTTCGATGGCGTCCACATAGTATGCGTGTGGAATACCCAAAAGTTCTGCGGTCTCTGCCCCAACCTGGGCGGTATCGCCGTCCACGGACTTCTCTCCGCACAAAATCAAATCATAGTCTTCCCTTTGATCGCCGCCGCCAGGGTCCTGGACGTCGCGATGGTATCTGAACCGCCAAAGGCCCTGTCCGTCAGCAAAATGCCTTCGTCGCGCCTCTCGCATAAGCCTCCTGCAGGGGAATTCACCGCCCGTGCAGGCCCCATAGTCATGACACAGACCGTGCCGCCATATTGTTCCTTCAAATCAAGGGCTGCCTGCAGCGCGCTTTCGTCAAAGGGATTGATTTCCGCCGGCGCAGAAGATCTGTCTACCACGCCTCTTTCACTGTCAAACTTTACCTTTTCCATATCGGGAACTTCTTTTATCAATACGAGTATTCTCATTTTCTCCTCCAAATCAGTTCTCACTCTGTTCTGTTTCATTTCATAATCGTTGATTTTACAACGTTTTTACCTAAGTGGTCTTACCACTTTGATTATACTACGGAATTCTTTGATTTGCAAGAGATTTTGCCAGATTTAATTGATTTTCTCACTATTTCAGTTACAATGTCTTAGAGAAGTGTTGACAAGTAGAGGAGGACAGAATGGAAAAACGAGATGATAAGAACCTTTCAAATGTAGTGATCCGAAAGGTACAGGAAATGATTTTAAGCGGTGAACTGCAGGAGGGCGACAAACTGCCGCCAGAAAGAGAAATGACGCAGCGGCTGGGAATCGGCCGGCCGGCCCTGCGCGAAGGACTCAAGTCTTTGGAAATGCTGGGGCTTGTCGAGCGGCGCCACGGCCTGGGAAATTTTATCATCAACAAGGTGCAGGCCAGTTATTTCGAGCCGCTTTCCTGTCCTTTTATGCTGAACCATGGAACAGAGAGTGAAATCTTTGAGATGCGAAGCTGCCTCGAAACCTATACAGCAGCCAAAGCCGCCGAGATTGCAACGCCTTCGGATATCCGAAGTCTGCGCGCCATCGCACAGCAGATGGTTTCTGCCAGGACCCCTTCCGAAAAAGCGTCCTTTGATCGAAACCTCCACTTTGAGATCGTGCGAATCACAGGTAATATGCTGATGTACAACATCATGGAAAACGTTTCCTATCTGATCGACCGCTTTTTGAAAAAAGCGTCCAGCTTTCTTATTTCAAAGGAGATTCCATCGAGAACATCTACAAGGAACATGAGGAAATCATCAGTGCCCCTGAGCGGCACGATTCCAAAGCCGCAGCGGCAGCCATGGAAAAAACACCTGGGCAATATCAAGATTGCATACCTATAAAGTCACAAGAACGGGAGTGTCGCATCAGCGAAGAAACGGCGTAAAGCATCGTTTTCTGGATGCGTTACGCCGTTTGGGAGCAGATTTAGCAGGTAGATTCGCTGAATTTCATGGGAAACAAGATCTATCGGACACTTTTTTTCTATTAAAATGTCAATTTCCTTAAATTTACCAGTTATTAATTTCCTTTTCTGAATTATTTTGTAACGATTTTCGCTTTCAATCATTTTTGTTAACAAAAAACGGCGTATGATGCATCTAAAATAGACATTTACGCCGTTTGATCGGATTCGTGGATCGTACGATCTGGTTTTTGTGGTTATCTCATCACTCTTAGTACGACACCCCTATTTTTCTAGTCTTTTTATCAGAAGGTCACGAGCAAATTTGTGAGCAGCGTGACAAGTGGAATGGCGATGATGGTTCTCTCGATGAAGACCAGGAACAGGTGCCCTACATTGACCGGTACTCTGGATTTGAGTACGATCAGGCCGACTTCTGTCATATAGATGATCTGCAGCAGGGAAACCGCGCCCATGATGAACCTGGTCCTTTCAATAGCATAATCGGCAAGCATCAGTGGCGGAATATACATATCCGAGAAGCCTACCAGTGCGGTCGGCGCCACTTCTTTTGCCCCCTCGATGCCGACCAGATCCATATACCAGCCAAACGGAATGGATACGAAATCAAAGATCGGCGTGTATTCAACCAGAATCAGCACGATGGTACCCCACGCCATGACCACCGGGATCAAATCCAGGAACATGCTGGAGTAAACGTGGAGGCCGGATTTTGCCACCCTTTCAGGGTAGCGCCTTCCGCCCTATGACCTGCCAGGTTCAAGGCCCATTTCATTTTGGATACCCCTGCCGGCATCTCTTCGTTGATCTGCTTTCCGGCAATCTCATCATATGTATCCGGGATGCGGGACAGAGGCGGGATTCTGGAAACGATCATGGCCATGAGCACGCCGCAGATCAGGTTGATCAGGTAAAAGACCGTGAACTTTTCATCTACGCCGATGAGTTTGGCAATGACAAAGCAGAACGGGATGGATACGAAGGAGAAGTTCATAGAGATGGTTGCCGCTTCTCTTGCGCTGTAATAGCCTGTCTCATACTGACGAGTGGTCAGAATTGCTGCTGCGTTGGACGCACCCAGCCACGAGGTCATCAAGTCGATGGCCGAACGTCCCGGTACAGTGAACAGCGGCTTTACTACTTTTCGGATCAATACGCCTACAAATTCCATGATGCCAAAATCCGTCAGCAGCGGCATCAGGAAAGCGATGCACATGACTACAGAAATCAGCGTCGTCGATACGCCCAGCATGGACCCGCCAGTGGCGCCAGATCGAATCATCTCCGGACCGACATTAAAGTACGCCATGTAAACGACCACCAGTCCGATCAATCTGCTGATAAAATATAGCGGCGTCGGCGAGAAGAGTTTTTCATACTCTCGTTGTTCTGTATGATAGCTGGTTTGAAGATCATATTGATGATCGTCACAATTGTTGAAAAAGTAATAAATACTAACACCAACAGGCTGGCCAGATTGATGGTTTCCAGTTCCAGCAAGCCTGCTACCCAGTCAATGACCATACCGATTGGAATGGTAAAGGTGGTGCCGTTTGGAATTGGTACCAGGAACAGGAAGGCGCCGACCACTGATGCCAATACGAACTTCCAGATGTTTTTCTTTTTCACGGGTTCCAGTTCTACAGCTGTCGTTTCTTCAGCAAGTGCGTTATTTTTCATTTCTTCCATAAGTTGTTACCTCCTAAAAAGCTTCATCTCTGCGATTCGGTCAAAAGCTTCCTTCAGTTTGTCCGTTCCGACGGTACAGGCGATACGCATATACCCTTCTCCGCAATTACCAAAGGCATTTCCCGGCAGCATCAGCACGTGGGCCTCTTTCAAAATCTCCTCGGTGACTTCGGTGGAGGTCAAACCGGTATCCTTGATGTTGATAAACAGGTAGAAACTGCCCTTTGGCGGATAGATGACGTGCATAGTCGGAATCTGGTTGATTCTTTTCCGCTGCATAAAACATTCTGCTGCGGTATTCCTCCACCATGGCCGGCTGAATCTCCTTCCGATGGCGCAGCGCATAGATGGCTGCCCGCTGAGAGATGGACGGCGCGGTGAACACCACGTTCTCGTTGATCTGCTGAATGGTCTTGATGATGTAGTCCGGTGCGATGATGTTGCCGACTCTCCAACCTGTCATCGTAAAGTTCTTGGAGAAAGAATTCAAGATGATGGTCCTCTCCCGCATCCCCGGCATGGTCGCAAATGGTACAAAAGGATGCTCATAGCTGAAGGCTGTGTAAAATATCATCACTGATGACCACCAGATCGTATTTCTCGGCGATGACCGCGATTTTTTCCATGGTTTCGGTGGTGAGACAGTTGCCTGTCGGGTTGCTCGGCGAGTTGATGACAAGTGCCTTTGTGCGCTCTGTAATCAGTCCTTCCAGTCGCTCAACATTGATCTGGAAATCCTCTTCTTCCAGTGTCGGCAGTTCCACAGGAATTCCCTTGCCAGCTCCACCTGCTGCGGATATGGTGTGAAATACGGCGCCTGCAGAATGACTTCGTCACCGTCGTCGATGATCGCTTCCAATGCCAGATACATGCCCAGGCAGGCAGAGGCAGAGACAAAGACCTCTTCATCCTTTACCTCCATGTCATATTCCTCTTTGTAGTATTTGCAGATTTCCTCCCTCAGCTCAGGATCGCCGCGAAAATCCGTATACTTGGTATGACCAATTCTTGCATCCTCATAAGACTTATCTATGATCAAACGATCCGTAATCAAATCCGGATCCCCAGACTCAAATTGATGCAGTCATCAAAGGATTTAGCCATCTCATCGGACTTTCCCATGGCAGTGCTCTGGTCCTTCCAGTATCTTTTGCAATAAACTTATGCTTCACTTACTTCCGCCTCCTTTAATATATTCTAGGTGGTAAGACCTCTTATCAATTATTAAAACACATCTTCGGAGAAATTGCAAGAAGAAAACACAAGATTTATAATTTTCTAATAACGGCGTCGCCCCGATTTAGCGAAACAAATCGATGGGAACTCCTTATGCTTCGGGAGACTTAGTCCAATTTAGCGAAGCGAAACCGCCGGCAGGTCCCCTGCCAGGAGTGCAGGAACTGTGCCCGTGGCACTCGATCGGCTGCGCCCCAGCCTTTGGCTGGCTTGGCGTTAGTCGTATGATGGTTCCGCTAACATCTTTCACAAAAGCAAACTGGCATCACGAATGGATGCCAGCAGCCTTCATAATCATCGGGGTAAAATTGCATTCAATCACTGCTGCTATGATCAGCAGCGGGATCACCACCAGGACAAAGGTCTTTGCCAGATGATTGAGCATGGTAAGAATTTTTTCTTCTTTCGCTTTTACCTAAAAGTTTCATCGTCAATGTTCTGCAGAGATAGATGCCCATCGCCATAGATGTACAAAAAGAAAGCAGGCAGTTCAAAAGATACCGTGAGGCAGCAGTCCATAGACGATGGCAGGCAGTGGAGATATGGTTCCCGCCGCAGCGCCATAACCCAGCAGTGCGCCGATGATCATGCAGTTTGACAGCACTGACAGCGCAGGCAGGAAGATAAACGGAATACACCCCATGCCGATGCACATGGCGCAGGCAAAGACGTTGTTCATCACAACGCCCACATAAGACAGCGTTCCATCTTCATTCATGACGGACTGTGCTTTCGGTAAATATGTGGCAAAAAATCTGCTTTTGCAAGTTCTGCATTTTGATAGAAGTAGACGGCAAAGGCCGCTGTCAATAGGACAAAAACAAAAGCCACCTTCCAGGTCAATTTCACGATCTTACTTTTCAAATTTTGTTTTCCCTTTCTATTTTGTACCAGTTCTCCATAGAGCGCCCCGCCCAAAATCAGCGCTGCTCCAGCAAAATCCTTCACTGCCATGCGCTCACCTAGGAATACCGCTGAGAAAAGCAAGGCGGAACAGGGGTCGATGTAGCTTAAAAGCGCCACTGTCTGCCCGGGAAAGCTGCTGAATGGACGAAAAGTATAAAAACAGCGCAAAACCGGTATGTATGATGCCGATAATCAACAGTGCCAGAACGCCTGACAGAGGCGGCATCGTCCAGCCAGACTGGTTGGTAATCACCGCATAGGGAAGAATGACGATACCCGCTGCAAAAAGCTGCATCAAGGTGATTTCCATTCCTGTGATGCCGCTGGCTTTTTGTTCAGCAGCGTGACGGACGCATAGAGAACCGCCGCCAGGAGGCCGAATAAAAATCCCTCTTCGGATCGCTGCCGCCGGCTAGGCCGCCAGTGATGAACAAGAGTCCTGCCATAGCCGCCAGAATTCCAAGGGCCTTCGTCTTTGTAATCCTCTCCTTTAAAAAGAACGGAGAAGCCGCCATGACCACGATAGGTGCGCAGTAGTATGCGATGGTGGACAAGCTGACCGTGGTAAACTTGTACGCCTCAAATAGGGCAATCCAGTTAAAGCCCATGGCCGCACCAGATAAGGCCAGAACAGGGCTGTTTTTCTTAAGCAGTGTGCGCGAGGACTTTTCTCTGCTCAAGGCGTAGACAATTCCCAGGACGATGCCGCCTAAGACGACTCGTCCCAATACGATCTGTGCGCTTTCCATGGAATCATCTTAGCAAAGAGACCGACGCTGCCCCAGATCAGCATGGCGGTGATCAGTTTAATATATGCTTTTGATCGCTCGTTCATGAATGTTACCAGGCGCCTCCTCCGCCGCCGCCGAAGCCGCCTCCTGAGAAGCCTCCGCCGCCAAAACCGCCTCCGATGCTGCCGCCGCCAGTATCCACTGTGGTGACATTTAGGATGCCGCTGGAGAAATTGCGGCTGCAATTTTGATCATGTGGCTGTACCACAGGGCACTGAACACCATGCTGCTGTTTCCGCCATAGTACCAGGAAGGCGGGTTCGTCGGTATATTTTCAAAATTTTCGCCCACTTATCCGACAGCCCATGACATAAGCGTAAGGCATGATGTCATAAAAATATTCTGGATTTTCTTCCACCAGCATTTTCAATTTATTCAGTTCCGCTGCTTCGATGAAAGTCCTTTAAAATCCGAGAATTTGCCTTGCAGCGCTGCGCTCTTCTTGGTCCGCGACTTCATCAAAAGCACAAAGCATAGGTTACGACAGTAGAGGCGATGACTAGCAATGCCAGAATCTCGCTCTTGAGCAGATAAGCGGTCAATCCGGCGGCAATCAAGATACCCAGTGCAATGAAAACAGTACCGATGACAAAGAGGGTCGTTCGTTTCCCTTTTTCATAGAGTCGCGCCGGTCAAAAGTCATCATGACCATCAAAGCAGACCCGCCATGAGCAAAATCACCAGCGGTATCAAGCCAATCAGTGTCAGGAACTCAAGGGACAAAAGAGCACTGAGCAAAATGGACACTACCGGCGGCACGAACATCAAAACGGTGCCGATCCCCCGACAAACTTTCGAGCTGCTGGTAAATAAGGCTTTCTCGCCAGTATACCAACCCTTTAACTGATCTCTCGCCGCCCAATAAAGGTCGCCAAAATCTTCTGGCAGTTCGTCCAGCTTAATTCTGTCTCCCGACTCAAAGATAGCATTAAAGAAAGTTTTGCAAAGCGCTTCTCACTGGAATCGATGTCCTTCAGCTTCTTGACCATGAATTTGGTCGTCTTCATGGCTTCATACTCCTGAATAGAGAGATAACCCTTTGACGCATAATACGTAATCATCGAAACGATATCCTTATTGTCAATCACACCGTCGATAACGTAGCCGATTTCTGCCGGGGTCATTCCTTCCGGCGGATAAAACTCTACTGTTTTGATGATTTTCGGGTCACGTCCGAACAGCAGCCAAAGCAGACACATCAAAACGGGTATCCCGATCAAAATCCCAAACAGCAGATAGATCAGCCAATCGTGATTCGCCGGATCAACCCAGTAACCCTCTGGCAAATCCGCACGCAGCGTCACGCCCGTACCCTGGATGAGATTCTCACCAGTGATCCGGATCACATTCTTATTCTTATCGATGTGATACTCCACTCCAAGGTAACGATCTTTAATCACATTCTGATATCCGTAGGCGCCAGAGTAAATTTTTTAGTTCGTCCCAGTCCATTGCCTTTGGCATTTTGACCGTAATATTGGCAGAGTTTATAGGTGTCTCCCAATTGGTCGGCAGTACATCTAAGGAGAGGTAGTCAAGCTGCTTCGATTCATCCTCGAAGCAGACCATATCGTAGCTAATCTCATAAGTCTTGCCGCCAGTGACCGTCTTGTCGGCGCTGCCGATTTGAATGACCTTTTGCACCACGTTATTTTCCGCCTCAGTAGACACGTCAAAATCATCCCTTTGACCTGGATGTTTTTGATCTTATAAAACTTGGGTTGATAGGGGATATTTCTGTATAGGCCGTGTTTTGCTGAATGAAAGTCCACACGGATGGTCTCTGTAATATGGATCACATGGTCTTCCCCGATGTCGACCTTTGACGTTGAAGGCGTCGGTCTCGTAGTCCTGCCAGGCAAAGATCGCAGATGCCGACATGGCCAGCATCATAGTCAAAAGGGTTCCCAAAATCACGAGTCTCTTGATACCTTTTCTCATCTTAAAATTCCACCTTCACGTTCTGTCTCTCTGCTTCTGTTTCTACTTCGAACATCGGTTTCTGATCAAAGTGGAAAAAAGCCCTGCAAGGATATTGGTCGGGAACATTTCGCACTTGTTGTTATAAAGCTTGACAACTGCATTGTAGTATTTTTCTTGCATTGGCGATGTCCTCTTCTACCTGTCTGAGCTGTCCCTGTAAATCCATGAAATTCTCATTTGCTTTCAGGTCAGGATAGTTTTCGGCCACGGCAAATAAGGATCTGAGGGTACCAGTCAGCATGTTTTCGCCCTGGATCTTGTCCTCCATGGTCGCAGCACCCTCCGCCATATTGCGAGCGGAGATCACCTTGTTCAAAGTCTCTGTCTCATGTTTGGCGTAACCTTTGACCGTCTCTACCAAGTTGGGAATCAGATCATATCTCTTCTTTAAATAAACGTCCATGGTGGAGAAGCTCTCTTCCACGTTATTTTTGCTTTGATAAAACCGTTGTAGCTGGCAATCACCCAGATCACCAAAATCGCGACCACTGCCGCAATGATAATTCCTGCAATCATTTCTGAACCTCCAAATTTTTGTAGCTTTTATTATACACTATTGTACCCAAAGACTCAAGAAATCTGCAAGGTCTACTTCAATACTGCATGAAATTCTCGTCCGGCAGTCCGCAAACGCTCACTTTTCAAAAAATGTCTGGCACTTTTTCACGGCCTGCACAAGGCTTCGCTCCACTATGAAACCATTAAATTCAAAACCCCGCTGAACCCCAACAGGGTAAAGAAGGCTATGGATGCCGCCGTCATCTGCAGGTGGCGTTTAAAGATCATCTGCCGGTCTGTGCCTTCCGGGTAAAGGGCTATGGTCATGGAGCCCAGAACTGAAAACGGGCAGAATAGGGCGCAGTTGGCCCCGGCGATGACGCCGGACAGCAGCGATGAGGCAGATACCCCCGCAAGACTTTCCGCAAGATGGCCGCCCACAGGAATCAAAGTCGGCATCACCACGCCAGAAGAGCTAGTCACCGTGGCTAGAAGGCCGCTGATCAAAGTCATAATGCCTGTAGCGGACTTTGGCGTAATCCATTTGAGCAGGATATCAGAGATCAGCTTGATGCCGCCGCATTGATCTACTACGGAAATCAACATGTACATTCCTGCTACCAGCAGCAGGGTATTCCAGTTCACAGTGGAAACCGCCTTTTTGTCCTCCATGACGCCCAAGAGAATCAACAGGGCCGCACCGGAAAAAGCCGTTACGGAGACATCCAATCCTAAAAAAATGATAGCGCAGATAACGAACAAAATGACAGCCAAAGTTTCTTTCTGATGCAGGTTCATCTGCGGAATGCTTTGCCGCAGGTTTGTTGACGAAACCGTCTTGGCCTTGGCGCCACCGAATAAGAAATACACCAGCAGTACTTCTGCGAACATGGCGGCAGCGTAAGGCAGAAACAATCCCATGTAACCGCTGACTCCTGCCTCTTTTGCCAGCTCCTTTGCAATGATGCCGGAAGTCGCTACCGGAGACAAACCGCCAGAAGCCGCACCGATTTCCACGATGATTCCCATCATGAAACAGCTAAGTCCGTCTCTTTGCAGACTCCCATTGCAATCATCATAATCATCGGCGCTACCCCCGGTCCTGCCCCCGCTGGCTGAAAGCAGGAAGGAGAGAAGGTAGATGACAAATGGCATCAGGAAAGCCCTGCCTTTGGCCAGAGACAAGATCCTCTTCGCCACAATTTCCATGGTTCCATTGGCGCCCGCAATGCCGAAAAGCAGAAGAACCGAAAGCATCATAAAAAAAGTGCTCACTGGCCACCCCAGACGATAGAGATCAGCCAGGTCCATCTGGGGAATAAAAAGAGAATTAAGATAAACGATGCCAAAATGGCTGCCAGGCCGCAGTTGACCTTGCGCACAATGCCGACGACGACGGTTATCAGAAACACGATCAATGATAGAACTGCTAAATTCATGATTTTCCTCCGCTAAAATGTGGTATGATAATTCAGAAAGATTTTGTTAATAGGAGATGTTTGATATGACTTACTTTACGCCTTACGAAGCGGCGCCTTCCCTCTTCCATATCTATGAGCCGGGTGACGTACACTGTACTTTGATTGTTGGCAGAGAGCGCGCCCTGCTCTTTGATACGGGCTACGGATTTTGTGACATCAGAGAAGCCGTCAGCGCCCTGACCGATCTGCCCTGACCATCGTCAACAGCCACGGCCACCTGGATCACGCAGGCGGCAACTTCTGGTTTGAACAGAAAATCTATATCCATCCCTACGAGCGCCAGGTTTACGACCTCTATCAGAAAGAAAAAAGAAAGCCTCATGGACCGAATGTGGTCTCTCTATCAGCAGGGGAAGAAACCCCGTCCCTGGCCTGAAGGCTTCGATCGCCAAGATTATTACTCTTATAAGCCCTGCAGCTTTATCGATCTAACTGACGGGCAGGTCTTCGATCTAGGCGGGAGAATCGTGGAAGTCTTTTCTTTCCCGGTCATACCCGGGGCTGCGTCGCACTCTACGACCATCAAAGCGGCCTGCTCCTTTCAGGTGATAACCTGGGCCACAGTATCTGGATCATGTTCGAACAAAGCGCACCGCTGGCTGAGTATCGCAGCTGCCTCTGCCGTCTCAAGGACAGCTTCGACATCAAAGGGATTCTCGGTTCCCACTACGGCGGCATCTACCCTGCTTCACTGATCGATACGGTAATCCAGTGCATCGATCAGCGCCATGACGGCAACAGCACCATCTTTACCCATCCGCGAAAAGGTTATAAAGCGCTGCGCCGCAAAGTGCCCCTTACAGGAGTTCCAGGCATCAAAGATCTCTATCTCGTATATCCATTCGATTAGTTAAAACGTTTTAGTTAATTATAATACATTTTCTATTTGCAGTCAATATTTTAATTAAAACGTTTTAATTACTTCTTGACATTTGCTTTTTGATGTAAAATATACTTAGAAAGAAAGTGAGGATATGACTCATGGCAACAATCAAAGACGTGGCGGCGCTGGCAGGCGTGTCTACAGCCACCGTTTCTCTGGTTTTAAATGGCAGAGGACAGGAACTGAAGGTATCTGCCGCGACCCAGCAAAAAGGTCCTGGCTGCCGCGAAGACTCTGGCCTACAAACCCAATGCATCTGCCAGGAAGCTTGCGGACTTCTGAGGTTGAAAAACCAACCATAGCGTTCTACTGGCCCATGGATCTAAGGATCAACTATCTTGCCGCAATTTTGACCGGCCTTCGAACAGAGATCGAAAAACTGCAGTTTGACTGCGAACTGATCATCTGCACTTATCGCAATGACCATCTGGCCGAAGAACAGGGTTTGAAGAACGCTTATCGTTACAGCGCCGCTATTATCGGCGCGCCGTCGGAAGCCGATATGGCATACCTGCAAGGCTTAAAAAACCAGTCTGCCTATCATCCTCTTCAATCGATATTTGGAGAAATACCACACCGTCTGCTCACAAGACGAAAGCACCTTGCGCAATGCGGTCAATCTTTTAGCAGCAAAAAGGCCATGTGCGCGCCTGCCTGTTCCATCCTGATGCGCTCTACACGGTATCAGGCAACGGCTTTCTATGCTCCTTCAATTCGCAGAAGAGACGGGGCTTTCTATAGAAAGGAATTTCATATTTTCCGTAGAAGACAGCTGCGATGGCGGGGTAATCGCCGCCCGAGATATCTCAGCCTGGATCATCCTCCCAAAGCGATTTTGTCTATGTCAGACACCATCGCCATCGGCGCGTCTTCTATCCTCAGCCGCAAAGGACTCGTGATGCCAGAAGATGTGGAACTGATTGCCTTCGCAATCGGCGATCCCAACCTGTCTCACTTTGCTAATCCTTCCCTCTCTGTCATTGAAATGCCTTCCCACGAGATGGCAGAAAAACTGTATCGATATCGCCAGACAGGTCATCCAGACACCAGATTTACCCCTTTGCCATAGACAAATTCCGTCTAAGCTGATTCTCAGAGAAAGCTGCCCAGAATAATACTCGCATACCTACGGCCATTTCTATTGAAGTGGCCTTTTTTATTTATATGGAAGTTATTGACAGTTTTTAATACATGTGATAAACTTACATTAATTACAAATTATAGCAGATAATGAATTTATCCACCGTACAGAAAGGAGCTCTCCATGCATATGCAAAAAGCACCACTACCATTCAGTATCCCCTTGATAGCGACATCATGTTCGCCCTGGTCATGAATGACGCCGAGCTCTGCAGAGGCCTGCTGGAGCGGATCTTCCCAGGCAGAAAGATCCGCATGCTGAAGGTCTGTGACGGTTCTGACGTGGAAGTGCAGAACACCATTATCACAGGCATGATCTCCAAAAGTGTCCGCCTGGATGTCCTCTTCGAAGATGACGATTCCTATACAGTATTGAAATGCAGCGTTTTGACGCCACTGCCCTGCCCATGCGCGGCCGTTACTACGCCTCCGCTATGGACATCGACCAGCTGCGGAGAGGGAGGCATACAGGGGAGCTGAAAAAAGAACTACGTCATCTTCATCTGCACCTTCGACCACTACGGATTGGGGCAGGCTGTCTACAGCTTCCAGAATTACGATGTCAAAACCACTTGCCATACGGCGACGAATCCTTTAAACTAATAGTAAATACGACGGCCCCTGCAGAGAATACGCCGCGGGGACTGGTGCCGTTTTTCGACTACATAAACCGTATGGAGGTGCCCGATGACGACGCGTTCATCAAGGCCCTGCATGCCCAGGTGGAAAAAGTACAACACTTCGGAATGGAGGCGGAAGCTGATGACATTGGAAGAGAAGATCAAGCTGCAGATTGAGATGGGCGGGAGCAGATTTTTGCCGAGGGCGAAGCAAAGGCAAAATTGGAAAATGCAAAAGAAGATGAAAGAAATGGGATTCGATATAGAGATCATTTCAAGCATTACAGGCCTGCCTATCGAAGAAATCAAAATCTATAGACCATATGACGAAAAGACCGCCTGCCGGCGGTCTTTTTCTATTAGGCATTTATATTGAACATACTCGTCTAAAACAATGGCGACAGCGGCGCGGCAACGGCGTACATGATGACCGGGAAGATGACGATGCCCAGCACCTTTACCACAAAAACCGCCCTTCATCAGATCTTTCATCTCTATGTAGCCGCTGCCGAATACCAGGGCATTTGGCGGCGTGCCCGTCGGCAGCATGAAGGCGAAACTTGCCGAAAGAGATACTGCCATCATCAGAAACATCGGATTCATGCCGATGGTCACTGCCAGGCCCGATATTGCGGGCAGGAACGCTGCCACGACGACGAAGTTGGATACAACCTCTGTGAGGATCGCCACGACGACGCAGAGGAAGATGATGACCAGAATTGGCGGCCAGGAAGCCAGGAAACCCAGGCCTTCTGCAATCCAGGCGGCGATACCGGCGTTTTGAAAATACCGCCCAGTGTCAGGGGCGCCGCCCAAGAAGGATGAAAGTGCTCCAGGAGGTCTTCTCAAGGGCCGTCTTGGAGTCCATCAGGAATTCGCCCTTTTTCCAGTTGACAGGAATCACAAAGGATGCGACCAGCAGCACGATGGCAAAGCCTTCATTGGAGATAAACGGAAGCAATTTCGCGACCTGGTCGTTGAGGGCAAATCCCAGGATTGCCACCAGCAGATAAACGGTGCTGATTTTCTCCCCTTTGCTCATCTTTCCCAAAGCCTTCAGTTCTTCTCTGATCACCTTGGTATCGCCCAGGTCCGTCTGTCCCACCTTGAACATCTTGCAGATCAGCAGCGTCGCCAGGGGCAGCAGCACGATGGTAAAAAGGCAGGCCGATGATCAGCCAGTCCGTAAAGCTCATGCTGATGCCAGTCAATTCTTTGATCAGCCCCACCGCCGACAGATTGGTGCCCGAGGCCAATGAAGGTAGCCATACCCCCGATGGATGCTGCATAAGCCACAACCAGAATCAGCGCCACAGAAAAGCCGTCCTTCTTCGTCATTCCTAACTGTGAAATCAGCGCGATGGCGATGGGCAGCAGCATAGCTACCGCCGTGGTATTGGACATGAACATGGAGATGACTGCTGTTGCAAGACCAAAACCAAAGACGATCATGGACGGTCTGCCGCCGACCATGTTGATGATGCTCAATGCGATACGCCTGTGCAGGTTCCACTTTTCAATGACAGCGCCGAGGACAAAGACGCCCAGGCACATCATGGTCACTGGCGCAGCGTAAGATCCGTAAGCGTTAACGCCCTCCTCTGTCACTTCCATTCCCGCCAGGTTCAGCACGATGGAGCCTGCAATCGGCAGCAGCGCCGTCACCCAGATGGGCAGCGCCGAGGTCACCCACCAGATGACCATCCATAAGGTCAGAGCCAAAGCTTTGACACCGATGGGTGCAAGGCCGGGGATGCCGCCGGGTAAAATACATAAGATAATTGCTGCGATGGGTCCCAGGAAGAGACCGATTTTCTGAGATAATTTGAATTCCATATTTTCCTCCTCAATGGTGCGGGAGTCTCCCCGCTTTCCACTATACTATATTTCCGCTGTCAACACGAGCCTATTTTTTGCGCGCAGAGATTGGCCATGCTGCTGACCAGTTCCGCATCGATTTCTCTGCCCATTTCGACAGCAGTCTCGATTACCATCTGCAGGTCATAGCCGGTTGCCACCCCATCTGCTCAAACATATTGATCAAATCCTCAGTCCCTATATTCCCCTTTGCGCCTGGAACGAACGGGCAGCCTCCCATCGCTCCCATGGACGCGTCAAATTTTGTGATACCCTCTTCCAGGGCTACATAAGCGTTAGCAAGCCCCATGCCTCTGGTGTCGTGCAGGTGGATGCTCACATGGTCAAAATCCACAAATCCTGCTAGATGTTGCAATACTTCTCTCGTGTGACCCGGGGTACTGATGCCGGCAGTATCCGCCAGGCCGATTTCCGTAACGCCTGCAGCGAAGGCTTTGTCGATGATGTCTGTGACCCGCTTCATCGGTATCTCGTCGCCAAAGGGCGATCCGAATACACAGGGCAGTGCCAGGGTGATGGCAAGACCCTCTGCGCTCTCCGCCAACGCAAGGAAGGTTTCGAGAGATTCTTTGATGGTGCGTTTTGAATTACGCAGGTTGTGCTCCTCGCTGACAGAGAGGACAAAGGATACGTCAGTCAGTCCCGCTTTTCTCGCATTGTCGACGCCTTTCTGGTTGAGCGCCAGGCCGGACAAGACACAGCCCTTTTCGTCTGCATAATCCGACACGCCTGCCACCACGTCAAAGGCATCTCCCATCTGCGGCACGGCCTTGGGATTGACAAGGAGGTGACATCCATCTTCTTCGCCCCACAGTCGATCATCCTCTTGATATATTTGATCTTCATCTCTGTAGAGATCATCGTCTTGTGGTTCTGCCAGCCGTCCCGGGGGCAGACCTCCATGATTTCCACTTTTTCCGGTAAGTTCAGCATCAGTTGATCACCCCTTCTTCTCTGTACTTTTTCCAGCTCTTCCTCGGAGAATCCCAAGGCTTTGAAGATGCTGAAATTATCCTCGCCCAGATCCGGCGCCGCTTTTTATATTGGCACGGGTACTCGTTCATCTTAATCGGGTTGCCGATCACGGTCAAGTCACCTGCCTCCTTATGAGGAACTTTGACCAGCATCTCTCTTGTTTCCGTGATGTTTTTATCAGCACAGACCTGTTCACAGTTGTAAATCGGTCCCGCTGGTACGCCGACGCTGTCGATGATCTCTACGCACTCCATGACCGTCTTGTCGCTGGCCCACTCTTCGATAATCTCCTTCAGAGAGTCAGCGTTCTTCTTTCTCAGCTCTGTATCCAGATAGAGAGGATTTTCCGCCAGCTCCTTCATGCCCATGGCTTCCGTCAGCTTGCGGAAGTGGATGTCGGTGCCGCTGGCCAGGACAAAATAGTCATCCTTCGCCTTAAAAGAGTCATAAGGCGCTGACGAGATATACTTGTTTCCCGTCATCTCCGGCGACTTCCCTTCGTACACATACTGCATCAGCTTGGCCTCCATGCCGCTGACGATGCTGTCCACCAGCGCTACGTCGATTCTCTGTCCTGTGCCCGTCTGCCCCCTTTTCAGCAGGGGACGCCAGGATGGCAAAGCCCGCATTGAGTCCGGCAAAGAGGTCGCCGATGGCCATGCCTGCACGGGTCGGCTCCATACCCGGCCAACCCGTGATGGACATGGAACCGCCCATGGCCTGGGCGATGAGATCATAACCCGGTTTCTTCGCATTGGCACCGTACTGCCCATATCCAGAGATGGATGCGTAAATCAGCTTCGGGTTCAGCTCGTGGCAGACCTCCCAGCTGAAGCCCAGCTTCTCCATGACGCCGGGACGGTTATTTTCCAGGAGCACATCGGCGGATTTTACAAGATCGGCAAAGAGCCTCTTGCCGTCGTCGGTTTTTAAATCCACAGCCACGCCCCTCTTATTTCTGTTCAGATTCTGGAAATACATGCTTCTGCCCGTCGTCTTCTCAAGAGGTCTGGCGCCGCGGACGAAGTTGCCGCCGCTGCGCAGATTCTCCACTTTGATCACGTCAGCGCCCATATCGGCAAAATACATGCCGCAATAGGGTCCCGCCAGAAAATCCGTAAAATCCAAGACTCGGATTCCTTCTAATAATTGTTCAGTCATTTTCAATTTCCTCTTTTCAATATCATAATGTATTTATGCTTCTATTTTTGCCGATGACGGCTTGCAGCAGGTTCTGCCGACACCAAACCACACGTCGAGGACTTCACTGCCCGGTGCCGGTGTAAGCAGGCTGCCAAAAATCATCGCCGCGCAGGAGAATACCAAAGATGGGATCAGCGGCAGCATACCAAAACTCAACGCCGGTACTACCGTTGAAAGCAAATAGTATCCGATTCCCACAACCATGGAGGCGATACAGCCAAATTTGTTCGCCCGTTTCCACCATACGCCGAAGAGCACCGGCATGAAAAAGGCACATGCGCCGCCTGCGATAGTGAAGTTGTTGATGACCCCGATCAGTGCCGGCGGTTTAATGGCAAAGGCTACGGTAATCACCATGATCACCACCACTGCCACCGTATTGACCTTCTTCAACTGGGCATCGGATGCCCTTCCCTTTTGATCAGTCCGCCATAGATGTCCATGACGACGCAGGAGTTTACGTTGAGCAGCTGAAAGGCGATGGTAGATTGAATCGCCGCAGCGACACCGGAAGAAACGATGCCCGCAAATACTGGCGGAAGCACTTTCAGCGCTGCATAGGGAATGATCGTATCAGATACCACATCAGGAAATACTGTTTTCCCAATGGTGCCCAAGGTCGGCATCACAATGCACCATAAGCCGACAAAGGCAAGGGTGATGGCTGTTGAATTGTGCAGAGATTTGCTGTTTCCGATTTTGACGGCTTGAGAGACGTTGTCTTTGCCGATGTTTCCAGATACGCCCACTTGAAACAGATAGCAGGCCAAGAGCACAAAGCCAAAGGTGGACCCCGGACTTAAGATTCCCGGCTCGTCTGCAGCCAAATCGCGGAAGGCATTTTCCAGATTGCCGAAGCTGCCGTTGACATAGGATACGATGCCGATGGCAAGCACAACGGTCGTCACCGTCATGACAAAACCCTGGAAGACCGATGCCGCTGCCCGCGGCTGCCGCCGAAGATGGTATAAGCCAAAAGAATCAGTCCAAAGATCACCAGTCCGAGAGCATAGGGCAGCCCGGTCATGGTTTCCATCAGACGAGCCCCGGAGGTCATCTGTTGGTACAGGAACAGCCCCGTGAAAATCACGATGGATAACGGCGTATACCATGCGATGAATTTGTTATTGTCATAGCGGTGCTGCAGCACAGCGCCTAAGGACACCGCATGAATTCGATTACAGACGATTTTCAGTTTCTTGTTGATAATGCTGGCTGCAATCAGTCCGCTGAAAGCGAAGGTAGCCATACAGATCGGCCACATCAGCCCCCAGGCATGAGCCAGGCCGGGATTTGATAAGAAGGTTCCTCCACTGGCAAAGCTGGCTGCGATCATAAAGCCGGCTGCCAGAAAGCCTCATGTTTCCGCCTCCGGCAAAGTAACTTTGCCAAAGCCATCCCCTTTTGACCTTTTTCTGGAAGCGACATTGCCCAGTACCACACAGACTAGTGCGTAGACGATAAAGGTGACGATTGCAAAAATACGCGTTGTATTGCTGATATCCATTATCTTCTGACTCCTTTCTCATAATCAAACTCCGGATCTTCTGCATCAGAGAAACATTTCGGAAGACCCTCATGACCAGGTAGATGCCCACGAGAATGCCGACAATCATGATGCCGATACATACCGTAAACCAAAGGGGAAATCCAAAGAGATAGGTATAGTCGCCGGATTTCCTCTGCCGAGGAAGATTGCAGACAGCATCACGCCGATAAACATAGCCAGCCAATAGACCAATACGATGATTGCTTCCTTCCCCATTGCCTGAAAACGACTGTCGGGGACGAATTCTATTTGTTGTTTCTTTTCATTTTGTTCTGCTCCTTTTCAATAAAATCTACAGCCAGTCTGCTGCTTCGCGTAAAGCGCTTTCAATGTAGTACCAATCCCTTGAATCCTCTTTTCTCTAGCTTCATAACATGGATAGACGCCCTGCATTTTTTCGCGGAATTTTTCATTCATCGCCGCCCGCTCTTCGGTTGACAGCCAGATCTGCAGGACTTTCGGTCCCTTCGCAGTACCCGAAAGTCTTGCGAAGCTGCCGGCCAGGTCGTTTTCTCCCATTGCCTGCAAACCGCCAAATACGGCGGAAAACTGTTCTCCTCTTCCCGGGTCATGGTCCATCAGCCACTGCAGATCGGTAATGCCGGAGATAGAGACGGCGGCAGAAAATAGCGCTGGATTGGCTGCTGCACACTTCAGGGCTCCAAATCCGCCCATGCCGATGCCTCCGATAAAGGTCTTTTCTCTTTCTTTTTTGATGCTGGAAAGGTGTTGCAGACAAAATTCACCGTGTCCAGAAGAAAGGACCCATATCGCATTTCGCTGAACTGCCCTTCGATATTGAGGCTGCCGTTTTCTCCGGCGACCCTTCATTGACGTCCCTTTCTGCATAGTCAGTATAAAAGCTGAGCAGTCCCTGTGGCAGAACGATCAAAAAGCCCCGTTTCATCAGCAAGGCGGGAAACCGCCGCCATCTGATAAAGCTCCCCAGGTGAAGATGCTTCATCGTGAAGCAGAAACAAAACCGGGTACTCGTTCTGAAAGCTGCCTAATCTCAGCTCGGGAGACTTAGCTGATCTCACATGTTTTTCTGCGGCACTGCAAGCAATACGTCCATACGGTCTTTTACCGCATCTGACACCATGTTGGTGCGAATCAACGCTGCCATGATTCTTCATCTCCTTTCTTCTGATCTGCCAGGAACCAGTCCAGAAACAGGTTCACCCCTTCATTGTGGATGCCCCAGCCGTGGGGTCCCGGAATTACCTTATATGTATAGTCGAGATTTTTTAACGATTTCAAATGGGCATGCATGTTCTCATTGGGTACAGCCAGGTAATCCTCTTCACCCCAGCTCTGAAACAGCCTCGGAATTTCTTTTCTGCCCTCTGACGCTTCTCGATCCAGCTCTGCCGCCACATGGAACAGGTCATAGGGATTTCCCGCTGATATCCAGATTGTCGCCAAACTGCCGCTGATGCTTGATCGTCATGAAAGGGCGGGCCTCGATCGCCCACTTCATATCCAGCATGCCGCTCTGGGCGCCGACATGACCATAGACATCCGGCCTGTTCAGCCCGCAATAATAGGCTCCATACCCGCCTACGGAGCAGCCGTAGATCGCCGTATCCCTCTCTTTTATCCGAAAGGGGGAAACAGGGTTCTGGTCTGCTCGATGAGTTCCCGAGTCATAAATGTAAAATACTGATGTGCATACCGATATTCCTTCTGATAATCCACGTAATAGCTGAAGGTGGGTGTCACACAGAATATGGCGGCGTCTGCAAGATCGACACCTTCAGTAAGAGGCTAAGTTCATTTCTGTGAGGACTGCTTCGCTGTGGCTCAATGCGCCCGGCAGCAGATAGATGGTTTTCAGTTTACGGCCAGGCTGCAGTCGTCCATTGGACAGATTGGCCGGCAGCAAACCGGAAATCTGTGTCGGACGTCCCAAGGCTTCTGAATACCATTCTCCTTGCACAATTGTTGCTGGCATAATTTTCTCCTTTTTCCTTTACCGGCACCTGAAAAGAAAACATTCTGTGCCAGATTTACGTTATATAATTGCAATTCCCGTGCCATGATTAAAGACCTTGCAATTTCATTGTTTTTTAGCGCAAAGAAAAAAGAGAAGCTGCACATACGTCAACTTCTCTTTACATCGGTTTACATCATTCTTCTCTATGGAGTTTTTTATACAGTGCCTGCCTGCTGATGCCCAGCGCCTTAGCCACATCGTTTTTGGAAGTTCCTTTCGCCAGCAGGGACTCGATGACCATGGTTTCCACCACCTTGTTCAGCTGACCCAGGTCGATTTTCAGTTCCTCATCCACAAGGCCTTCGTCAGCCTGTCCATTCTGGATGATTTCGCCGCAGGAATTATCGCCGTCAAAGGCGTGATAACGCAGAGCGGCGCTTTTGATCTCCGCACGTTGCCCAGCCAGTGGTGAGCCAGCAGCTCCTCTTCAAAAGACGGGGAAAGCAGAATATTCTCTGCCCGACATCCTCGCAGTTCGGCCAGATAGTATTTGAACAGAGGCACGATATCTCCCTTACGCTCTTTCACCGGCGGAATATTCAGCTGAAAGGTATTGAGCCGGAAAAAGAGATCCTTGCGGAACTGGTTTTCCCGGATGCTTCTGGTCAGATTTCCGTTGCAGGCGGCAATGATGCGCACGTCCAGCGGGATGTCGTAATCAGAGCCTACCCGCATGACCTCCTGCTGTTCGATGACCCTGAGGATCTTCGCCTGCAGCCCCATGGGCATGCTGTTGATCTCGTCCAGGAAAATCGTCCCCTGGTGCGCCAGTTCGAAAAAGCCCCGCTTTGCCTTCACTTCTCGCGCCGGTAAAGGCCCCTGCAACATAGCCGAAGAGCTCACTCTCCAGAAGAGATTCGCTGAGGGCCGCGCAGTTGACCGCGACAAAAAGGCCTCTCTCTCCGCCTGCTGGCGTTATGGATGCTCTGGGCGAAGAGCTCCTTCCCCCGTGCCGTTTTCTCCGTAAATCAGCACGGAGCCTTCGAAGCCCGCGATGGTCTTTGCCCTTTTGATCAAAGCCTTCATGGCAGCATCTTCGGTTTTGATATCGTCAAAGTGGTAGGACGCCACCAGGCCCTTCTGCGCCAGCTTCATACGGATAGTATGTTCTAACTCCTGTATCTTGGTCACATCCTGTACCGTGGTCAGATATCGTTTTTCTGACTTGTAGAATTGGAAAGGATGAATGGTAAAGCTGAGCATGGCGCGGTCGAATTTCCGCACGAAGGAACGGGGCGCGGTCTCGCAGACGCCAGGCATTCTTTTGCCGGCATATTAGGAATCACCTTACGCACGCGTCAGCAGCAAGAAGATTTTTCCGCACTTTGGGCGAGCAGTTCCTCTGCTTTGCTGTTGACCTAGCGAATGCGATACTCCCGGTCAAAAAATAATTAGCCCCTCGTCCACATTGTTGAGTATCGATTCCAGCACATTGACCCTCTTGGCGCTTTCGGCAAGCTGGGTAGGAATTCTTTTGCCACCCTCACCGTCTCCCTGATAGTGGTATCCCTGTTCATCAGTTCTACCATGGTCAAGTCTTCCCGGTCACAAAGCATCGACGCCACACCGCTGGACAATACGACAACCCCCTGTTCTGGTATGGACTCCAATTGCCGCTTTAGAGATTCCAGGTCTGTATAACGTCTGACTTCCAAGGAAAATCAAAGAGAGAAACAGCGCCTTCAAACTTCTTCGCCACATGTTCCCGCAGCACTACGTATATTTTTCCCCGGTAAGTTTCCCTGACAGAGGTCAGCATGTAGAGAATATCGGAGGTACGGATTTTTCTTCCATCACATGAACAGAATCGGATACCGCGGCCAAGTCAGTATAGATGCCCCTCTGGCGATGATAACGCCATAGCCGTCTACTGCCAGCCTGCGGTATTCTGCAGCGGAACGATAAACATCCACCGTCTGCACCACAACGACGCCCTTTTTACATCGTCAGCCAAAATCTCTTCTACTGCAGGAATCATCGTCTCTGACGGCACGATATAGGCAATCTTCTCCATAGTTACTCCTTCAAGTCCCAGTCGATCGGTCCTTCTCCTTTTTCTGTCAGAAATGTATTGGCCTTAGAGAAATACTGTCCGCCGAAAAATCCGTTATAGGCAGAGAAAGGGCTCGGATGGGCGCCTTCGAGAATCAAATGCTGCTTCCCGGTGATCAATTGTGCTTTAGACTTGGCATTGGCGCCCCAAAGAATGAAGACAATGGGTTTTTCCCTTTCGTTGAGCAGCTCGATGACCCGGTCGGTAAAGATCTCCCAGCCCTTTCCCTTGTGAGAGTTGGCCTGGTGTTCCCTCACCGTCAGACAGGTATTGAGCAGCAAAACACCCTGCTCCGCCCATTTGACCAGACAGCCGTGATCCGGCGGGTCGATACCCAGATCGTCCTTCATTTCTTTGAAGATATTCACCAGTGACGGCGGCTGTTTCACTCCTTTTGCACAGAAAAAGACATGCCGTGTGCCTGACCGGGACCGTGATAGGGGTCCTGCCCTAAGATGACGGCTTTCACATCCTCATAGGAAGTATACCGCAGGGCATTGAACATATCGTGCATGCCAGGGTAAATGGTCCGCGTCTTATATTCCTCGATCAAAAAACTGCCGCAATTTCAAATAATATTCTTTTTCAAATTCTCCAGCTAATACTTCATCCCATTTGTTTCCTATGTTTACCACTTCTTTTCTTCCTTCCTTTCTTTATGATTCCTTTTGCTCTGCAGCTTCCGGATCTTCCAGCCACTTGCCTTTTTTGATGTAGATCAGCATCATGATCGCGCCGATAACCCAGTTGATCGGATAACCCAGCAAAAGCAGATATAACTTGTGTGCGAACTGGAAAGACCCCCAGATCCAGAGGATACGAACCGCGCAGAGAGAGCAGATGGACATGACCATGGCCTGCAAGGTTTTTCCCACACCTCTGATGGTACCCGTCGCAATATGGAAAATGGCGATGATCCAGTAGAACGGATACATATATTTCATCATGTAGATGCCGTAATCGATGACTGCCTGCTCGCCTGTAAAGATCCTGATAATATAGGGAGCAAAGATCAGCATCAAAGCGCCTGCCACGACAGCATAGACGGCGCCCATGCCGATGGAAACCTTCATCCCCTTGTGCACCCGGTCGAACTCCCGCGCGCCGTAGTTTTGGCCGGCAAAGGTGGTAGCCGCCATGCTCATGCTCAGAATCGGCAGCAGAATGAAACCGTCAATTTTGTTGAATGCCGCATAGGAGGCCATGACGGTAGCGCCGAAGCTGTTGACCCCGGACTGAACCACCACGTTGGACAGGGAGATGACGATATTCTGTACCCCTGTTGGCAGACCGATTTTGACGATCTTTTCTAAAAGATTGTCATAAAAGCGAACGTCCCGCAGCCTGATTCTGTAGGACTCTTTGCTGCGCCGCATAAAACGCAGGATGAAGATACAGGAGATCAGCTGGCTGATATCGGTAGCGATGGCTGCGCCGACGACACCCATTTTAAATACTGCTACAAACAGGATATCTAAGAAAATGTTCGAGACTGCGGCGATGATCAGATAGATCAACGATCTGCGCGAATTTCCACGGCGTTGAGAATGCCCGCCGACATGTTGTAGATGACAGAGAAGATGATGCCGGCAAAGAATACCCGCAGATAATCCGATGCCTGATCAAAAACCTCCTCCGGTGTCCCCATAATGTCTAAAATCAGAGGCGCCGTCAAAACGCCGATTATCGATAGGATAGCGCCGGCGGCGATGGAAATGGCGATGGTCGTATGTACTGCTTTGCGCACGCCCTCGTCGTCCCGAGCGCCGTAGTATTGGCTGGTGACAACGCCAGCACCGGCCGAAGCGCCGATGCAGAAGCCGACCAGAAGCTGGATGATGGCGCCGCTGGCGCCTACTGCGGCAAGAGCGCTGCTGCCGACCACATTGCCGACGATAATGGAATCGACAATATTATATAACTGTTGAAATAGATTGCCTAAAATTAAAGGAATCGAAAAAAGTATCTCCTTCCAAATCGTCCCTGATGTCATTAACGTGTTGTTCTTCATAATTCACTCCTTCTACTAACAATAGTATAAACACATACCAAAGGCGGAAGTCAAGAGGAATCTGCAATAAATTCTTTTTTCACCGGCTATTCGTGTTAGAATATTGCTATGAACAAGATATACATTTCAAAAAGATGCAAACAAGATACTGACAGACTATTTAGAAGGCCTGGGCTGCCACCTGTCTTTTATTGCCTCCAGCGACATCGTCGATCCGGCAATTTCAATCACCCTGATATTTTTTGTGCAAAATGGGAGCCGGGGACGGCGCACCGATTTTCTTTGCAGAAAAAGAAGACCTGGGCAGAGATTACCCTTCTGATGTAGCCTTCAATGCGGCCTGCACCGGCAGATACTTCATTCATAACCTGTCCTATACCAACGAAAAGCTGCTCCTTGCCGCCAAGGAGATGGGTATGACTTTGATCGACGTGGGCTAGGGTTATACCAAGTGCAGTATCGTCGTAGTCGCAGAAGATGCCATCATCACCTATGATGAGGGCATCATTCGCGCGTGCAGCAAATACCCGGAACTGGAAGTTCTGCAGGTTTCCCCGGTTTTGTCCGCCTGGACGGCTATGACACCGGATTCATCGGCGGCTGCAGCGGCAGAGTGGGAAACGAGGTGCTCTTTAACGGCGACCTCTTTGCCCATCCCGATTTTCAGCGCATCGTCACCTTTATCGAAAAGCGGGGCTTAACTTGCAGATGGTTCCCAGATTATAAACTGACTGATATCGGGTCGATTTTGTAGGCCGCCGTGTTACAATACGGTTATGCTTTTTGAAGCCTTTTACGGGTCTTCGCGTAACTGTTGACTGCTTTTTACTGTTTAGCAGGGGGGTATATGCTTTGTAAGGCTGCAAAAAAACATACCTGTGGCGTAATACAGGCCCCATAAGCGCCCTTTTCTGCACATTCATACGAGAATCCGGCCACGAATAGCGAAGTTTTGCCGATTTCTGGCACTTAACATGCAAACAGTTACGCCAAATAAATCAAGTACCTGCAAAAAGCCTAACTGTATTGTACGAAACGGCTGATATATACCCCCCATACCCTATATTCGAGAGAGACAAAGAACAAACCCATATCGACGAAACGGAGGCGCCGTAAAAATCACAAAATCTGAGATTTTGAATTTTCTGGCGTTTCTTACCAGCGGTTTTGTACCAAAACCGCTGGTAGGGCATAAAAAACAAGTGAAAAAACATGCAATCATACCCATCTTCATCCCCCACAAAGGCTGCCCTAACGACTGCATCTTCTGCAACCAAAAGAAAATCACGGCCAGGCAGAAGGCGGTCACAGGCGAAGATGTGGAAAACACCATAGAAACCTGGTTATCCACCTTAGAGAACCGAAATCTGGACACCATAGAAATCGCCTTTTTCGGCGGCAGCTTTACGGGGATTCCCATGGAAGAGCAGTCTGCTTATCTGGCTATCGCAGGGAAATACAAGGATGCAGGCAGAGTCGACAAGATCCATATGTCCACCAGGCCGGACTACATCGACGAAAAAATCCTCGATAACCTGAAGCAGTATGGCGCCGATACGATCGAACTGGGCGTGCAGTCCTTCGATGACAAGGTGCTCGCACTTTCCAATCGAGGTCACGACAGCAAAGTAGTCTACCAGGCCTGTGATCTGATCAAAGACTACGGATTTGAGCTGGGCATTCAGCTGATGATCGGTCTGCCCGGGGACACCATGGAAACCTGCCTCTACTCGGCAAGAGAAACCGTCAAAATCGCCCCTGCGATAGCCCGTCTCTATCCCACCATCGTCATCAACGATACGGAGCTTCACAATCAGTATCTGCGCGGCGAATACGAACCGCTCTCTCAAGACGAAGCAATTCTGCGAACCAAGGAGATGTACAAGCTCCTCGACGCTGCCGGAATCAATATCATCCGCGTGGGTCTCAAGAGTACGGATATCATCAGCGAACACGGCGAGATCAGCGGAAATACCTACCACCCCGCCTTTCGGCAGCTGGTGGAGGGTGAAATTGCCAGAGAGCGCATCGAAGAGAAGCTGGCCGGGACGGATTTTGATCGAAACAGCCGCACAAAAGTCACTTTTTATGCAAATTCGAAGAGTTTTTCTAATATGGTTGGAAATTCCGGCAGAAACAAGAAATTTTTTCTTGAAAAAGTACCCTGTCTTAACATATTATATAAGGTAAATGACTCACTCAATGATCATCAATTTCAAGTTGAAATAAAAAGGAGAAAAGAAATGAAAAGAAACATCAAAAGCTGTGGTAACAGTGATCGGAAAAGATATGGTTGGGATCCTGGCAAAGGTTTCCACTGCCTGCGCAGAAGCAAACACCAACGTCATCGAAGTGACCCAGTCCGTTCTGGACAGTTTTTTCTGTATGGTCATGATCATCGACATTACAGAATCGGACAAGCAGATCGACCAGCTCCAAAAATCCATCGAAGAAAAAGTACCTGCCATGCAGGTTCACGTCATGCATGAGAATATCTTTAATTCCATGCATAGAATATAGGAAGCGGAGGATCGTCACAATGTTAAATATGAGCGACATCATGGAAACCATCACCATGATACAAGAAGAAAACTTAGACATCAGAACCATCACCATGGGAATCTCTCTGATCGACTGTGCGGACAGCGACATCGACAAATCCTGTGAAAAGGTTTACAACAAAATATACAGCCATGCCAAGGATCTGGTAAAAACCGGAAAATCCATCGAAAAGAAATACGGCATTCCCATCGTAAATAAGCGAATCGCCGTCACGCCGATTTCCATGCTGGCGGGCGTATCCGGCGGAGATCCGGTCAAATACGCTAAAACCCTGGACAGAGTCGCCCACGATGTAGGCGTCAACTTCATCGGCGGTTATTCCGCTCTGGTGCAGAAAGGGTTCAGCGCCGGTGACAGGGAACTGATCGAATCCATTCCTCGCGCCCTTTCAGAGACGGAACTGGTCTGTTCCTCCGTCAACATCGGCTCCACCAAAGCCGGCATCAACATGGACGCCGTCAAAATCATGGGCGAAACCGTCAGGCAGGCATCGGAGCTGACCAAAGACAGACAGTGCATCGGCGCTGCCAAATTGGTCGTCTTCTGCAACGCTGTAGAAGATAACCCGTTTATGGCTGGCGCCTTCCACGGCGTAGGTGAAGCAGACTGCGTCATCAGCGTGGGTGTATCCGGCCCCGGCGTCGTCCGATCCGTACTCTCCAAGATGCCTGCTGACGCACCGATCAACGTGGTGGCAGAAGCCATCAAAAGACTGCTTTCAAGATCACCCGCATCGGCCAGCTGGTCGGGCGTGAAGCTGCCGATATGCTGGATGTGGAATTCGGCATCGTCGACCTGTCCTTGGCGCCGACACCTGCTGTAGGCGACTCCGTCGCACACATTTTGGAAGAGATCGGCCTGGAACAGTGCGGCGCTCACGGAACGACTGCTGCCCTCGCCATGCTCAATGATGCAGTGAAAAAGGCGGCGTCATGGCATCTTCCAGCGTCGGCGGGCTTTCTGGCGCTTTCATCCCAGTCAGTGAAGACGCGGGCATGATTGCAGCCGCCAGAAATGGAGTTCTTTCCATCGAAAAATTAGAAGCGATGACCGCTGTCTGCTCTGTAGGTCTCGACATGATCGTCATTCCAGGCGATACTGCCAGCGAAGTCATCTCTGCCATTATCGCTGACGAAGCGGCGATCGGCATGGTCAACTCCAAGACGACGGCGGTGCGAGTAATTCCTGCTATCGGACTCAAAGAAGGCGAAGAACTGGACTTTGGCGGACTTTTAGGCTACGGACCGGTCATGCCGCTCAGAAGCCAGTCCCCAGCCAAGATGATCAACCGCGGCGGACGGATTCCGGCGCCGATGCAGAGTTTGAAAAATTAGAGGTGAAAACTATGACGAAGGTCAGACTTGGAAAAACAGAAATCATAACGAACAAAACGGCTTTGGCGCTCTGCCGATTCAGAGAATTCCTTATGAGGAAGCAGAGGCTCTGATCTACGAAGCCTATGATAACGGCATGACCTTTTACGATACCGCCCGTTCCTATACGGACAGTGAAGAGAAACTGGGCCGCGCCATTGCCAAACACGGAATCAGAGACAAGGTTTACATAGCCAGCAAAACCATGTGCAATACTACGGAGGAATTCTGGTCGCAGCTTGCCCAGTCTCTTTCTGATCTTCAGACAGATTACCTGGATCTCTACCAGTTCCACAACCCCGCCTTCTGTCCACAGCCGGGGGATGGCACCGGCCTCTATGAGGCCATGCTGGAAGCAAAAGCCCAGGGCAAGGTCAGACACATCGGCATCACCAATCACAGGCTGGCTGTTGCCCACGAGGCCATCGACTCCGGTCTCTACGAAACCCCTGCAGTTTCCCTTCTGCTACCTGGCCAGCGAACAGGATGCCGCTTTGGTAGAAAAGTGCAAACAGGCTGATATGGGGTTTATCGCCATGAAGGCCATGAGCGGCGGACTGATTACGAGGAGCTGATGCCGCCTACGCCTTCTGTGCAGTACGACCACGTGCTGCCCATCTGGGGCGTACAGAAGATGGAGGCTGCAGGAATTCATCGCCTGCGAAAAGAACCCGCCTGCCATGGACGACGAAATGCGGGGCTTTATCCTAAAGGAGCGGGAAGAACTTTCTGAATTCTGCCGCGGCTGCGGCTACGCATGCCATGTCCTGTCGGCATCAAAATCAACGACTGCGCGCGGATGTCCCTGATGATCCGCCGGGCGCCGACTTCTGTCTACATGGACGAAGCTCATCAGGCCGACATGGAATTGATCGACGAATGTCTCCACTGCGGACAATGCAGGGAAAATGCCCCATGGCCTGGACACCCCGGCGCTGCTGGAAAAGAATCTGGCAGACTACCGGGAACAGGTGGCATTGTTTCAATAATAGAGGAGAGTGGAAAGAAAGCCTTGCTATCTTTCCACTCTCCTTTTCTATCAGGGTAGCATAAGTTACCCCGCTCCCTACGATGCATAATCCTGTTTTATATAGAACGAGGGGTGTTACGGTCCCCTCATAAAAAGTTGGTCGTCTGCCCCATAATTTTTCCACCCATGCTGCAGATAATTTTTACCGTTGCCTCCCTCGCTTCCAGATGGATTTCTTCAATCCCCCTGAGAGAAGAGATCGTCTAAGGGAAAACTTAGCTAATCGCGTGCCAATATGGAGTCCTCTGTAGTCCGGGTCCATGACAAATCTGCCCCAATGAATCGTGCCCTTCTCTTCCCAGGCTGCAACCGCGCCTACGACAGTCTCCTGCAGTAAGGCGCACCACCACTGCGGATGCATTTCCTCAGCAATCGGTATGATTTCTGCCGGAATTCTCTGCTCTCCCTCAAATATGCTGATCTGCAGCTTCATAATTCTGTCCATGTCCAAGACCGCCGCTTTTCTCAATATGACCTCTTTCATCCATCGCGCCTCCACATTTATATACTGTTGGTACATGGGTATTTTAACACAAAAACACGTCATTGCTATTTTCTAATCTTAATAAATTACTTTCCCTTCTTGTATTACACATAATATGCTGTTTGCAATTCTCTTGCCGACACTTTGTTTTGCATTTTTATATAACCATTTGTTATTATATTTTGTATGCGGTTCCCTCAGTCGATTTTCAGATTCAGTTAACAGTCCTATGCGCTTCCGTGCTTTTGCCTTTGTTTAACTTTCAAGATATTAGGAAATTGTAAAAAGCAATTTCCTTTGAATCAAAAAGCACCCCGCTCAGCGAGGTGCTTTCAATGTTGATTTACTATGCGATTAGTCTTCTTTGATCAATTTTTTCAGAGAAGTTGCCAGCCCTGCCAGGCCTGCAATTTCTGAAGGAATGATGATCTTTGTTGCCTGGCCGTCAGCAGCCTTCTCGAAGGAATTCAAACCCTGCAGGGCAATAACTTCCTTGTTTGGCTGTGATTCAACCAGCATTTTGATACCGTCGGCAGTAGCCTGTTTTACCATTCTGATGGCCTCAGCCTGACCTTCGGCTTCTCTGATGGAGGCCTGCTTTCTGGCCTCTGCATCGAGAATCTTTGATTCCTTACTAGCTTCAGCTTCCAGGATGACCGCCTCTTTGTGTCCTTCTGCGGTCAGTATCGCAGCCTTCTTCTCACCCTCTGCTCTGATGATCGCTTCTCTTCTTTCTCGCTCAGCTCTCATCTGCTTTTCCATCGCCTGTTGGATATCCCTTGGCGGTGTAATATTCTTTACTTCCACACGGTTGATTTTGATACCCCATGGATCAGTAGCTTCGTCCAAAACAATACGAATCTTTGTATTGATCGTCTCACGGCTGGTCAAAGACTCATCCAGTTCTAATTCACCGATGATATTTCTCAAAGTCGTCGCAGTCAGATTCTCAATTGCGTCCATTGGACTTTCAACACCGTAAGCATATAGCTTAGGGTCTGTAATCTGAAAATAGATAACTGTGTCAATTTCCATAGTAACATTATCTTTGGTAATAACCGGCTGTGGCGGAAATCGATCACTTTTTTCTTTCAGAGATACTTTCCTGGAAATCTTATCGATTAGAGGCACTTTAAAATGCAGCCCTACTTGCCATGTTCCTTTATATGCACCCAGTCTTTCAATGACGTAGGCTCTTGCCTGCGGCACGATTCTGATATTCGTTACAACCAATCCGATTGCTACGATAATTAAGACTACGATTACGATTATTTTAATTACTTCACCCATTTCAACTCCCATAATAATCTCCTTTCTATTCAGCCAAAGGGACGACCACGGCCTTTACCCCTTCAATGGCGATTACTTGAACTCTTGTTCCTTCTGCTATAACAGTATCCTCCGCTTTGCAGATTGCAGTCCAATCCTGGCTTCCCAGCCGGATAATACCAGGCTCCAGGGGCTTAATCGTTGAAGTCACGACTGCTTCTCTGCCAATCAAGGCATCTACATTGGTCTTTTCCTGTCCAGTATGTAGCTTTTTCACAAACAGCTTCCTGGTGCTGAACAGGAGAATGATCGAAACCACGAAGAACAAGCCAATTTGTATTTCCAGCCCTGCGCCTAATAAAGCTGCAATCAATGCAATGACAGCGCCGCCGGCGAACCAAATAGTCGTCAGACCCATGGTCAGTCCTTCGATGATGACAAAGATGACCGCTGCAGCCAGCCAGAAGACCGGCATACTGAACCATGATAATCCTAAAATCATCATTCTTACCTCCTTTTGTTAGATTCCACCGTATGTTAAAACAACATACTTGTCCGTATGTAATATACGAAACCACAATCCCTGCGATGATCACACCGATCATAATTGCAGGAAATGCTCTTCATCCTCATATCCAGCATAGCAGCAACAAGTGCTCCTGTCCATGCTCCAGTTCCTGGAAGCGGGATTGCGACCAGGAGCACGAGGCCAAACCATTCGTACTTTTCAACCATACCTGATTGTTTCTTCGCCTTCTCTACAAACCTGCAGACCAGATGGTCCAGTTTTTCACTTTTGGTTCTGATAAATGCAAATACTTTTCGCACGAACAATATGATAATAGGCACAGGGATTAAATTGCCAATAATCGCTGCAAAAAGCGCTGTTCTCACACTGAGACCATTGGCAACGCCGATGGGAATCGCTCCCCTCAGCTCAATGATTGGCACCATGGATATAAAAATTGTCATTATGATATTTCCTATATAAGTTCCCCAAAGACCAACCATCTATTATATTTTCACCCCAATTCCTAGTTTTCTTAATTATACAATTAATTTCGCTCGTTGTAAATACTACTTATGTTTTCCCCGGTATTTTTGCATTTAATCTTGCAATTTCGGCATTTTCATACAGTTCGTCAAAAGTTTTTCCTGCCCCTGGGGAGAACGCTGCGCCAATAGAGCAGACGATTACAACGTGGTCTTCACTGTTATCTGCCGTAACCAGCTCTATAAACTCGTCCAGACGTTCCTTCAGTTTTCTAAGTCTTTGTAGTTCTTTGCAAAGACACCGAAGATGTCGTCATCTGTTCTAAAGCCGACATCATCCCTGCGGAACAGCTCTTTGATAATCCTGCCGATTTTTTCACCAGACTTTCGTCATAGTGCTCCAGATATTGTCTGCTCGTTTCCGCAAAATTATCCACCGCAAAGGTGACCATCACGTTGAGATCATCAGCAAAATCTTCCAAATACTCGTCTACAATCTTTTGTGGCCGCATCTAAATGATATAACCCTGTAGTTCTGTCAATTCTCGCCATCTGCGCTGCAGAATCATATTTTCTGACCGCTTCCTGCATAAACTTGATAGAATCCATCGCATTGCTGACCCTCTTTTTACTATTTCCGGCACAAAAGGTTTGACGATATAGTCGTTGATGCCCATATCTAAAGCGATTTCCCTGTTCGTTGAGTTTATCCTCCGCTGAAATGATGATGACCGGAATGTTGGCAATGGCAGGCAGATTCCGTTTGTGCTGCAGAAAATCCCAGCCGTTCATCCGCGGCATGACGATATCCAAAAGAATAACAGAGACATTAGGCGCTTCATTTAGTTTTTCCAGTGCATCCATACCATCTGAGGCTTCAATGATGGTGTATTGATCCGAAAAGATCTTTTTTCAAAATCGCTCTGTTGGCCGGCATATCATCGACGACCATCATGATATTTCCATCACGACCTTCTCCAATTAAGGCCTGCCGGTATTTTGTCAATTCAAAGTCGATGCGTTTCTGTGCAGTCACGTCGTCGAGCAGACCCAATACTAGGTGCTTGTTTCCAATCTCTTTAGATATCTCAGCTTCAGATTGACCCAAATCGATGCTCCGGTAGCGGTATATCTGATAAAGTCACACTCGGCAGTGCCGTGCGTTTTTACTGCCGTGCGGAAAGAATTCATAACGATGTCCCGATATTGGCTGTCGACAATTTCTATCGGATTTCCCATTCTAATAGCAGGGTCGTCTGAGCCGAAAAGATCATAATAGCCTTCGTTTATTCTCACAAATTCCATATTCTGGCCGTCAAATTCAAAGATTGCCAATGCCTGAAGCAAATCTCCAAACAGCACTTTCATCTGCGGGTTGGATTGGAAAAGGAGTCCACATCAAAATCGTCATTATCGCTGTTCCTCAGATTTCCGTCAAAGCCTTCTGCTTTCATCCTCAGTTTTTGTACTCTCCTACTGACATCGGTTTGGCATAATAATATCCCTGTACATAATCGCAGCCTACAGATTTCAAAAATTCACCTGGCTGGCAGTCTCAACGCCTTCAACGATGACCGGAATCTTCAGCCATTTAGCCATTCGAATGACAGACGCTAGAATGTTCTCTCCCCGGCCCGTATCTTTAGAATTGGAAAGGAACAGCATATCCAGTTTGAGAATATCTACTTCAATATCCTTGAGAATGCTCAGTGAGGAATAGCCATTGCCAAAGTCATCCATCAAAATGGTGAAGCCATTTTCATGAAGATCGCTGACCAGCTTAATCAAGATCATCGGGTTAAAAGCATACGCGCTCTCTGTAATTTCAAATTCCAACAGATCGTGAGGCAGCTGATACTTGTCTACCAACTGCACGATAGTTTCTGCTAACCGGGAATTATAAATATCCACTCTGGATACGTTGACGGAAATCGGCAACGGATTAAGACCTTCGTCAATCCAGCTGCGCAACAGTTTGCAGGTTTCTTCCCACATGTAGTAATCCAGATTGGTGATAAAACCGTTATTCTCAAACACTGGAATAAAATCTCCTGGTGAAATCATCCCTTTTCTGGATGCATCCATCTGACCAGTGCCTCTGCTCCGGCGATGGCATTGGTATGAATATTGTATTTAGGCTGAAGATAGATACAGAACTCCTCATTCTCCAACGCTCTGTGCATATCGTTGAGAATCTCCTGTTCTTTTTTCAGCTTCGCGTCCATTTCGTCGGTATAATAGGTAAAATATTTCAAGTAATTGCCTGCGCCCTCTTTGGCCGCAACGCTGGCATTGCTGTACATCACCTCTGCAGGCATCCGATTATCTTTCACCACGTACAATCCAAAGTTAGGTTCGATATCATAATCGGATCCGTACTGTTCGAGCAGGCTTTTGGCGCGATCGATCATCTGCTCCAGTTCATCTGCATCATATTCCATGCAGAAGCAGAAGACATCCGACTCCATACGTCCATATGTGAAAAGATCGTACGTTTCTGCAAAAGAGCTTTAAGATTTTGGCTAAATACTGAATTAAACTGTCCGCTTCTTTTTGCGCCGTAGAAAGTATTGATCAGTTGAAATCTGTCCACTTCAAAGTAGACAAACACGAACTGTTTGTCTGCATTGCGCTTAATCATGGATTCCGTTTTCTTCATGAAATGAACCCTGTTATAGATTCCTGTCAATTGATCGTGGCAGGCCATGTGCCTCATCTGTTCTGCTGCAGCGACCTCACTTCTGCCAATAGCGTTTCTCAGTCGACAGAGAATCACTTCCGGATTATATGGTTTGGTAATAAATCCCAGGCGCCCATGCGAAGGGCTTTGATCTCCTCCTGGTTTTCACTGCTGGCAGTCATGACGATAATCGGAATATTGCCCAATTTAGAATCATTGCTGATCTCTTCGAGCAGTTGAAAACCATCTATTAAAGGCATCACAATGTCGCTGAGGACAGCAAGAATACGATCCGGCATCTCACGCATAATACGAAGTGCTTCTTCACCATTTTCTGCCTCCCGGACCGAATATTCTGTTTTAAGGATTTCTCTTAATACTTCTCTGTTGATCGCATTATCATCAACAACCAGAATACTTTTTTTCGCTTTCCATTCGGTTCCTCTTATCTTAAAATCTCTTTTAGCTTCTCATTTTCTGCAACTAGTTTTGATAATTTTCTTTGACGGTTTCAAAGGTTCCTTCTCTCAGGGGCTCCACGATTTCTATATCCAGAAGATACAGCGGCGTCAGCCCCATATTTCCATGAACGCCTTTAAGGTATGGGCATAGTCAAATGCTAGTTGTATATCTCCCGCGTCAATGGCTTTTCCAAGTTTAACGATGGCCTCCTCTTCTGCAATCTGGTGCAGGAAGTCCATATACATCTCCTCGTCGTCAAGAAATCGTTCCAGGGCACCCTCTACGTCGCATTTCCATTCCTTCATCTGTTTAAAAACATCATTCAACACGTACACCTTCTTTCCATGTCAATTCATCTACTAGGCGCAGAATTGACAACAGGTACTCTCTATTTCTAAAAAGACAAAGCTGGCCTCAACCTGTACTTCTGCAGGTTCAAAAGAGAACGCTTTGTCTATACCATGCATTTCTTCTATCACATATTTTCTACAAGAATCATTATATCATTCCTCGAATCATAATTCAATCCCTGCTTCCTTTTTGTAACAAAAAGGAGCTGTCTCTTTTAAGACAGCTCCTTCTGCTTTAGTCTGCTATTTTTTCTTTGATTGCTGCTTGTGCTGCTGCGATTCTCGCAATTGGCACACGGAATGGCGAGCAGGAAACATAATGAAGTCCAATTTGTGGCAGAATTCGATACTTCTAGGGTCTCCTCCGTGTTCGCCGCAGATTCCTAATTTGATGTTCGGTCTGGTCTGTTTACCTTGTTTTACGGCATGCTCCATCAGAGAGCCGACACCTTCCTGGTCGATGGTCTGGAACGGATCGTCAGCCAAAATGCCTTTGTCCATATACTTTAATCATTTTGCCAGTGTCGTCTGGAGAAACCGAAGGTCATCTGTGTCAAATCATTGGTTCCGAAGGAGAAGAACTCAGCTTCTTTGGCGATGCTGCCAGCTGTCAGCGCTGCCCGCGGCACTTCTATCATGGTACCGATGAGATATTCCATCTCCACGCCGTATTCTCCCAAGCAGGTTCCTATGGTTTTTTCTATTGTAGCTTTGACGTCTGCAATTTCTGACTCCATACCTACCAGCGGAATCATGATTTCTGGAATGATGTCAAAGCCTTTCTCCTGCTTCACTTCTGGCAGCTTTCTATAATTGCTCTGGTCTGCATCTCAGCAATTTCAGGATAACAGCCAATCTGCAGCCTCTGTGTCCCAGCATCGGGTTAAACTCAGATAGCTCTTCTGCAATCTGGGATAACTTAGCATAGGAAATCCCTGTCTGTTCAGCCAGTTCTCTCGTATCCTCTTCTGTATGCGGCAGGAACTCATGAAGCGGCGGATCAGGAGTCTGATGGTAACCGGCTTATCTTCCATGACTTCGTAAATCGCCTTAAAATCGGATTTCTGGAACGGCAGCAGTTTCGCAAGAGCCGCTCTTCTCTCTTCTTCTGTCTCTGCCATAATCATCTGTCTGATTGCTGGAATTCTCTCTTCCTCAAAGAACATATGCTCTGTTCTGCAAAGACCGATACCCTGTGCGCCAAATTCTACAGCCTGTTTCGCGTCTCTCGGATTATCCGCATTGGCTCTCACTTTCAGAGAACGGATTTCATCTGCCCAGGACATCACAGTACCGAAGTCGCCGGAGAATTCAGGCGCAACTGTTTTAATCTCTCCTTTGTAGACGATTCCTTTGGAACCGTTTAGGGAAACGTAGTCGCCTTCTTTATATACATCGTCCTTTATAGTCAAAGTCTTTTCGCTCTCGCTGACTGCGATTTCCTGCAGCCGGCTACACAGCATTTTCCCATGCCTCTGGCTACTACAGCGGCGTGAGAGGTCATGCCTCCTCTGGCAGTGAGGATGCCTTCTGCAGCCACCATGCCAGCCAGGTCCTCAGGCGAGGTCTCCTGTCTTACAAAATTGCCTTCTCGCCGTTGGCAACGGCGTTTCTGCGTCAGAGGCTGTAAAGTAAATTCTGCCAGTGGCCGCTCCCGGTGATGCAGGAAGTCCCTTGGCCAGGACTTCTGCCTCTGCTTCCGCCTTTTCATCGAAGTTAGGATGGAGCAGCTGATCAATCTGGTTTGGATCAATGCGGGAAACCGCGGTTTCTTTGAAATTAAATCCTCGCCTACCATATCGACGGCGATTTTCACCGCTGACACGGCAGTTCTCTTCGCAGCTCTGGTCTGTAACATGTATAGCTTATTGCGTTCAACAGTAAATTCCATATCCTGCATGTCTTTGTAGTGTTTTTCTAATACGTCTGCAATCCGTTCAGGGGAAGTCCTTATATACGTCTGGGAAGGATACTGCCATTTCCTTAATTGGTTTTGGCGTCCTGATGCCGGCAACCACGTCTTCTCCCTGGGCGTTGACAAGGAATTCTCCAAATAAGGCATTTTCTCCCGTAGCTGGATTTCTTGTAAATGCCACGCCAGTGCTGAAGTATCTCCCATGTTGCCGAAGACCATGGCCTGTACGTTGACTGCAGTTCCCAGTTTATCAGAAATATTGTTCAGTTTTTCTGTACAGAATAGCCCTGTCGTTATTCAGGACCGGAATACCGCCTGAATCGCTTCCATCAACTGTTCGCCCGGTTCCTGCGGGAATTCTCTGCCCATGAACTTCTTGACAAGAGCCTTGTATTCTACGATGACAGCCTTCAGGTCTTCTGCTGTCAAATCTACGTCGAATTCCGCTCCGGCTTTTTCTTTCTGTCCGTCAAATATAGCGTCAAACTCGCTCTTTGGAATCTCCATCACTACGTCGCCGAACATCTGTATAAATCTTCTGTAGCTGTCATAGGCGAATCTTTCGTTGTCCGTCAAGTTGCTCAAGGTGATTACGGTTTCATCGTTCAGGCCTAAGTTCAAAATGGTATCCATCATGCCCGGCATGGAAAAAACAGAGCCGGAACGCACGGACACGAGGAGAGGATTCTCCGTATCTCCAAACTTTTCCCTGTTACATTTTCTAATTCCGCCATTTTCTCATGGATTTCGTCGACAATTTCATCAGCGATGGTCTTGTTTTCTTCGTAGTATTTGTTACATGCTTCTGTCGTTACTGTAAAACCGAATGGAACTGGCAGACCGATTTTGGTCATCTCTGCTAAATTTGCACCTTTACCGCCGAGAAGGCTTCTCATATCTTTTTGAGCCTTCATTAAATGAATAAACGAATTTCATATCTAATCTCCTTTAAAATACCAATCTCTCTTCAATATATCCTTTAACTTGGTCGATAGGAAGTCTTACTTGCTCCATGGTATCTCTATCACGAATTGTAACACAACCATCTGTTTCAGTATCAAAATCAACGCAGATACAGAAAGGCGTACCGATTTCATCTTCTCTTCTGTATCTCTTCCCGATGGAACCCGCTGCGTCATAGTCCACGTTGAAGTACTTAGAAAGCTCCTCAAAAATCGGTTCCGCAACAGGCGCCAGCTTTTTTCGCCAGTGGCAGTACAGCCGCCTTAAACGGTGCCAGAGCCGGATGGAATTTCATGACGACTCTCGTGTCTTCTTTTCCATTGCCATCGGTCAGCGTCTCTTCATCATAAGCATCTACCAGGAATGCCAGAGCCACTCTGTCGGCGCCCAGGGACGGTTCGATGCAATACGGTATATATTTCTCATTGGTCTCAGGATCGGTATAGGTCATCTCCTGTCCTGAGAATTCACTGTGCTGTTTCAGGTCAAAGTCCGTTCTGTCTGCGATACCCCACAGTTCTCCCCAGCCGAACAGGGAACAGATACTCAGGTCCGTCGTCGCATTGCTGTAGTGAGACAGCTCTTCTTTTTCATGATCCCTGGTTCTGATATGTTCCATGTTCATATTCAGGGATTCCAGGAATTTGATTGCATACTGTTTCCAGTAGTCAAACCATTCTAAATCCGTTCGGCTTACAGAAAAACTCTAATTCCATCTGTTCAAATTCTCTGGTTCTAAAAGTAAAGTTACCAGGAGTAATCTCGTTTCTAAAAGATTTTCCAATCTGAGCAATTCCAAAAGGCATCTTCTTTCTGGAAGTTCTCTGCACGTTTTTGAAATTGACAAAGATACCCTGTGCCGTTTCTGGTCTCAAGTAGATTTCTGATTTCGAATCCTCGGTAACGCCCTGGAACGTTTTAAACATCAGATTAAACTGTCTGATGCTGGTAAAATTGCTCTTTCCACATTCAGGACATTTCATTTCTTTTTCGGCGATGTAGCCTTCCAGTTTCTCATTGGCCCAGCCATCTACGGAACGACCTCCATGCCGTTTTCCTGCATATAGTCTTCAATCAGCTTATCTGCTCTGAATCTTGCTTTACATTCCTTGCAGTCGATCAGTGGATCAGCAAAGCCGCCTACGTGACCGGACGCTTCCCAGGTTCTGGGATTCATCAGAATCGCCGCGTCAAGCCCTACGTTGTATTTGGATTCCTGTACAAACTTTTTCCACCAGGCTTTCTTGACGTTGTTCTTGAACTCCACACCCAGAGGACCGTAATCCCATGTATTTGCAAGACCTCCATAAATCTCGGAGCCAGGATATACAAATCCTCTGTTTTTTCACCAAGTGCAACGATTTTCTCCATTGCAACTTCTTTACTCATTGATGCTAATATCCTTCCATTTTTTATTTTTTTTCTTCGTGTACCTCATCAAACCTGCAGTCATCACATTTTTCTTCACAAGGTTCTTCGCATACGTCACAATCCTTGTCACAAAGATCCACGCTGTCCATATCGATGTCGTCATCGTCGTAATCTTTATCCTTCATCATTTTTTCTTTTGCGTCTTTGGCGGCATCTTTTGCTTTGGCAAAGGCCTCCCGCTTATTTCTTTTTTATATCTTCATAGACGCCAGGAGCCTTCTCTTTGATGTCCTCATAGATGTCGGCGCCTTTTTCTTTTGCTTCTTCATAGATATCGCCAGCTTTTTTCTGTAATGTCGATAATAGAACCATCGTCTTTGACAATTCTATTCACTTGAAGCCAAAGGCCGCAACCACGCCTGCAATCATTCCCCCACAGGGCAACCACTGTTCCCAAGACGCCTACGGTCAGAGGAATGTTGATAATCGTATCACCGTCTCTCGTCACCAGAATCTTTGAGATGTTGCCCTTCTTTACGACTTCTTTCATCTTTGATATCAAAGCCTCACCCTGGGCGCCGATCTTCTTAGAAGATTTCTGGTCGATGGTCTCTTCAATTGCAATAATCG
>VOFH01000944.1_pt1 | contig 44000 bp, 73 predicted proteins | sample 5384091 | NCBI WGS metagenome assembly VOFH01 (sample SAMN12384727, study PRJNA508395) | human gut metagenome | isolation source: healthy gut G | host: Homo sapiens
ATTAAGAAGTTGACAGGTCTAGACCTGCGGAGTTCGACGACGCGATCACCTTTAAGGTGGCGCTGATGGTCAAGAAGTATTTGACTTCCAGAGGAATTGAATCCTGAAAAAGGCGGCGGACAAAAAGTCCGCCGCCTTTTGCATGCATATTGCGCCGTGAGACCAGAGCCGCTGTGAGAGTGTGCGTTTCGCGCATCCCGGCATATTTTGGCTCAGGAATGTTCGGCCCAGATGAAATGCTCCCTTCCGGCACCGATCTCAAAATGATACTTTCCAATTCCAAGGTCCACGTCGGCAAACGCACCTCTGCCGTAAGACATGGAGACTCTTTCGCCGTCACCCTCAATCTGAAAGGCCTGCCGATTCAGTGCGGTTGGCGCCAGGAGCACGGCACGCACACCCTCTATAAACCAGTCCGGGGCTTTTCCATGGTAATGGCTGATGTCCTCCGACATTTGGACTTGTGGGGGACGCCTTTGAGTAGCTCCATAGCCGATGGCATTAGACCAATGATTTTTTCCGTTCCGGCAGAATCGGCATTTTTTGAACGCCCTTCTTGTTAAAGGTGCCGCCAACCCACCAGGAGTTCAAGCCCAGTGTCTGCGCATACAACATCGCGTCTGCACCGCAGTACCCCAGACGCTCCTCCACCGTGGGACCAGCGGGGGCGGACAAAATGATATAATTGCGAACTCCTTTAGCCAGAATCAGCCTGAGCAGAGGGCCAAAGGCTTCGATATTCTCTGTTATCAACTGCATGTGCAGGCGGTAGGCTTCGTTATTTTTCTGGATGCGCTCTGCCAAGAGCCGTATGACCTCTGACGGAAGCGGACGATCGATATAAGACCGAACCGTGTGCCGCTGCTCCATCGCTTCTTTCAAATCCATAGTCAACCTCCACATGTCCCGTATTTTCATTCAGTATACCAGATTGATACGAATATTTCCAGCTGGCCGGCGGCGTTTGGTGGCAAAGCGACAGTGAAATTATCCCGTCACAGATTGAAGATAGGCGACGAGACTTGGATAGGGCGGTTGAAACACTGCTTTTTCGACACTGGAATCCAGTGTCCGGGCGATCAAGGGAGAGATGAACCCCATGATCCACGATCTCTGGAAAAAGAGAATCTATAGTTGCATTGTGGCAAAAAACCAGATATAATGTAAAATGTCATTACATTATGTCGACTGGCCGGGAGGATGGAAAATCCCCAGCCGGGACAGCATGCGAGGTGTGGGCATGATTCGGTTGAAAGATGTGGAGATGGAGTATGATAATGGGACACGGGCGATCCAGGGATCAGTCTGACCATTGAGGATGGGGAGTTCGTCTTTCTGGTCGGCCCTCCGGTTCCGGAAAGTCGACAATTATTAAGCTGCTCACCAGTGAGGTGGAACCCAGTGCCGGACGGATTATGATCAACGGTTTCTCTGTGAGCAACATTTCCGGCCGGCAGATTCCACTGATGCGGCGGACGCTGGGGGTTATTTTTCAGGATTTCCGCCTGATTGAGAAAAAAGACCGTGTATGAAAATTTGGAATTTGTTATGCGGGCGGTGGGTGCCAGCCCCAAGGAGATAAAAAAACGGATTCCCTACGTGCTGAATTTAGTGGGGCTGGAGCAAAGAGCAAAAGCCACCCGACCGAACTCTCCGGCGGCGAACAGCAGCGGGTTGCTATTGCCCGGGCACTGGTGAACAACCCCAACACCATCATCGCTGACGAGCCCACTGGAAACCTGGACCCAGAGCGGTCCTTGGAATTGATGAGCCTGTTGGTGAAAATTAATCAGCTGGGTACCACAGTGGTGGTAGTGACCCATGAGAAGGACCTGGTGGACCGGTTTGGCAAGCGGGTGGTTACGATTGAGGCTGGCCGGGTGGTCAACGACAGTATTGGCGGCTATGTGGGAGGACGGATTCATGGGTAAGCACGATTTCAAATACTTCTTCCATGAGGGCCTTTCCAACATGTTCAGCCATGGCTTCATGTCCTTTGCGGCGATTGGCATTACGGTGGCGTGCCTGCTGATTATGGGAACATTTACTCTGGTGGCTGTGAATGCCAATGAGCTGCTGGCAGACCTGGAGCAGGAAAATGAAATTTTGGCCTACGTGGACGACAGCTATACCAGAGCGCAGGCCAGGGCGCTGCAAAGCGAATTGGAGGCGCTGGACAATGTTGCCTCTGTTACATTTATCAGCAAGGAAGAAGCTACCGCCAGTTTCGAGGAGCAGTATGAGGATGAGGCGGTGCTGCAGGACTTAGACCCAGAGATTTTTTGAGGACCGTTATGCCATCAAGGTGAAGGATCTGACCAAGCAGAACCAGACGGTGGAGCTGGTGAAGGCGGTGGAGGGCATCTCCGATGTCAACGCTCACGAGGAAATCGCAGGCGGCTTTATCACCGTGCGGAATGTGGCCACGGTGGTATGTGTGGCGCTGATTGCCATTTTATTTGTGGTGTCAGTATTCATTATCTCCAACACCATCAAGCTCACCACCTTTGACCGACGGGATGAGATCGCCATCATGCGTATGGTAGGCGCAACGAATGGCTTTATCCGCTGGCCGTTTGTCTACGAGGGCTTTATGCTGGGGCTTCTCAGCGCGGTGATTGCCTTTTTGCTGCAGTGGGGGCTGTACGAGGCGGTAGCCCAGGGTGTGGACACCAATGACACGTTGCAGCTAATCCGGATTATCCTTTCCGGGAGCTGTGGCCAGTGGTGGCTGGGACCTTTGCTGGTGCCGGGATTCTCATTGGCGTGGGCGGCAGCCTGACCGGCAATTCGTAAGTTTTTACAGGTATGAGCCGCCTTGTCAAAGCGGATTGGGAGGTACTATGAAAAGAGATGGAGACGAACAGGCCGCGTGCTGGTGGCTCTGCTGCTGGCGGTTTGCAGCCTGAGTGTGAATCTGTCGCCGGTTTTGGCAGTGACCCAGGCGGACATTGATGCCTCAAGGACGACGCCGGCGATCTGAGCGCACAGCGTAAGGAACTCGAGAAGAAGCTGGATGCACTGGCTGATGATAAGAGCAGCGCCATGGAGCGCAAGAACCTGCTGGATCAGCAGATTGCCAATACCTCTGCACAGATCAGCAATGTGGAGGCGCAGATTTTCAAATATGCCTCGCTGATCAGCGAAAAAGAGCAGGAGCTGGCGGAGGCGGAGGAGCAGGAGGCCGCCCAGTACGAGCTGTTTTGTCAGCGGGTGCGGGCAATGGAGAAGCGGGGGCACCGTGTCCTATTGGTCTGTTCTCTTCAACGCGGAGAGCTTTACGGACCTGCTCTCCAGGGTGGATTTCATCAATGAGATCATGGCCTCTGACCAGCGGGTGATCGACGATTTGAGCCCTGCAGGAGCAAATTGAGGAGACAAAAGCCTCTTTGGAGGACAACAAGGCGGAGGAGGAAGCTGCCAAGGCGGACCTTGTGAGCAAGAAAAAAGAGCTGGATGCGCAGCGTACCGCCGCTAACAAAGTGATCCAGGAGCTTACAGCCACGGAGAACGAGACAGAGGCTGTCCTCAGCGAAATGGGAGGCGGAAGAGGAGGCCATTCAGGCTGAGATTCAACGCCTGGAGCCGGGAGCTGGCGGCGCAGCAGGCGGCCAACGGTCAGCCAGTGGAGAGTAACCCCGGCGGATATATCTGGCCGGTAAGCAGCCGTTATATCACCTCCACGGTGGGCGGACGAACTTCTCCGGGCGGTATCGGCTCCACCAACCATAAGGGCACCGACATCGGCCGGGTGGGCTACACCTCCTCGGTATACGCCTCCAAGGCCGGCACGGTGATTGTGGCGACCTACCCAAGTCCTACGGCAACTATGTGGTTATCTCCCACGGCAGTGGCAACACCACGCTTTACGCCCACATGAGCAGCATCAAAACATCTGTGGGGGCGTATGTAAATCAGGGGGATGTGATTGGCATCACCGGCTCCACCGGCAACTCCACAGGTCCTCATCTCCATTTTGAGGTCACGGAGAACGGCGTCCGGGTGAATCCTCTGAGCGGCCATGGTGCGGAGCCCCGTATGGGTTACCTCACCGGGTATACCCCTCTGCATCAGCTTAAAGAATCATAATCGAGCCTCCCGTCCCATATCATGGGACGGGAGGTTTTGCTCATGATTGGTATGTTGCTTTGGAAGCCCCCGGGAAAACGGGAAAAAGCGGTTCAGGTTCGGGAGCGGAGCATTCTGCACACGCGGTTTTTCTGCGCGGAAATCACCAGGGGCCCCAAGACGCCCGAGGTTGCCTTGCGGCGGAGGGTGGCGTCCGCCGTGAAGCGCCTGCGCAGACAGAATATCACCCAGGTGGTGCTGCCGGAGGATTTTCCCTACCTGGATCAACTGACAAAGGGTGGCCTGAGGCCGGTGTCCACGCCCCACTGCGGCGGGCAATTGCGGCGGACTGGGTCCGCTGGTCCCTGCTGGAACGGGGGATTCCAACAGCGGGGGCCAGGGTGGCGGTGTGTGCCGCATCACTGACGGGGAGGTGGTGCGGACGGTGACGGAGCTAGTGCTACGGCACCGGTATGTGTTGCTGGACCTGCCCTACGGCGGGGAGGATCTTTGCCGGCAGCTGCGGCGGGAGTATGGAGTCTCCCTGCTGCTGGGGCCATCGCAGGAACAGCTGGAGGGCGCAGAGGCCGCGGTGCTCTTTGACCCGCGGACAGACTGCCGCGGCTCCGGACGGATCTTGCTGTACGATGAAAAGAGCCGCTGCCGCCTCTGGGACTGCCGCCGGCTCTGGAGGAAAAAGCTGCCCGACGGCGTCAATCGGGGACAGCTCTTATCAGTCCTGCGGGAGGCGGGAAGTATTCGACAGATCTCTGTCGGATCGTAAGGCGGGCCTTTGGCCCGCTTTTTTCATACCAACATATTGTCTCGTCCCTGTGGTGAGGGAGGCACATGACGGTGATATCGTTCTTGACGGAGGTTCGACAGTCTCGGTCAGCAGCAGGTTCCGTTTGTTTTTCTGTGAGAGTTGCGTGTTGAACTCTCTGGAATATCATTTTCTATGCAAGAGTAGGCAAAGACCTAGAAGAAATCTGCTATGCAGCTGCGGCAGGAGGGGCGTACCATATATCCTGATGGCATCCAGAGGGTTTTTGACATTTTCATAGGAAGCTTCCGCTGGAATGAGATCAAAATGATGATGGGATCATACAGACGGGGAAGAGACGGATGCAGGGAGAGGTGGCGGTCTTCCGGGAACGACCCTTGACATTCTGAAATTCAGACACTATAATACTACACTGTCATCATATAATAAAATAGGCATCCGTAGGGAAAAAACGTCATTTTCTTCCTGCAAAATGCCGTGGAAAGGATTAACAACATGGAAAAAGAATACAAAATGAGTGCGGCACGGGCTCAGGAATTACAGGAAGAGCTGAACTATCTGAAAACAACCCGCAGTGACGAGGTGGCCGAGCAGATCAAGGTGGCCCGCGGCTTCGGCGACCTGAGCGAAAACAGCGAATATGACGAGGCGAAGAACGAGCAGGGCAAGCTGTACTCCCCGCATTGCTGAGCTGGAGGAGATCGTGCAACACCTGGTCATCGTGGATGAGAGCAGCATGGGCACGGATGTGGTGGCCATTGGCTGCAAGGTGACGGTGGAGGATGCCAGCGGCAAGGAGCCCCCTACTGGATCGTAGGTTCTCAGGAGGCAGACCCCATGCACGGCGTGATCTCCGAGGATTCCCCCTTCGGCAAGGCGTTTTTGGGCGCGAAGGTGGGCGACTCCGTGACCGTGGAGGCCCCCCGGGGTGCCGTGGTCTACACGCTAAAGAAGATTGAGCGCTGAGAGGTACCAAGATGGCTGAACAAAAGAACAACCCCCAGGCCGAGCAGGATCTGGGTCAACAGACGAAGATCCGGCGGGAAAAGCTTTGCTGTGCTCCAAAACCAGGGGAAAGACCCTTTCCAGATCACCCGCTTTGACTGGGACACCACTTCCGGGCAGATTAAGGAGAACTTTGATGCCATGGAGGGGCGGAGCGTGAAGGTAGCTGGCCGGCTCATGAGCAAGCGGGGCATGGGCAAAGTCAGTTTCTGCGATCTCCAGGACCGGGACGGCCGCATCCAGCTTTATGCCCGTCAGGACGAGATGGATGAGGCCGCCTATCAGGAGTTCAAAAAATATGATATCGGTGACATTGTAGGTGTGGACGGCGAGGTATTCCGCACCCAGCGGGGAGAGATGAGCGTCCGGGCCAGGACGATTACCCTGCTCTCCAAGTCGCTCCTGCCTTTGCCGGAGAAGTTCCACGGCCTGACCAACACAGAGCTGCGCTACCGCCAGCGGTATGTGGATCTCATGGTGAACCCAGAGGTCAAGCGACCTTTTCGTGCTTCGCTCCCAGTTCATCCGGCATGTACGGGAGTTCCTGGACAGCCGCGGCTATATGGAGGTGGAGACCCCTGTTTTGAATACCATTTCCGGCGGCGCCACGGCCCGTCCCTTTATCACCCATCACAACACGCTGGATATGGACATGTATCTGCGCATCGCCACGGAGCTGCCCTTGAAGCGGCTCATTGTCGGCGGACTGGACCGGGTATATGAGATCGGCCGTATCTTCCGCAACGAGGGTATGGACCCCAAGCACAACCCGGAGTTCACCACTGTGGAGCTCTATCAGGCCTACACAGATTTCAACGGCATGATGGACCTTTTGAGGAGTTATTGTCCTCTGCGGCGAAAAAAGCTCTTGGGCACCTATCAGGTAGAATGGCAGGGGAGAAGATCGACTTGACACCCGGCTGGCCCCGTATTCCCATGCATGAAGCGGTCAAGCAGTACTGCGGTATCGACTTCATGACCATTGACAGTGACGACGAGGCGGTGGCCGCCGCCAAAGCCATCGGTGTGGGCTGCCGGAGACAGCGGAGAAGACCTGGGGCAACGCCCTCTATGAATGCTTCGACCAGAAGGTGGAGGAAAAGCTGATCCAGCCCACCTTTATTACGATGCACCCGGTGGATGTGTCTCCCTGGCTAAGCGCTCTCCCAAGGACCCCCGGCTGACGGAGCGGTTCGAGCTCTTCATCTGCCACAGCGAGATGGGCAATGCCTTCTCAGAACTCAACGACCCCATCGACCAGAGGGCTCGCTTCCAAAAAGCAGGTAGAGCTGCGGGATCGAGGCGACGACGAGGCCGGCATGATGGATGACGACTTCATTACTGCTCTGGGTACGGTATGCCCCCCTACCGGCGGTCTTGGCATCGGCATCGACCGCTGTGTCATGATGCTGACGGGCTCTGACAGCATTCGGGAAGTGATTTTGTTCCCCACCATGAAACCGCTGGATCTGCCGAAGACGGAGAAGCAGGAGGAGAGAGCACCCACCACAACTCCGAGTGCCACGGAGACGATGGACTTCTCCCAGGTGGAGATTGAGCCGCTGTTCGCGGATATGGTGGACTTTGAGACCTTCAGCCGCTCTGACTTCCGGGCAGTCAAGGTCAAGGCGTGCGAGGCCGTGCCCAAGAGCAAGAAGCTCCTGAAGTTCACCTTGGATGACGGCTCTGGCACAGACCGGGTGATTTTAAGCGGCATCCACGATACCTAAGTGAGCCGGAAGAGCTGCTGGGCAAGACGCTCATTGCCATCACCAACCTGCCGCCGCGCAGGATGATGGGGATTCATTCCTGCGGCATGATTATCTCCGCTGTCCACCATGAGAGTGGGGAGGAAAGGCTGCACTGCCTGATGGTGGACGACCGTATCCCATCTGGCGCCAAGCTTTATTGAGCATTCGAGCCTTGGGATAGGCTCATAACGCCTGCGGCGTCTTCGCCCAACGGAATTTTCCTGAAAAGGAGCACGCCTATGGAGACCATTACCAGCCGGGCCAATCCCCTGTGCACCCACCTGAGGAAACTGGCGTCCTCTGGGAGCTACCGGAGAGAACGGAGGGAATTCCTCTGCGACAGTCCAAAGCTGCTGGAGGAGGCTCTTGCCTATGGCGGCAGCTTGCAGACTGTGGTATGTACGGAACAGGCGGCGCTGCCGTTTGTCCCCGCTGGCGTCCGGCTGGTGGCCGTGCCGGGAGATGTGATGAAATCCATTTCCCCAGCCCAGACGCCCCAGGGTGTGCTCTGCGTGTGCAAAATGCCGGAAAGCGCCCTGCCGGAGCGTCTCACGGGCAGACGCTATGTGGTCCTGGACGGCGTCCAGGACCCCGGCAACGTGGGGACGATCCTCCGCACCGCCGATGCCTTTGGCGCGGACGGGGTGTTTTTGGTAAACGGCTGCGCAGACCTTTATAACCCTAAGACAGTTCGAGCCACGATGGGAGCGATTTTTCGCTGCCCGGCTTGGTCCTGCGGCCTGGAGGAGGTTTTGGAGCTGCTGGTGGGGATTCCATTGTACGGCGCCGCGCTGCGATCTGACACGACGGACGTGCGCACGGTGGATTACAGCCGCTGTGCCTTAGCAGTGGGCAGTGAGGGGAGGGGACTCTCCCAGGCTCTGCTGGCGGCCTGCACGAAGACACTTCTGATTCCGATGCAGCCACACTGCGAGTCCCTGAATGCGGCGGTAGCCGCCGCAGTGCTGCTATGGGAGGCGGCAAGAGAGACGATGTAAAGGAGGCGGCGCCATGTCGGCATTGAAATACTGGCTGTGGCTGGCGGAGCTGCGGGGGCTGAACAATCAGACCCGGCTGGCTCTGCTGCGCCATTTTGGAACCCCGGAGGACGTGTTTTACGCCGACACCGGGGAACTTTTGCTGACTGAGGGCATCACCCGTGAACAGGCCTTGGCGCTGGAAAACCGTGATCTCTCCGCCGCAGACGCGATCCTGGCGGACTGCCAGAGGCTGAACCAGCGCATTTTAACCATTCAGGATGCGGCGTATCCTGGGCGCTTGAAAAAATATTTATGACCCGCCATGTCTGCTATATATCCGAGGCCATCTGCCCAGCTTTGATGAGGAGGCGGCAGTGGCCGTGGTAGGCACCCGGGGCTGCACACCTTATGGCGTCGCCTGTGCGGAACGGCTGGGCTACGGGCTGGCCTCCGCCGGCGCGGTGGTGGTCAGCGGACTTGCACGTGGCATCGATGCGGCGGCCAGCCGGGGCGCGCTCCTGGCTGGCGGCATTGCCGTGGGTGTTGCGGGCTGTGGTCTGGATGTCTATTATCCCGCGGAGAACCGGGGGCTCTATGAGGACATTGCGGCGGCGGGCGCGCTGCTGTCGGAATACCCGCCGGGAGCGAGGCCGGACGGGCGCCATTTCCCTGTCCGCAATCGGATTCTCTCCGGCCTTTCCGTCGCCACGCTGGTGGTGGAAGCCCCAGAGCGCAGCGGCGCCCTCATTACAGCTGGCACCGCTTTGGAGCAGGGGCGGGATGTGTTTGCAGTGCCCGGCCCTATCGACGCGCCCGCCAGCGCAGGCTGCAACCGCTTGATTCAGGAGGGCGCTGGACTGGTGACGGAGGCCTGGGATTTGCTGAGGGAATACGCGGAGCGGTTCCCGGCAAAGCTCCACCGGGAGGAGGCGCGGGAGATTCCTCGGACCTTGGGCTATCAGGCCCGGCAGAAAAAGGAGGAGGCCCGGTTGGTGCCGCCGTCTGCGAGCGCAGCGGAGCTAGGCCTGACAGATGACCAGATCGTTCTGCTACGCCTGCTGGATGCGGAGGAGCCGGCCCTGGTGGACGACTTGATTGAGCAGAGCGGAATTCCCACGCGGCGGGTGCTCTCCGCCCTGACAGTGCTGGAGGTGGACGATTTGGTCCGGCAGCACAGCGGAAAACGCTATACCCGCATCGTGAGTTTGAAGGAATAAATGCGCGCCCTGGTGGGGCGAGCTGGAGGTAAATATGGCAAAACAGAGTTTGGTCATTGTGGAGTCGCCCGCAAAGGCCAAAACCATTGGAAAATATCTGGGCAAGGACTTTGAGGTGAAGGCCTGCATGGGCCACCTGCGGGACCTGCCCAAGAGCAAAACCGGCGTGGATGTGGAAAACGATTTCGAGCCGGTCTATAAGCCCATCAAGGGCAAAGAGGACATCATCAGCGATCTGAAAAAAGTCCGCAAAGGCAGCGGACACTGTGTACCTTGCCACCGACCCGGATCGGGAGGGCGAGGCGATCTCCTGGCACCTCAAGCAGCTGCTGGACCTGCCGGACGAAAAACAAAGCGGGTTACGTTCAACGAGATTACGAAGAACGTGGTGCAGGAGAGCATCCGACAGCCCGGGACATTGACCAGAACTTGGTGGACGCCCAGCAGGCCCGCCGGATTCTGGACCGGCTGGTGGGCTATGAGCTCAGCCCGCTTTTGTGGAAGAAGATCCGCCGGGGCCTCTCCGCCGGGCGGGTGCAGTCGGTGGCCACCAGGATGGTGGATGACCGGGACCGGGAGATCGAGGAGTTTCAGCCGGAGGAGTACTGGACACTGGACGCGAATCTCCTGGGGGCAGACGTGAAAAAACACCTTTGCCGCTCGTTACCACGGGAAAAACGGCAAAAGGCGGAGCTGAAGAATGAGGAGGCGGTGAACGCCGTTGTGCGGGAGACGGAGGGCGAGCCTCTTCGTGGTCCAGACGGTGAAGCGCACGGACAAGCAGCGCAGCCCCTCCCGCCATTCACCACCTCCACGCTCCAGCAGGAGGCATCCCGCAAGCTCTCCATGACCCCCCGGCGGACGATGGCAATTGCCCAACAGCTCTACTAGGGCGTGGATATCGAGGGCGAGGGTACCGTGGGTCTCATCACCTATATGCGTACCGACTCCCTCCGCCTGAGCGAGGAGGCTCTCTCCGCCGCAAAGGAGTTCATCGTCGGGCCGCTACGGCCCCGCGTATGCCGAGACCCACCGCTATAAGACAAAGGCCGGGGCTCAGGACGGCCACGAGGCTATCCGCCCCAGCAACGTGAACCTGACGCCGGAGCAGGTGAAAAAGGACCTTACCGGCGAGCAGTACCGGCTCTACCGCTTGGTTTGGAGCCGGTTTGTGGCCTGCCAGATGTCCAATGCCGTGTACGACAGCGTATCTGTCGGAGATTACCGCCGGCGGTCACGCGTTCCGTGCCACCTCCTCCAGCCTGAAGTTCTCCGGCTACACCGCCGTGTACGAGGAGGGCAAGGACGACGGGGAGAAGGAGGAAAGGGATCCCCGCTGCCCGCTCTGCGGAGGGAGAGCCTTGGCGCTGCGGGATTTCTCCAAGGACCAGCACTTCACCCAGCCCCCGCGCACTATACAGATGCCATCCCTGATCCGGGCCATGGAGGAGCAGGGCATTGGCCGTCCCTCCACCTATGCGCCTACAGTGTCCACCATTCTGGACCGGGAGTATGTCATCAAGGATGGCAAATACCTGCGCATCACCAACCTGGGTCGTGTGGTGACGGCGCTGATGAAGGATAAATTTAGCGACATCGCGGACATGAAGTTCACCGCCAACATGGAGGAGAAGCTGGACTCCGTAGAGGAAGGGAAGACCCCTGGAAGGGAGTTCTGCGGGACTTCTACGGGGACTTTGAGAGCCACCTGAGGCAGGCGGAGCAGGACTTGACCCGTATCAAGGTGCCCGACGAGGTCAGCGAGGAGATCTGCCCGGAGTGCGGGCGGAATCTGGTGGTGAAATCCGGCCGGTTCGGTCGCTTTCTGGCCTGCCCGGGTTACCCGGAGTGCAGCTTCACCATGCCGCTGGTGGTGGTGGCCATGCCGGGCCGCTGCCCCAAGTGCGGCGGGCGCATCATGAAGCGCACCGGCAACAGCAAGAAGACCGGCAAGCAGTATACCTTCTATTGCTGCGAGCATGTGAACAGCCGGGACGAGGCCAACAAGTGCGACTTCATGACCTGGGATGTGCCGGTGAAGGACGACTGCCCGGTGTGCGGCCACACGATGTTCAAAAAGGCCGGCAAAGGCTTTAAGAAGCCCTTCTGCATCAACCCGGTGTGTCCCAATTTCCTGCCGGAGGACAAGCGCGGTTATCCGAAGAAGCCCGCGGCAGAGTCCGCCGCTGAGACGGCGGAGACAGACGAAACGGCGGAGGGGACCGACGAGCAGGCTGAAAAAACTGCCGTCAAGAAAGCCGCCGCGAAAAAGCCTGCGGCCAAGAAAAATGCGGCGAAAGCGGCATCTAAATCTACGTCCAAAGCCGCCGCGAAGACCGCGTCCAAGACCACAGCGAAAAAGAAGACCACCGTCAAGACGAAGAAATCCGCAGAGGAGGATTAAGCGAGTCTGCGGGTCAGGGACAGGGCGGCCAGGAACATGGCCTCCAGCTCGGTGCTTTGCTGGCTGCTGAGGGTGTCCTGGTAGCTCTCCAGAAGAGGCTGGAGGTTCTCCGGCAGGGGTGTGATGGAGCTGGCGGTCCAGCTGGTCGGTATTCAGCTTTTTTGATGCGGTAACTGTCCGTATGGAGCTGGGTGCGAAACTCTGTTTCAAGGGTGTAGTTATAAAGAAGCTGCATCAATTCTGTCATAAGAAATCACCTCAAAAAACGCATTTAAGTTGCGTTTATTATAATACGCAACTCAAATGCGTGTCAAGAGGAGCCTATGAAAATTTTTGCCGTACGATTAAAAGAATTGCGAAATGAAAAAAAGAAAACGCAAAAGGAAATGGCTGACTTTTTGGGGCTTAAACTGCGGGCGTATCAGTATTATGAAGGAGCAACGCATTATCCAGAAGTTCCAAATTTATTGAAGCTGGCGGACTTTTTTCGAGGTCTCTACGGATTATCTGTTGGGCCGCTCGAATGAACGGGAGATGAAGCCATGATGATGGCTGGCATATCCACCCCCCATTTTCTTTTCGTCTTGCCGAAAACGGGGGGGTGGATTTCCCGACAACATCGGCACCCCGTTCCCTGGAATGGTTTTCAAAAAAAAAAGATAAGGATTCACCTATGAACATAGTTACCGTCATCGGCGCGGGTCTGGCCGGAAGCGAATGCGCCTGGCAGCTGGCCCAGCGGGGCATCCCCGTTATCCTGCGGGAGATGAAGCCGGAAAAAAAGACCCCCGCCCACACAACGGAATACTTCGCGGAGCTGTGCTGCTCCAACTCCCTGCGCTCCAACCAGCTGGAAAACGCCGTGGGCCTTTTGAAGGAGGAGCTGCGCCGTCTGGGGGAGTCTGATTCTCTCCTGTGCCGATGAGACGGCGGTAGAGGCGGGCGCGCCCTGGCGGTGGACCGACACGGCTTCGCCGCCCTGGTGACGGACCGGGTGAAGCGGCATCCCGGAATCACCCTGGTCCCCGGTGAGGTTACGGAGATTCCGGAGGGGGAGGTGGTGATCGCCTCTGGTCCCTTAACTTCGGATGCTCTGGCGGAACGGCTTCAGGCGCTTCTGGGGGAGGACTGCGACCTCCATTTTTATGACGCCGCGGCGCCGCTGGTGTCCGCTGAGAGCGTGGATATGGAGCGGGCGTGGTTCGGCTCCCGCTATGATAAGGGCACGGCGGACTATATCAACTGTCCTCTGGATGAGGCGGAGTATGACGCCTTCTGGCGAGGCGCTACCACCGCACAGGAGGCAGAGGTCCACGGCTTTGAGGACGGCAAGGTTTTTGAGGGCTGCATGCCGGTGGAGGTTATGGCCCGCCGGGGGCATGACACGCTGTGCTACGGCCCGCTTGAAACCCGGGGTCTGAAGGACCCCAGGACCGGCCGGGGGAGCCCTACGCCGTGGTGCAGCTGCGGCAAGGACAACGCCGAGGGAAGCGTCTATAACCTGGTGGGCTTCCAGACCCATCTGCGCTTCCCAGAGCAAAAGAGGGTGTTTTCCATGATCCCGGCCCTACACGACGCGGAATTCCTTCGCTACGGGGTAATGCACCGCAACACCTTCCTGGACTCTCCCCGGCTGCTGGACCGCTATTACCGCCTGCGCAGCGAGCCGCGCATCTCCTTTGCCGGGCAGATGACCGGTGTGGAGGGGTATGTGGAATCCGCCGCCAGCGGCTTTCTGGTGGGCGTGGAAACTGCCCGCAGGCTGCTGGGGCGTCCGCCGGTCAATTTCCCTCAGGAGACCGCCGTGGGGGCCCTGGGGCTGTATGTTTCCAACCAAGCTGTCACGCACTTTCAGCCCATGAATATCAACTTCGGGATTATGCCGCCCCTGGGCTATCGGGTGAAGGGAAAGCGGAATAAGAACGCGGAGCTGTCTGAGCGGTCCTTGGCTATCATCGAGAAATTGAAAGAGGAGGTCCTTCCATGAAGATCATTGTGGACGCTATGGGCGGCGATCACGCGCCCCAGGCTATCGTACAGGGCGCACTGGAGGCCCACAAGACCCACGGCGTGGAGATTCTATTGGTGGGCCGAGCAGCGGAGGTGCTGCGGGCTGTGGAGGCCTGCGGCGAGCGAACACTGCCGGCCGGCGTGGAGATCCGGGACGCCGCAGAGGTGGTGGAGATTATGGATAACCCCGCTACTGCCTTCAAGGTGAAAAAGGACTCCTCCCTCACGGTGGGAATGAACCTGCTGAAAGAAGGGGCGGGAGACGCGTTTGTTTCCGCTGGCTCCACTGGTGCGCTGTTGGCGGGCGCTACGTTGTTGGTGAAGCGGATTCACGGCATTCGGCGGGCCGCCATGGGTCCGGTAATTCCCACCGCAGGCGGAAGGATGCTTTTGTGTGATTGTGGCGCGAACGCCGACTGCACGCCGGAATTCCTGCTGCAGTTTGCATATCTTGGCAGTTACTACGCTCAGCGGGTTCTGCGGATGGAGCGGCCTCGGGTAGCCCTGCTGAATATCGGCTCGGAGGAGGCCAAAGGGCGACACGCTGCGCCACGAGGCCTATGAGCTGCTGCGGTCTGCCGGCGAGGCAGGACGCATCCACTTCATCGGCAATCTGGAGGCGGGAGACGCCATGATGGGCGGCGCCGATGTGCTGGTGGCAGACGGCTTTACCGGCAATGTGATGCTCAAGAGTCTGGAGGAACCGCCAAGTTTTTTGCTGGGGAGCTGAAAAGACGATGCTCTCCAGCACGAAGAACAAGATGGCGGCGGCGATGCTCAAGGGGACCTGGCCAATATGAAGCGTCTGCTGGACCCCAGCGAGATCGGAGGGACGGCGTTCCTCGGCATCTCAAGCCAGTGATCAAGGCGCATGGCTCTTCCAACGCGCGGGCGATTTCCAATGCAATTTTGCGGGCCAAGGAGTATGTGGAAAGCGGCCTGATCGCGGATATTGAGCGGGACATTGACTTGATGAAAGTGGAGCGGAAACAAGAAAAAATGTGATTGCCTCTTTGACAGTGATAGGACACTTGCCGTATGATGCCAATGATAGAAGCCCCATAATTCCGGGAGGAGTGAAAGGTAATGTCAGTAGAAGAGATTTTTCAAACAATGAGTGAGCTGGTGGCAGAGCAGTTTGCCATGGAACCCGCTGAGGTGACTATGGACACCTCCTTTGAGGAGGACCTGGGCGCCGATTCTGTGGACCTGGTGGATTTGGTCATGGCCATGGAGGAGGAGTTTGAGGTGGGTGAAATTCAGGAAGAGGATCTGAAAACTTTGAAGACCGTGGGCGATGCGGTGAATTATATCGCCTCAAAAGTGAAATCATAAAAGGAAGTGCCCCGCGTCCATGCGGGGCTTCCTTTGTAGAAAGGATCTCCCATGCAGGAACTGGAGAAAAAACTGAATTATACATTCCGAAATTCCGCGCTGCTGCAGGAGGCATTGAATCACAGCTCCTATGCCAACGAGCATCGGTCCGCACACCTTCACAGCAATGAGCGGCTGGAGTTCCTGGGGGATTCGGTGCTTGGTTTTGTAACGGCGGAGTTTCTCTTTACCCGGCATCCGGAGTCTCCAGAAGGGGGATTTGACCCGCATCCGGGCAGCGCTGGTATGCGAGCAGAGCCTCTATGAGGTGGCGCAGCGCCTGGGCCTGGGCCAGTATTTGAAGCTGGGCCGGGGAGAGGAGGCCGGCGGAGGCCGGGAGCGTACCTCCATTCTGGCGGATGCTGTAGAGGCGGTGTTTGCCGCTGTGTATCTGGACGGTGGGATTGAGGCGGCCTCCGCCCTGATTCACCGCTGTTTGCTGGATGTCCAGCGGGAGAGCGTGGTGGAGGAGCGGCGAAGGGATTACAAGACCGCGCTCCAGGAGCTGGTACAGCGCCATGCGGATCAGGTGCTGTCCTATCAGATGGTGGACGAGACGGGGCCGGACCATGCCAAGACCTTTCGGGCGGAGGTACAGCTGAACGGCAGTTCCATCGGTGCTGGTTCCGGCCACAGCAAGAAGGAAGCTGAGCAGGCAGCGGCAAAGGCGGCTCTGGAATCCCTGGGTGAATAGGCGGCAGGGTGGATGCCACTGGTTTTCATGAAATGAGATTTTGGATAGAGGCTCTCCATCCAGTGGGACGGAGGGCCTTTTTGCATGCGATACAACAGCCAATTTTGCCTCTGCGGGCGGAAACCCCGCTGTCCAGCAAATATGACTGGAATTTATCGCCTGCTCGTGCTATACTATCATTTGCAGAAGAGTCAAGTAAGGAGTGTGAAGATCTTGTCACTGCTGTCAGCCATACTACTGGGCCTCATTCAGGGCGTTACGGAGTTTTTGCCAATCTCCAGCTCTGGGCATTTGGCCATCGCGGAGAACCTATTGCATATGTCCGGCTCATCGGAGGTGCCCGGTTTTTTGATGTGTTACTGCACTTGGGAACCTTGGTTGCCGTGTTTATCGCATACTGGTCAGATATTCGAGAGATGGTGATAGAACTTTTCTACGTGGGTGCGGGACCCAGCGCAGCGTTCCACCCCCACGCCGGCGCCGCCGGCACGCAGGCTGATCCTGCTGATCATCGTGGGCACGCTGCCGCTCTTTGCGGTGCTGCCTATCAAGGACGCGGTGGAGAGCCTTTCCGGCAACATGTATTTTGTGGCGGGAGCGCTCCTTGTAACTGGCTGCCTGCTGTTTGCCAGTGACCGGGTGCGGCCGGGACGAAAGACAGAAAAATCCGCAACACTGTTAGATGTACTTCTGGTGGGTGTGGCCCAGGCTATCGCCACCTGTCCGGGAATATCCCGCTCCGGTACCACCATTACTGCGGGGTGTTTTGTGGGCTTTGACCGGAGATTCGCGGTTCGCTATTCTTTTTTAATGTCAATTCCCGCCATTCTTGGGGCGAATATTTTAAGCCTTAAGGATGCGGTGACGGATATCATTTGGGCTGATGTGCCAGTCTACTTAGTGGGCGTTGCAGTGGCGGCAGCAGTGGGCTATGTCTGCATTCGCCTTTTGAAAATGATTGCTGACAAGGGTAAGTTTGGATTTTTCGCATACTACTGCTGGGCAGTCGGCATTGTGACGCTGATTCTGACCCTGGTCCAGAAATAAATCGGAGGGATTGACCTGTGGCATCCTCGACACAAAAGAAGACCACAAAAAAGAAGAATACACGCTCTGCAAAACACCGCCGCCCAAGAGACCGGTTCGCCGCGAGGTGACTGGCTCCATTCTGCTGGTTCTGGCGCTGTGCGTTTGCGTGGGGTATTTTGGGGCCAACGCGCTTTTTATTGACTGGCTGGCAGCCCTGCTCAAAGGGGTGTTTGGCTACGGCTATTGGCTGGCGGCGCCGGCGCTGGTGCTTACAGGGATGATTCTATTGCTTCACCGGGGACGTCCAGTGCTTTTACGTGCGGTCTGCGCGCTGCTGACCCCGCTATTTGCCGGAACCCTGGGGCACACGCTTCTTTGTAAAGAGGCCTATGAGTCCTCCATTGGTATTTTGGTGAAACTTTGGGAGAGCGGCAACGCACTCCATTCCGGCGGCGTCCTTTCCGGAGGGATGGCCATTGGCTTTCTGGCAGTGTTTGGAAAGGTGGTGTCTGTCGTCCTGTTCTCCCTATTGTTGACGGGACTGCTGGCGGTAGCACTGTGGCCGGCACTGAAGCATTTGGCCCAAAGGCACCGGGAGCGTCCTCAGTATGAGGAGGAAGAAATCCAGCCGGTCCGCTCCACCGTCAAGGAAGCAACGCCCCGGCGGAGGCAGGAGGCCATGCGGCCTCAGATCGACTTCCCCCGCTGGACGAGGCGGAGAACACACCGGAGCAGGAAGGGCGGTTCACCAGCTTTTTCCGCCATAAGTCGGACCGCCAGAAAACGCCGGATCAGGTCCTGCAGGCGGAATCTTCTGTGGAGAGCCTGGAAGTTGTTCCTGCACCAGTGGAGGAGGTTCCTGTTCCAGTGGAGGAAGCACCTCCGCCGCGCCGGGAGAAGACCAAGACTGCCGGAGAGGTGGCGGCTCAAACTGCCGCTGTGACGGTGGAGATTGCGGAAAAGCTGGCGGCAGAGGAGACGGCCTATCAGTTTCCCCATTACTCTGCTCAAGGCCAGCCAGGAGGAAAACCACATGGAGGCCGGTGCGGAGCTGAGAAACAACGCCCGCCGCCTGTCGGAAACTCTGGTGAGCTTCGGCGTGGAGGCTGCTCCGGGGGATGTGGTCCACGGACCCTCCGTAACCCGGTATGAGTTTATGCTGGAGCAGGGCGTCAAGCTTTCCAAGCTCACGAATCTGGCGGATGATATTGCCTTGGCCCTGGGCGCCACCGGCGTCCGAATTGCCCCCTATCCCCGACAAAATTTCCGTGGTGGGCATCGAGGTACCCAACAAGTCTGTGACTCCGGTACTGATTCGGGATGTGATTGAGTCCCGGGATTTTACGGAGCACAAGTCAAAGACCGCCTTTGCTCTGGGCCGCGACATCGGCGGACGGAACATGATCGGCGATATTGAGCGGCTGCCCCATGTGCTGATTGCCGGCACCACAGGTTCCGGCAAGTCTGTATGTACCAATTCCCTGATTATCTCCCTACTGTATAAGTCCACGCCCGATGAGGTCCGCTTCATCATGGTGGACCCCAAGATGGTGGAGCTGGCTCCATACAATGGAATTCCCCCACCTGCTGATTCCGGTGGTGACGGACCCGAAAAAGGCTGCCGGCGCGCTGCAGTGGGCTGTGTTCGAAATGATGAAGCGTTATAAGCTTTTTCTCCGAGCACGGCGTGAAAAAGCTGGAGGAGTTCAACCGTCTGGCCCGCTGCAGTGAGGAACTGGATACGCTGCCAAGCGTTGTGGTAGTGATTGACGAGCTGGCTGATTTGATGATGGTGGCAGCCAAAGAGGTGGAGGAATCCATCTGCCGGGTGGCCCAGATGGGCCGCGCTGCCGGCGTCCATCTGGTGATCGCCACCCAGCGGCCCTCCGCCGATGTGATCACAGGACTTATGAAAGCGAACATCCCCAGCCGCATCGCCTTTGCCGTGGCATCCTCCCTGGAATCCCGGATCATTCTGGACACCACCGGCGCGGAAAAGCTGGTGGGCAAGGGAGACATGCTCTACGCGCCCTTAGGCGGCAGGGGAAGCCCCAGCGGGTGCAGGGATGCTTCATCTCCCGGAGGAGATTGAAGAGGTGGTCCAGTTTGTCAAGCAGTCCGGTGAGCCGCAGTACTCGGACGAGGTCATCGCCAAAATTGAGGAGTCCGTCCAGGAAAAGGAGAAAGCGCCTAAGGGTGGTGCGGCGGACCTGACGGCTGCCGATGAGGGGGACGAGTTGTTCCCTGCCGCCGTAGAGGTGGTGTTGGAGACTGGACAGGCCTCTGTCTCCATGCTCCAACGCCGGCTGAAACTGGGATATTCCCGTGCCGCCCGTCTGGTGGACCAGATGGAGGACCGGGGTGTGGTGGGTCCCTTCGAGGGCTCTAAACCCCCGACAGCTGCTGATTACCCGCGCCCAGTGGCAGGAGATGCAGATGGGCGGTCAGGGGTGAGGAGGAGCCGCCATTTCCGTGGAGGAATGAGGCCCGCAATCTTGCTTTTAATAAAGAGGGAGGGAACCCGCCAGGGTTCCTCTCCCTTTGCATATGTGTTTTTTCCCTCTGTTTATCCGCCTGCCATAGCGGGCTGCGGAGGATCGATATTAGAAGAAGTCGCGCAGCAGTTCGGCCAGCTTCCGGGGCGCGTCCAGGTTGACCTCGTGTCCTGCCTCCTCAACGATACGGAGTTCCGCATGTGGAAGCCGCCTTTGCAGCTCCAGGAGGCCCTGCGGTTCGGCGTGTCTCGCTCCCCGCAGACGACGAGGACAGGACATTGGAGACGAGGCAGAGAGGCCTCAAGGTTCAAGTCCAGCATGGGTTTGTCAGATGGAGAAAGGCAGACTTGTCAAATCCGTCTCTCGGAAACATGCGTTCAGGCATGAGATGGAACAGCAGACTTTGAATGCGCAGCAGCGTTTTTGGGTATTGTGTACTGGGTACCGATCAGCGCCAGAGCATGGATGTGCTCTGGGTGCTCGATGGCATACTGCAGGGCCAGAATGCCGCCCAAGGAGAGCCCACACACGTTTAACGGCCCAGGCAGGGCGTCACAATAGCGTGAGACACCCGCATAGAGTTTTGGATAGCTGACCTCGCCGCTGCGGAGCAGGCCCGGTAGATCTGGACAAAGGAGGTCAAGGGAAGGGCCTAGAGCCTCGGCCATTTGATCCCAGCTATGGGAGGTTTGCCCCAGGCCATGGAGAAATACAGTTTTCACAGGAGTCACATCCTTCCGATGTTTTTCACAGGGCATCGCCTGCTGAAGCAAACGATGAGGCGTTCCATCTTCCGGCTGAGAGCCGGCAAAATAAAAGCTGCCTGTTCAGACTCCACCCATTGGAAGATGTTTTTGATACCATATAAACTTTACCAGACGGGAGTGCCGGGGCAGACCCCCGGCAGCGCGGACAGAAAACAGGGACCGGGGGATGTGTGCCTCACCGATGCAGACGCAGGAAGTTGATTGCAGGCGGCTTTTCATCTATGCGATTTCTTCATGTCAATCCAATTTTTCAGACGTTGTTGCTCTGCATCATGAAGGTACAGATTACTTCTGCGGCCTGCTCCGCATTTGTCAGGATCGCCGGATGCCCTCCATGTTCAAACATCTGAATGGTGGCGCGGAGAATGTGTGCCGCCATTTGCTGATACTCCTCTTCCAGATTTTTCGGCACATCTCATCCCTTCGGCTGCCCATCAACAGGAGCGGAATCCTTATTTGAGCCAAGGGTTTGTGGAATAAATAGCGCTTCTCCTCTGCAAGCTGCAACAGGGCCGCTGTGTCAAGGTCAACGATGGTTTCCCAGTCCGGTCCCTGACACCACGCATAAACGCTCTTGACCGCGGATCGGCCTTTGCCGCACTCCTTTCAGCCTGCAGATGATCAGCGAAGTGATCGTGAAGGGTTCGCCCGTCGGAACTGTCCGCGATCACTGCGCGAAATAAATCGGGACGCTCTAATACCGCATGGATGGCAGCCCACGCCCCGCCGCTTGTCTCCAACCAGAAAGGCTTTTCCATACGGTAACTGTTCAGCAAGCGCAATGGCCTGCAGACCCCTCCTCGTACCATATGTCTGACGAGAAACACTCCACTCGGTCAGACCGGCCATTTCCAAAAAATCGATCAGAATACAGCGGAACTGTCCGGTATACAGGGGGCATCAAAGGCTCTAACATTTTGGACGAGCTTGTATTCCCGTGTAAAAAGAGAACCGGAGTTCCACGACCATATTCTGTATAAAAACAGATTTGCCTTGATATTTAAAATACGGCATTTTCTGGGCCTCCGTTTCCATGCTCATTTCATATAAGATAGCGTCATCCCTTGCAAAAAGGCTTCCGGGCCGCTGAATCCTGATGAGCCTATGATACAACAGGCTCGGAGCTGTTTCAACGCCGAACGATCAAAATGGTGATTCTTTTTTCTGGCCCTCCAGGAGTGCCATGGAAATCTTCCTGGATCAGGAAGAAAAATCCCTGCTTGACAAACGCTGGAAAAGGGCTATAATGAAGCGTACAGAAATGCAATGACAGAGCCAGCTTTGTGAAACCGGCTTTCAGCGAGAGGGGATTGGTGCAAGCCCTCAGCCTACGCCGCAAAGCACGCCACTCTGGAGCGGCCCACGAGGTGGGACGGTTCATCCCCGTTATGAGATGACATGAGATGCCTAAGGGCAGATCAGGGTGGTACCGTGAGTATTTTCCGCCCTGACACAGGTCAGGGGCGCTTTTATCTCAAAGCCGCGAATATGCAGACGAGGAGGCATACATGTATGAAATTTTCCAGCAGAATTGAGTCCTGTTCCCTGTCCCCGATCCGAAAGTTCCATCCTTACATGATGGAGGCAAAGGCCAAGGGCCGGACGGTTTATCACCTGAATATTGGTCAGCCGGATATTGAGACCCCCAAGGAATTTTTTGATGCCGTGCAGAATTACCACCAGGAAAAGGTTCTGGCCTATGCACCCCTCTCCCGGTGTAGAGACATATCTGGAAGCCGCGCGGGATTACTACCTATCTTTAGGCTACCAGGTCAGCTGCGATGATGTTCTGGCAACCTACGGCGGCAGTGAGGCGCTGCAGATCCTCTTCTCCTGTATCCTGGAGGAGGGGACGAGGGTTTTGGTGCCGGAGCCTTACTATCCAAACTATGACACCTTTATTCGGGTTACAGGCGCAACAATCCGCCCGATTCCCACGGAGCCAGAGCAGGGCTACCGCTACGCGACCCGGGAGCAGATTGAGCCCCTCATTACCTCACGCACCCGGGCCATTCTTGTGACCAACCCCGGGAACCCACTGGCGTGGTGCTGACGGCTCAGGAGCGGCGGCTGCTGGTAGACATTGCTAAGGAGCACAACCTATTTCTCATCAGTGATGAAGTTTACCGGGAGCTGGTCTACGGCGGTCAGACACCATCCTCGATGCTGGAGTATCAGGACGCTGCGGAGCATGTGGCGATTGTGGACTCTGTTTCCAAACGGTTTTCCGCCACAGGTTCCCGAGTTGGGGGTGATCGTCTCTCGGAATCGGGAGCTGATGGGGCACGCTATGAAAATTGCCCAGGGACGCCTCTGTGCCGCCACACTGGATCAGGTGGGTGCCGCAGCTCTATACCGCTCTATGACACCGGGTACTATGCCGGACTCCGGGCGGAATACCAGCATCGCCGTGATGCTGTGGTGGAGTGAGGCTCCAGAAGATTCCAGGTGTTCAGTTCTCCCATCCGGAGGGCGCGTTTTATCTGATGGTGACGCTTCCGGTGGATGACGAAAAGCTTCAGTATTTCCTGCTACAGGAATTTGAGGACCATGGAGAGACGGTGATGTACGCGCCCCGGGCGAGGGGCTTTTACGCCACACCCGGCAAAGGCCGCAGCGAGATCCGCATCGCCTATGTTACGGCAGCGGAGAAACTGCGCCGGGCTGTAGAGGTGCTGGCCACGGCATTCAAGCCTATAACGCACAAAACCGCAGCTGAGAAACTGCTGGCCCTCAGGCAGGAGAGCGCTGGGAGAGTTGCATCCTGTAGGGCAGTGGAAAAGCCTGTATCAGGGCTGCCGGAGGGGCTGTGTACGGGAAAAGGCATCGATTCTCCGTTGTTTTGGGCAATTTGGATTCGGGAAACAAAAAGCTTCATATAGCTGCGAATCAAAGGAAAGGGGGCATCTCCGGAAATCGGAGATGCCCCTTAGATAGGAAGTGAGCTTTTGATCGGTCCCTCAATCTAGAGAAGGCACATCAGGCAACAATTGCTCTGCCAACATGAAAGACTGCCGGCATCCTATTTACCTGTCGATTTCAAAGGGGCAGGGAGAACACTTGAAGAGTGTTTTTTGAAATCCCTACTTGACAAGTGGGAAAATATGTGCTATGAGTATATCATAGTAAAAGATAGGAATAGGGAGGATATCGATGAACGTATACGCGGATAATGCGGCTACCACCAGGCTTGGCGATACGGCTCTGGCGGCGATGATACCTTGCTTTCAAGAAGTCTATGGAAATCCGTCCAGCCTCCACAGCCCCGGTCAGCGGGCGGCGGAAAAACTGGCTGAGGCCAGGGATATTTTGCCCGCTGTCTCCATGCTGACCCAAGGGAGATCACCTTTACCTCTGGAGGGAGTGAGGCGGACAACCAAGCGCTGCGCTCTGCTGCCGCTTTAGGCGCGCGGAAGGGAAAACGGCACTTGGTTTCCACAAAATTTGAGCACCACGCAGTGCTCCATACCCTGGAGGCGCGGGGCAGGAGGGATTTGAGGTCACGCTGCTGGACATCCCGCCGGACGGCGTGGTAACAGCGGAACAGGTGCGTGCGGCGATTCGGCCGGATACCTGTCTGGTGTCTGTGATGTATGCGAATAACGAGATCGGCACAGTCATGCCGGTAGAGGAGATCGGTGAGGTGTGCCGGGAAGCCGGCGTGCTGTTCCATTCAGACGCTGTGCAGGCGGCTGGGCACCTGCCGATTGATGTGCAGCACATAGACCTGCTGTCTCTCTCTCAGCCCATAAGTTCCATGGCCCCAAGGGGAGTCGGTGTGCTGTACGCCAGACGGGGATTCCATTGGTGAACATCATCTATGGGGAGCCCAAGAGCGGGGCCGGCGGGCTGGCACGGAAAATATCCCTGCTATCTGCGGGGGCGGCTGCGGCATTTGATGAGGCGTGCGCTCATATGGAGAAAAACGCGGCATACCTGACGCCCCTCCGAGACCGTCTGATTGCCGGATTGACCGCGATTCCCCCACACGGTACTCAATGGCGACGCACATCGTCGGTTACCGGGGAACAGTGAACGTCTGCTTTGAGGGGTTGAAGGGGAGTCGCTGCTGTTGCTATTGGATGCCAAGGGGATTGCAGCATCCTCCGGCAGCGCCTGTACCTCCGGCTCCCTGGACCCCAGCCACGTGCTGCTGGCCCTGGGTCGGCCCCACGAGGTGGCCCATGGCTCTCTACGGCTGAGCCTGAGTGAATACAATACGCCGGAGGAGATCGACTATATTTTGAAGGAAGTTCCTGGCATCATTCAGTATCTGCGGGATATGTCTCCGGTCTGGGACGAGCTGGAAAAGGGGACAGCGTTCTCATTTGATATGATTTGGCATGATTAAGAACTTCGTGTTCTGCGGCTGAGCCGGATAGGGACATCACTAAAAATAATAAGGAGGACATATGATGGCGCTCTATAGTGAGAAAGTTATGGATCACTTCCAGCATCCACGGAATGTTGGAAAGATGGACAATGCCGACGGTGTTGGCGAAGTGGGAAACGCCAAATGTGGTGATATCATGCGGATGTATATCAAGGTGGACCCGAAAACCCAGGTCATCACGGATGTGAAGTTTAACACCTTTGGCTGCGGCAGTGCTATCGCCACCAGTTCCATGGCAACGGAAATGATCAAAGGTAAGACGATTTCGGAGGCTTTGGAACTAAGCAACCAGGCAGTAGCGGAAGCCCTGGACGGTCTTCCGGCCCATAAGATGCACTGCTCCGTTCTGGCGGAGGAGGCGGTGCAGGCCGCTGTGAAGGATTACTACGACCGGGAGGATTCCCCTATGATGAAACGCTTATGACTTGTGCGGGGCACTGTGATACCTGTGGTCATGAGCATTGAGCACCGCTGATGGAGAGGGCGAGAGAGCAGAAGGCTCTCTCGCCCTTTCACAAGGGCTTTGTCAACAGGAGCAGTCGTAGAGGAAAAAGGTCATGGCCTCGCTTTCTCCGGCGACTTGCATGGTGTGCTGCAGCTCACAGCGCCTTGTCATGCCAAGATGTTCGTAAAAGGGATAGTGGCAGCTGGTATCTGTAAACAAATAGAACTCCCGGATATTTTGAGACCGCAGATATTCCACAGCCATATAGAACATCCTTTTCCCAAGCCCTCTGCCTCGGTATGCCTGACTGATGGCGAAAAAGGCCTATTCTCCAGAGTAGCTTTTTCCGCTGCGGGCAAGCAGCTCCTGGTCGATGTTTTGGACGCCTGCGAAGATCTTGGAGACACGCCGACCCTCGCTGCTTAAATACAGGGACATGATTGAGAGAACCCAATGGAGGCGCAGAGAGCGGACAGTGGTGCTGCCTGTATATCCTTTCCCATAATGACGCCGACAGGATGCCCATGGACAAGCGCGACCTGTGTAAAAGTCTGGTTGGCAAGGCAGCTGCTTACATACACCCTTGCCAGCTTTTTCGCTGTCCTAGGCGAGCAGAGTCGATCATACTGCCAGGTTTCCCGCACAATGGTTTCCAGCGCCTCGCGGTCGCTTGGGTGGAAGGTTCGCAACATGATTTCTTCCTTCATTTGTTCTTGTCTCCAATCTGCTTTTTGGATGGCTTTGGAGAAGATGACCCTCTGAAAAAGGCAGCAGGCCACTTGCCATCCGTCCTCTGGTAGCTTATAATAATCCAGACAGTAACTGTACGGTCAAGGGGGGAATTTGAAATGTCTTTTGCCGCAGAGACGTTCTTCACCATCGGACAATTTGCCGACTTGCATGAGATCAATAAAAAACTTTGATGTGGTATGATGAGATTGGACTGCTCAAGCCTGCGGCGGTCAGGGAAAACGGCTATCGCTATTATACATACCAGCAGAGCTCCACATTGGAAACCATTTTGATGCTGCGGGAATTACAGGTTTCCATTCGTGAAATTCAAGAGTTTCTCAAGAATCGCTCTGCGGCGTCCCTGGAGATGCTGCTGATAGAGAAAGGAAGGAATTGGACCACACCATAACACACCTGAAAAAGATCAAAAGATGATGTCCGAGAGGCAGCGTGACATGAGTATTCTGAGAGAGATGGACCTTTCTCAAATGACGGTTGTTGACAAGGTGGAACGGCACTATCTGGTGACAGTGGACCCTCCTGCGGAATCACATTGGAAAAAGCCATTGAAAGGCTGACGGCGGAGGCGAAAGGCTATCAGCTGCGTCGTTTGCACGATGCATCGTATGGCTCCATCCTGCCGGTTGAGCAGCTATATCAAGGGAATTTTAGCAGGTATTCCGCGCTGTATATGGAGGTGCCGGGCCCCATTCGGAAAAAGGGACTTCATATTCAGCCAAAGGGCTCCCTATCTCCGAGCTTTCTGTAAGGGGAGCTGGGAGCATTTGCCGGAGCGCTATCTGGACATTCTCTCATATGCGCGGGAACAGGGCCTTCGATTATCCGGATTTGCGTATGAAAAAGGTATCAATGAGATGGTCATTGATACCTTGGATGAGTATATTACAGAGATTGAGATCCCAGTCCAGCTGCCTTGATAAAAATGGACGCGAGATCAGACCAACGGAACCGTGTGCCCGTCCAAATGGCTGTTTTGTAACGTGATGATCCCATAGAAGGGACGGAAGTGGTCGCCAATACTGCCGGGATTCAAAAAGCGTTTACCCCCGCATGTCCACCAGAGGCTGATGGGTATGGCCAAATAAAAATAGATCTAGGTTTTCTTCCTCGGCGGCATATCCGGCCCGAAGCAGGACTGTTTCACGCCATAGGTGTGGCCGTGGCAGATCAGGACGCGCTTCTCTTCCCAAAAAGCAGCTGTTCCGCTGGTTCACCCGGACGAAAGTCGCAGTTGCCGGGAACCTGGTAAAAGGGTAGCATTGAAATTGCCCATGAAGCTGGCGCGCCTCACGCCAACCATCACCCAGGTGAACAATCATATGGGGAGACTCGGCCTCGACAGCGCGAACCATATTGGTGAGATTCCCATGGGAATCAGATAGTACTAAAACCTTCATTGCCAACCTCCTTGATTCCAGTATAGGCGATTTGGCACGGAATTGCAAGGAAGAAGGTTGACAGACAGGGAATGGTATGATATATTAAAAATGGAGTTAGTTAGAACTAACTAAAAAGAAATGCGATAACGCATTCTTTTTTTAATGGTGAGTTAGTCTATACAAATCTTCGAATGATAGAGGAGGCGCACATGGGGAGATTGTTTGAAGAGCTGTTGGTGGAGCAGTGTGCACCGACGTTGACGGGGCTCAAGCCGGCGAGTCTGTTTCGCTATCAGGCTGACGATCGGATAGAATCCGTCCAGGCGGCTGTTCACTGGGCGCGAGAGCTGGAGCCTTACGGCATCACGGTCCGAGTACTGAAGGTTTGCCCCAAGACCGGTGCAAGCCTCATCTATTTGTATCGAAAAACAGAACTGCTCCGCCTGCTGGCAGAGCCAGCTGTTCCGAATTTTGAAAGGCAGCGGCTATGAGACAGAGGGTGGAGGGGATCAGCTGCTGCGGCAGCTCTCTCGCCGTTTGTGTCTGGAAGAGGAGTTTCCCCCATGAAATCGGCGTCTTTTGGGCTACCCGCTGGAGGATGTGGAGGGCTTCATCCGCCACCGGGGAAGAAATTTTTCGCTCTGCGGCTACTGGAAGGTCTATGGAGACCCGGAGGAGGCTCAGATCAAGTTTGAGAGATACCGCTGCTGTACGGTTCACTGTATGGAACAGCTCCGAAGCGGCGTATCCATTCTCCGCATGATCGCGGCATAAAAAGGAGGTGGGGCTGCAAAATTGGATGGGTCAGCGGCATTGGTATACAGAAAAGATGCTTCCTGCGGCTGGGGCAACGGTGTAGGGCGGGTGAGCGCAAACGCTGTGAAGCTGCAGGAGCCACCCTGTATGACGGGAGGAGCTGATGGTATGCGATGCTACTGGACGATACCAACTTGCAGCGGGTCTTCTGGTAATTATTTTGTAGAGTGGACTGCTTTTGACATTCGCCTAGGATGGGAGCAGGATGATCGCAGGTCTGCAGCAAAGCTGTGGACCTGCGATTTTTGTTTTCATCAAGAACCGTCGGCCTTTTCTAATGGCTCTTTCCAAGTTTTTATTTTGTGGGAAAAGCCTTTTACTATGAGCTGAAACTTATAGGTCCTCTTGGGCGGGACCGTCTAGCAGACGACCGTCCAGATCGAACCGGGACCCGTGGCAGGGGCACTCCCAACTCAGGGTATCGGGATTCCACTCCAGCTGACAGCCCAGATGAGGGCATCGGGCGGTCACAGCGTGAATTTCACCGGATTTGTCCCGGTAGACGCCGAACTTCTCCCCGTCAATCTCCACAATGCCCCCGTGGCCATAGGGCAGCTCCTCCAGGGGAATCCGCCCGGGCTTCCAAAGCTGGCGGCTCAGCCTCGGACGGCCTGAAGCGTGTCCTCTGCCAGCTGCTTGGCAGAGGCGCTCAGGTGGAAGCGGTGAGGAGAAAATACGGAGAGATCCTGAGGCGGCGTCCGCCCTAGAGCCAGGTCCCGCAGCAGCTCCGCCGCAATCACAGAGGAGGACATGCCCCACTTTTGAAAGCCTGTGGCCACCAGCCAGCTAGGGCGGCTGTCCGCAAAAACGCCGAGATAGGGTACGCCGTCCATCGGCATGCAATCCTGAGCGGACCAGCGAGCAGCTACACGGCAGTCCGGCCAGTAGCGGCGGGCGGCTTGTTCCAGCAGGGCATATTTGCCGCCTTCCCGATTTTTCTCCCGTGCGGTGGCCGCCGCCGCCCAATAGCAGTGTGTCCCCCAGGAGCGGAAGGAGAGCCCCTCTCCGTCAATGCCTAGATAATAGTTTTGCAGGTTTTCAGTACCCTTCAAGGCCAGGACATAGCTGCGTTCCTGGTGCTGGCGGGTGAAGTAATACCCCGGCATGTTGATAAAGGGATAGTGGCAAGCAAACACAATGTGTTCAGCGCTTACGCTGCCGTGTTCCGTGGAGAGCGCGTGCTCCTCCACGGTGAGTACCCGGCTGTGTTCGCAAACCGTCAGCCCCTCGGCCAGGGGCCGCAAGTAGCCGAAGGGGGTGGAAGCAGGCCTGATTCCGCAGCCCTAGAGCCTGGGCGGCAAAGGGAAGCTCTGTGTCACGGGTGAGAAAGACATCCATACCCAGGGCAAGACAGGCGTCGTGCTCTTCCTCCAGCGGACCGGGGCGCCCACGGCGTACAAAAACGACGTGCAGTCCTGAAAGTCACACTCAATGGACCACTCCCGTACCAGCTGCCGCAAGCGTTCTACCGCAGCGAGATTGGCCCGGGCATACTGGCCAGCGGCCTCGGCTCCCAGGGTTTGAATCAGCTGGTGGTACTTCAGCCCGTGCTGTGCCGTCAGCTTGGCGGTGGTCCCGGCAGTCTGTCCGCCTCCGATCCGATCCGCTTCCACGACGACCACCTCGGGCGCCTTCCCGCCGCAGGGCTGCGGCAGTCAGCATCCCCTGCAAGCCCGCCGCCAATCACAGCAACATCTGCCTGTTGATGGCCCTCCAGGACGGAAAAGGCAGGAAGTGCAGCAGTTTTTGTCCAAATGGATTTCATAGGACACCTCCTTTGCCAATAGTATGTCCGGCAAGGAGGCGTTTGAAAACCGCCTATTTAGCTCAAGGGCTCAAAGGCTGCACCGCTGACGACGTCCCGCCAGGTGAAGATGCCGTTTTCCCAACACCAGGCAGCTGTGGGCGTGCCCTCTTTCGGCAGGGCCAGGGAGCCGGGGTTGAGGTAGGTGAAGCCCTCGATCGCCCGCCGCACCGGCAGGTGCGTGTGGCCGCACAACAGGAAACTGCCCGAGCGTATAGGCGGTGGAGCGTCCGGCCCATAGAGATGGCCGTGGGTGGCAAAGAGCTCCACACCCTCCAAAGACAGCAGGGCGTAGTCCGCCAGCATCGGGAAGGGAAGAATCATCTGGTCCACCTCGCTGTCGCAGTTGCCTCGAACACACAGCACGCGCTCTGCAACACCGCCCAGCATCGCGGCAACGGACTGGGTGTCATACTCCTCCGGCAGCGGGTTCCGTGGGCCGTGGTAGAGAAGGTCTCCCAGCAGCACTAGCCGGTCAGCCTGTTCCCTGCGGAGCATTTCCAGTAGGGCGCGGCAGTAGCGGGCAGAGCCGTGGAGATCGGATGCGATGAGATATTTCATGTGATTGCGCTCCTTTGTTGGTGATGGGGTCATTTTACCGCAAACCCCACCTAAAGGCAACGCCTCTCTTGCGGAGGCAGATTTTTGGGATATAATACTCTGCAAATGACCCATTGAGGAGGAACACATGATGGAACTGAGTACCACCCATTTGCTGGATCTTTCCCACACCCTGGCGGGAGAGTATCTCAAGCAGTTTGTATATCCCTGGCAGGCCCTGGAGGGCATTTCGGACTTGATCCTCACTCTGGGGGCGGCGCTGCCGGAGGAGGACTATGATCATCCCCTCCCTGGCGTCTGGGTTCACAAAAGTGCCCAGGTGGCGCCCACGGCCTATCTGGGAGCACCCTGCATCATCGGGCCGGAGACGGAGGTCCGCCACGGAGCCTTTGTCCGGGGTTCCGCTCTGGTGGGGGCAAGCTGTGTGGTAGGCAACTCTGTGGAGCTGAAAAACGTCATTCTCTTTGATGGCGTCCAGACCCCCCACTATAACTACGTGGGGCCTCTATCCTGGGCTACAAGAGCCACATGGGCGCCGGTTCCATCACCTCCAATGTGAAGTCGGACAAGACCCTGGTTGCGGTGCGGGACGGCGAGAGGCGCATCGAGACGGGGCGGAAGAAATTTGGCGCCGTTTTGGGGGACTACGTGGAGATCGGCTGCAACAGTGTGCTGAACCCTGGCACGGTGATTGGGCGGGATACCCCATGTCTATCCGGTGTCCTCCGTCCGGGGCGCGGTGCCGCCGGCGAGCATTTATAAAAAAGAGGGCGTCATAGTGCCTCGGAAATAAAAAACAGCGGAGACATGTTGTCTCCGCTGTTTTCATTTTAGACCATTCGATCCGCCTTGCTCTCAGCATACCAGAGGTTCCAGGCTTGGCGGTATACGGCGGCGGTCTCCTCCCGGCGGCATACTAGCCGTACCTGCCGGGGCAGCTCGTGGTCTGACAAAAAGTCCAGGATTGTCCGCAGCGCCACCGGAGCGGCCTGGGCCATGGGGTAGCCATAGACTCCTGTGGAAATGGAAGGGAAATCCACCGTCTGAATGCCGTGCTCCGCCGCCAAAAGTGAGACAAGAGCGATAGCAGGAGGCCAGCAGGGCCGCCTCGCCGTGCCCACCGCCCCGCCAGATAGGGCCGGGAGTGTGGAGGACATAGCGCGATGGCAGGCGGTAGCCGCCTGTGAGCTTGGCATGCCCGGTTTCGCAGCCGCCCAAGGTACGGCACTCCTCCAAAGCCCCGGCCCTGCGGCAGCGTGGATGGCCCCGTCCACGCCGCTGCCGCCCAGCAGCGTGGTGTTGGCGGTATTGACGATGGCCTCTGCATCCGACTGGGTAATGTCCCCCACCACAATGGAAAAGCGTCCGGCCTCCATGAATTACTTTGTGCCGAAGATGCGGTCGCCGGCGTCTCCCAGACCGGGAACGATGTAGCCCCGCTCATTGAGGCCCTTGTCCACTACGCCGCAGAAGATATCCACATCCGGGTGGGAGGACTGGATGCGGGCGATTCCTTCCGGTGCGGCCACTAGGACCATCAGTTTAATGTTGTTGCAGCCACGCTCCTTCAAAGCGGAGATGGCGGCATCTGCACTGCCGCCGGTGGCCAGCATGGGGTCCACCACCATGATATCCCGCTCGGCCACATCTTTGGGAAGCTTGCAGAAATAGACATGAGGCTCCAGGGTTTCTTCATCACGGAACATGCCGATGTGACCGACACGGGCGGACGGAACCATGCGCAGAACACCGTCCACTAGGCCCAGGCCGGCCCGCAGGATGGGAACCACCGCGAATTTTTTGCCTTTTAAGGTGGGGGCGGTGGTTTTGCAGATGGGAGTCTCCACCTCTTTTTCCGTCAGAGGCAGGTCCCGGGTGGCCTCATAGGTAATCAGCATACCGATCTCAGAGACGATCTCCCGGAAATCCTTAACGCTGGTATCCTTGTCCCGCAGGATGGTCAGCTTGTGGGCAACCAGGGGGTGATCCATGACATGTACTTTTCCGTTCATCATCAGTTCTCCTTTATGTCAAATTTCCTAAAAAATGAAAGCTTGTTTAACGCCGCTCGGCCTTCCGGAGCCGTTCCGCTTGGGGCGGACGCAGATAGACCGGCAGCAGCGCCTGGGCATCCACCAACCGGCCCTCCAAAGCCAGAGCCTCAGCCTCAAGAGCGACCGACATGGCATTTTGCATCATCAGGTGAGGCGGAGCGAGCTGGCAGGGAATACCGGTCTGATTTAAGAAGTCCGCGCACAAGCGGGCCCCGTCTCCCACAGCGATTTTGGGGCGGGCGTCCGGCCGCAGCTCTTCCGCCAGTTCCGCCAGGGAAATGGCCCGGTCCGGAGTCAGGCGGGTCAGTACGCCGCCCTCAGCGGAGAAGACCGCATTGTAAATCTGGCCGCGCCGGGCGTCCATAGCGCAGAGGATCAGCCCGCCTGCAAACGCTGCGTTCCGGGCCATAGCAGCCAGGGTAGACACGGCGGCGGCGGGCTTGTCCAGGGAAAAGGCCAGCCCCTTGGCGGCAGACACGCCGATGCGGATTCCGGTAAAGGAGCCGGGGCCCACCGCCACCGCGATGGCATCCAGCTCTTGAGGTGCTATGCCTGTATTTTGAAAGAGGTGCTTCACAATCGGCATCAAGGTCCGGCTGTGGGTAAGCCCAGTGTCCTGATAGCCAGAGGCCAAAACCACGCCATTTTCCGTGATTGCGGCGGAGACGGCTTTGGCGGAGGTTTCCAGTGCTAAGATTTTCATGGGAGGAAGGCTCCTTCTATGGTAATGGTTCGCCAGGAGGGATTCTCCGGGTGGCGGGTCAGGGCGACAAACACGGTCTCAGGGGGCAGGGCCTCTGCTACCTGCTCACTCCACTCCACAGCGCACACGCCGCCCCGGTCCAGATAGTCCTCCCAACCAATATCGAAGAGCTCCTCCGCGCTTCCCAGCCGGTACATGTCAAAGTGAAACAGGGGGAGCCGGCCGCCCTCATACTCGTTGACAATGGTGAAGGTAGGGCTTGTGACCCGGCCGACATATCCCAGCCCCGGGCAAGCCCCTCGGGTAAAAGGCGGTTTTGCCCATGCCAAGCCCGCCGCGGTATGCGACCACAGCGCCGGGGGAGAGCGCCCCGGCAAGACGCGCACCCAGGCCTCTGTCTCCGTTTCATTGTGGGTGAGATAGTCCATAGCAGCCTCCAAAGTATTGCCTTATTTCCTATGTTACCACAATTTGAACGAAGTGTAAAAAGAAATTTGCAGCGTTTACACACCTTTTTTTCTTGTGGTATACTGTCTCATACTGGGAATCTGCCAAAGGCGGAGGACGTGTGGAAACACAATGTACGGAGGACAGGGGATTTGAGCAGACTGAGGGGGACCCTGGCGGGCTTTTTCCAGCAGGCTGATTTGCTGCTGCTGGGACTTTGCTGCCTCGCCACGCTGTACGGCATGGCGCTGATTGCCAGCGCTACCCGCTATATGGACACGTCCGGCATGATCCGTTATGTGGGTGTCCAGGGGGTGGCCATGCTTCTGGGCATCGGCGCATATATCTTCATGTCCATGGTGGATATTGAGATTGTCATGCGGAAGTGGAAGTGGATTGTTGGGTTCAACGTGGTGTTCATCGGGCTGCTGGTGACGCCGCTGGGCGTTGGCGGGAGTACCACCGGCAATCAGGCATGGCTGAAATTCCCCGGTATTCCCTTTCAGATCGGCCCGGCGGAGGTGGTGAAGATCACCTTTACTCTGTTGCTGGCCAAGCAGCTGGAATGGCTGCGGGAAGAAAAGCGAGACTTAAAATCCTTTCATTCTGCCTTTTTGGTGGCGGGACACACATTGGCTCTGATGGGTTGGTACGTGGTGATCTCCGGCGATATGGGCAATGCTCTGACGTTCTTTTTTCATCTTTCTGTGTATGTCCTTGTGGCCGGCTTTGCCTTGCGGTGGTTCGCACTGCTGCTGGCAGGGGGTGGAGCCGCTTTTGTGGCGGCTTGGGTACTGGATCTGATCCCGCCATACATGATGGATCGTTTCCGAGTCCTGTTTGACCACTCCTATGACTCCTTGGGCGTGGGCTGGCAGCAGAGCCGGAGTTTGCTGACAATTGGCGCAGGCGGCGTGCTGGGTCAAGGGTACATGAACGGCACCCAGACCCAGAGCAGCTACCCCCAGTCGCTGCCGAACCGATGGACGGACTTCATCTTCTCTGTCTGCGGGGAGGAGTTGGGGATGATAGGCTGCCTTCTCATCATTCTGCTGCTCTCAGCTATCATTGTTCGGGTTCTGCTGGTGGCAAAAAATAGCCAGACCTCCTTCCAGTGCTACGTGTGCGTGGGTGTGGCGGCTATGCTGATCTATCAGACCGTGATCAATATTGGCATGTGCCTTTTTGTGATGCCCACCATTGGTGTCACACTGCCATTTTTCAGTTATGGCGGCTCCTCCATCCTGACGCTGTATATGGCTATGGGTGTTGTGTCCGGCATCAAGTTGCGCTCGCCGGATATGCACCGCCGCGGGCAGATCATTGGACGCTGAACAGACTACAAAAAGGTCCCAGCGCATGTACTACATGCGCTGGGGCCTTGATTTTATTCCTCGCCATAGCCGTTGGGGTTCTGGGACTGCCACGCCCAGGTATCGGCACATCTCATCCAAGCCGTATTCCGCCTTCCAGCCCAAGAGCTCCGCGCTCTTGTCGGGACTTTGCGTAAACTGTGGCCAGATCGCCCGGGGCGGCGGGCGGTGATCTCATAGGGGATCTTCTGGCCCGTGACCCGCTGAAAAGCATTCACCATGTCCAGCACGCTGTAACCAGTTCCAGTGCCCAGGTTGAAGACGCTCTCTCCGGGATGGCCGTTCATATAGTTGATGGCCGCCACGTGTCCCCGGGCCAAGTCCACAACATGGATATAATCCCGCACGCCGGTTCCGTCGTGAGTGTCATAGTCATTTCCGAAGACGTTCAAGTGGTCCCGGCGGCCGACGGCCACCTGGGCAATAAAGGGCATCAGGTTATTGGGGATGCCCCGGGGTCCTCGCCAATGAGACCGCTGGGGTGGGCGCCAATGGGATTGAAATACCGCAGCAGCACCACGGACCACTCGGGTCTGCCTTGGCAATGTCCCGCAAGATCTGCTCGGACATGTATTTCGTCCAGCCGTAAGGGTTTGTGCAGTTTCCGATGCGGGAATCCTCCCGCAGGGGAACCTCGTTATCTCCGGAGTAAACGGTGGCGGAGGAAGAAAAATGATCTTTTTCACGCCATGGGCCGCCATAGATTTGCAGAGGGTGAGCGTGGAGGTCAGGTTGTTGGTGTAATACTCCAGAGGCTTTTCCACAGACTCGCCCACGGCCTCTTCAGGCCGGCAAAGTGCATGACGCAGTCGACGGAGTGAGCCTCAAAGATGCGGTCCAAAGCGGCTTGATCCCGGATGTCCGCCTGGTAATAGGTCAGGGTCTTTCCGGTGATCTGCTCAACTCGCTTGAGAGCCTTGGCGCTGCTGTTCACGAGGTTATCAGCCACCACGACCTCCATTCCCTGTTCCAAAAGCTCTACGCAGGTATGGCTGCCGATATAGCCGGCGCCGCCAGTTACGAATACTGTCATGATGATTCCTCACGTTGTATGCGGGGGCTGTCTCATCCCCACAGTGTTCCGGATAGGTCCCTTCCCGCTCCATGCGCTCGATAGCCTGCCGTACGGTATCCAGATCCTCTTGATAGGTAACGCCGTACCAGCTCTCCTCACAGGGCAAGACCTGCACGGCGGCACTGCCGTCCGCCAGCTGGGCGTTGACCACCTGTGGCAGGAAGTACTCGCATTTGAGCGGATTTTGCGGCAGGTTTTCTTTCAAAAGACCGGAAATCGCGCCCACAGCTCCTCTAGGAATGCGGCGGAAAAGCCCCACAGATTCATGGATACCAGCGTGTCACCCGGCAGGTCCACAAAGGTTTTGCCATCCTCCGTATAGGCGGCGTGGTCTCCTCGTTTATAGAGCTCGGTCCGTTCAGTGATGCCGGAGAGGAACCCGTCCCGAACCTGACAGATTCCCGGGAAACAGACCCATGCTCCGTCACGGTGTTGCGCAGACGGTAGCCAACCATAGCATAACGGTTGTCTACAGCGTTGGCAATGAGATAGCTATAGACAGCAGAAAAGGCGCTTGGACCATAGAAGTCATCAGCGTTGATCACTGCAAAGGGACCTGTCACCATCCCCTGACAACAAGCCACAGCATGACCGGTGCCCCAGGGCTTTACACGCCCCACCGGCACTTGGAAGCCCGCCGGCAGGCGGTCGAGGTCCTGAAAGACATAGAGGACCTGAAAGCGCTCCTCTGCATGGCGGCCGACCCGCTCCCGGAACTCCGTTTCCAGCTCCCGCTTGATTACAAAGGCCACCTGGCGAAAGCCGGCGCGCCAAGCGTCGTACAGGGAGAAGGCGAGGATGGGATGACCGGCCCGGTCTACCGGTGCTACCTGCTTAAGCCCTCCGAAGCGGCTGCCCATCCCGGCAGCCATAATCACCAATGTGGGTTCTGTCATAGATGCCTCCACGGAATGTTCGTTATCTCTATCATACATCTTTTTCCCGAAAATTGCAATTCCCAAAACAATGCATTTTATAAAAAATGGGGGATGACTCCAAGAAATGCGGAAAAGAGGCGGGGGCAGGAACCGTTTTTCGCATAGAATGCGGAGAAGGGCCGGTGTCCCTTTGCTTTAGCATCGGGTTATGATGGCGCATACGGCGGAATGGAGGAACTTTATGACAATATATATCTGGGGAAACGCATCTCGGTACGAAAACTACCAACGTGCGGTGGAGCTCGCGGGAGACCAGGTTCAATTTGGAGGCGATCCAGAGGACTGCGCCGCTCTGCTGCTGCCAGGGGCGGAGACTTGGAGCCTTGGCGCTATGGCCAGAAGAACACTGCTTCCCGGGGGCTGGAGCCGGAACGGGATGCGGCGGAGCTGGCACTGATGGAATATTTTACAACGCTGCGGCGCCCGGTGCTGGGAATCTGCCGGGGACTGCAGACCGTGAATGTGTTTTTTGGCGGTACTCTGTGTCAGGATATTTCGGAACACGGGGCCTGTGACGGCGTCGACCGGCGGCATCGTGTCCGGACTGCCACCTCGCCTTTGCAGGAACTTTGCGGAGAAACCTGCGTGGTCAATAGCGCACATCACCAGGCGGCGGATCGCCTTGGGGCAGGACTGCAGGCTATCCAGTGGACGGATGACGGCGTCATAGAGGCACTGTGCCACCGGACACTACCGGTATGGGCCGTCCAATGGCATCCAGAGCGGCTGGGAAAATTGGGAGAAACGGTGTTCCAAGCGTTCCACTCATTGTGCCAATGAAAAATCCAGGCGGAAAATGGAATAACCGCTTGACAGAAGGTGTATTTCATGCTATCATATCCAAGCTGACGGTTTCCCGGGGGGCGGATGCAGGTGTAGCACAATGGCCAGGGCACCAGCCTTCCACGCTGGGGATGCGAGTTCGATTCTCGTCACCTGCTCCAATACATTCGCGCCAGTAGCTCAGGTGGATAGAGCAACTGCCTTCTAAGCAGTGGGCCAGGGGTTCGAGTCCCTTCTGGCGTACCAGCTCTCTCAAGGAGTGATGGTCAGCGCAATACTCCGCGTCAATGTGGTGGGTGTAGTTCAATTGGCAGAGCACTGGATTGTGGTTCCAGGTGTTGTGGGTTCGAGTCCCATCATCCACCCCAGACAATGGCAGGGGATCGGGGCTGCCCCGATCCCCTGTTTTTTTCCAAGATTGGGGCGTCGCCAAGTGGTAAGGCAAGGGACTTTGACTCCCTCACCCGCTGGTTCGAATCCAGCCGTCCCAGCCACTGACTGTTTCGCCATATTTGGCGTTTCCTGATATCAATACAATGATCCGGTAGCTCAGTCGGTAGAGCACCTGCCTTTTAAGCAGTGGGTCCGGGGTTCGAATCCCCGCCGGTCACCACGTCGGAGCAAAGACCGCTTTTTGCTCCGACGTTCTTTTATTCCTGCGGAACAAAAGAACGTCATCTGCCCGCTTCCTTGCACCTCTGTTCCCACTGCGCTGGGCTCACAGTGGGCGGACCGCCCTGTGGAAGGCTTTTTTCCGTTATCGGGAAGGTTGCCCTTTTCAGATAACAGCCTCTACCTCTTCCGAACAATTGGTTTATTCTTCGGAAGAGGTAGGGCTATTTTCGGCAAAGCCCCGCTATATCAAGGACTGGCTCCTCCCTTATTTTTGATTGATGCCATTTACAAAATACAAGTAGAACAAAATTGAAGTGCTACAAAATGTGTGGTCGATGTGCTTCGTCCCTCTGGTGTCACTAGTACTTTCCTGGTGCCATTCACGAAAACATCTTCTACCTGACAATGGAATCAAGTCCTTCAATGTGCGATAGATGTGTACGCGTTATAAAACGCGATGTAGGGAAGTAATTCCAAGCTTAGAATTTGCTTATGAAATTACCCTATCTGGCAGGATTTCCTCTTTTTAAAGGTAGTAAGGAAAGCATTGCAACGACGTTGTCATGTGTGTGGACTTGCTGAATGGGAGAAGGACTGTATGATAAAGCAGCTGCCTGGAAACGATGAGAGGAGCCTCGGTCACTGTGAAAATGAGTGTTGGAGTTCCCTGTGACCAAGCCGTCTTGAAAGTGGAAGTGATGAGTTAGGGCGTTTTTAGACATGTTTGTATGCGGCGATTTTGCGTGGAAACAAGGCTGAGATCACCCAGACATTATCAATAGAGTTCTCCCAGCCTGTGACCATAATATCGCTGCCCCGGATTTGATTGGCCCTATCGCTAGTAGAACATACCATTTCATTTTTGCCTTATGGAGTTTCATATAGTCCTGCCTTGCGGCGTTGCAGACACTGGCCGGCTCCATCTCTTTTATCCGTCTGGCTATTCTGCGTGGACTTGCGGCCACGCTGGACGGAAGGGCGTGCATATCCTTTTTGAAACCAGCAACTGACAGCACTCAAATGCCTCGTGGGATAGACCACAGTCTCCGCCGATTTTCAAGCCATACGTTGTTTTATTGCTCTGGAGAATACAGCTTGTTTGCGGAACGGAAACTCTGCTTTTCCATTACGCAACCTGGAGCTCAATCTACCTCTGGTGGTGACAAATACGCATTCAGAAGAGGCGGGGTTGGTACTTAATTGAGATCCTCCTGATTTTTTTGGCACACAGCGCGCGCTGCCGCCGACTTTACAACACAGACGTTCCTCCATGAACTTCTGATGAGAAATGTCAATAACCATACCGGTGAGAAGCATGTTCCCTTGCTGTTCAGACAAGGAGCCATTCATCAGCAGCCATACGACCTCTCCATCGGGACGGACGACACGGTATTCTAAGCTAACCGTTTGCTCCTTCTGTTCCACGGCTTTGTGCAGCCGCCGCTCAATAAAAGGAATATCCGCTGGATGGACCAAATGGATCGTCCTGTTGTTGAATTCATTGCGCAACTTTTCTCTCGTGAAGCCATGTAGAGCATAATAGTGATCGTTTGCATAAATTAAGGTGAAATCGATCCATTCTGGCACGGAAAATTCCACCCATAGGACACTGAACGATGGATTCCAACTCAGCCTGCGCCTCCACTTGGCCAGTGATATCTAAGCATAGGCTGACCAGCACTGACTCCCCATTTTGGCAGGATCGTCTGTACCCCGGTCTCTTTTATCCAGATGTAGCCTTTGTCTCTGCACAGCATCCGATAGGTTGTTGTATAACTGTTTCCGCTGAGAAGAGACTGTGTAATTTCAGACTGCAGGCCCTCCCGGTCCTCTGTCCGAATGCAGTTGATCATAGCTCCCTTCGTTGCAGTGATGAGATGTGCCCGACTTGGGTAATTCAGAAAAGACAGCATCCTGTCATCTATGTAATAGAGGGGGAAACCTGGGGTATTATAAGTGATCATAATACCACCAAACACATTCGTCCAGCAAGTTCAGCATTGCTTTTTTCTATACAACGCTCAAGACTCTCGTTCATGTCAGGATTATGATCAGAAAGGTGCAAAGAGACTGGCATTTTTAAATCCTCCTCATTCTCACATAACCATCCTGTTTAGATATTGCTTTACATCGCCATTTTTTGAGATGGGACGTTTGAGGCGGCCTGCCGGAGTTTGGAAGTCAGAGCGTTCATCTCATCAAGAATCTCGTTGTATATCTGTGCACGATATGCTGATATAGTATCATATGAAAATTTTTCAGTCTGACGGGTTTCTTGCTTCCACCGCAGGAACAAGACCTTGAGTTCGTTGGAATTTCGAGTATTGATGGGGTCCAGATAATGCTCCACCGACTCCAGGTTCCCCCCTGGTCAGGGCTTCCTCAAAAAGCATAGCGTATTGCACGCTCTACTTGCGAAGAATTCGCGCCATTCTGTTTGGCAATCTTTGCGTACAATGCACAGACTTTTCCGGAAAAATAGTAAGAATCTCTATCCATAAGCTCTAAGGCGTCGTGGATATATGTAAATCCTTTTGTACTAGCTGGGATTCCTGCACGCAACAGGATATCCACAATTTCATCTTGCATCATAATCTAAAATATCCTTTCAATGATCAATTGCCCGCCGTGCCTGTATCAGGCTCCCACATTTCTGGGTTGACAGGAGAGGTCTTTTGCTTTAGTATTATCGATATACTGAATATCCACCATTCGTGGTATGTGCGTCCGCGTATCACGAACAACGGTGTTTAGCTTACAACAAACATCTTTGAAAGTAAACCAATTTTTACAAATTTCTTGTTACCATCTTTCTGCGGGCAAAGAGATTTGTGAGGCAGAAAATGGGGATTGTAGCGTCTGATAAGGAGGACCTCACATGAGCCTGGGAGATAGATTACGGCAGAGGAGACAGGAAATGGGCCTCACCAGGCCCCAGCTGGCGGCTAAAATATGCGTGACTCCCTCAGCGATTGCCAACTATGAAAATGGAATCAGCACCCCAAAGCCTGACATCTTAATTTCCCTGATTAATGTCTTAGAGGTTGACGCCAACTATATTTACTCTGACTATCTTGGCAACAATCGAATCAGCAAAATTTATGATCAAGCTCTAAGCACTGAAGAGATTGATTCCATCAAAAAATATAGAGAGCTTTCCGAAGAGGGAAAGCGGCTTGTGCGGCTGATCATTAATGAGGAATACACCCGAACAGTCGCCCGAAGCCGGATCACCTTTCCCTGCTATCTGCCTGGTGTGCGTAAGCTCCACACCGGATTTCTCATGCAAGACGAAATTGGGCAGCGCGCACATCATGCAAAAAGATCTGCCTGTTGGGGACCGATTTTTGCTTTCAGATTCAGGTAGATCAATATCTGCCCGTTTTTCGGAAGTTTGATATTCTGGCTCTCCAGAAAAGGCAGGCGGGCACAATGAGATGGGGCTGTTCTATCTCAATGGTATTTACTATATCCGTACCCTTTTCCAGGAGAAGGGAGAGTGCCGTCTTCGATCTCGAAATGTAATTGATGAGGATATTTTGGTGAAAGAAGCGGATGAATTCCGTTGTATCGGCACGATTCTGGCCAGGTAAATGGTGTTTTGAGACTCTGAATGACCTGCCCAATCTGAACAGACGATTGCTCAGATGTGGTGGATGCTGAAATCCTTTGCACAGCAAGGATTTCATTTTTTTATATAGAGCACCCCTGTGTCACCAACCGAACACAAACAGAACAAAAACCAAAGCGCAAAATGCGTGGTTCGCGGGATTCAAGTCACTTCTGATGGCCCCTTTCCATTCGGACTGATTTAGGGCATAAGCCATCTCCTTTCGTCGAAATAACAAGAGGAGGCATATTTACAGATCACGATGCTCAGATCAAATGGAGTTTGCTTCATTCATAGAATAGACAGGATGAAAGTCATTGACCGGAATCTTTATATCAGCTTCTTGATTTCTACAATAGAAGGTACACGCTGCCACTTTTACTCCTTCCCCAAATATCTCATCATCAAGACTTCCAGTTTATCTTGATGACTTCTTTGCCACCTTTTTCTGTTTCGACCAATGCATCGTGGTATCTACTAAAGGTACCATCTATCATACTATCTTTGGAACCTGCCATTTTTCTTCTGTAGGGGTCTGCTTGCGAGACAAGTAGGATTGAAATGGAATACGATGCGATAGAAAGAGGCGTTCTCTTTGCCCTTTAGGGGGTAAAAAGAACACCTCTTTTTGCGCTCAAATGCAGAACGGAGGATTGCCGCAGGCTTTCATATCCGGCAGGGTCTATAACATTTGAGCGCAGAACATAAAGCGCAGTTCTGAGCATTCCAACAGCAGAGAGACTGAGGCAGCTGTAAAACCGGTATTGGCCTGTTCTGCACCGTTCAAAAGTGAAGGGAGAGACGGATTTCTGACGTATAGGATCTCACATTGGCGGCAGAACGGGGATGTCGCCGTCCGCACTGTAGATAATATCACCGATGCTCCGGGATTGCTGAAGCCTGTCCGTTTTGCTTCCAGGAGCGGCATGAGGCTGTGATGGGATTGTGGGGCTGAATAACATGTATCAATGAACCAAGATCGTGAACCGGTCATGGAGGCAAATGCCGGTATCTGGAAAATAAATTTTGAATCGTGTACGAAACCGTGCGAATCCATAAGTCTGGTCCACGATTTGTAGGGCGCGCTTCAAAATCGGAGGAGTGAGGTATCGGATATTGCGACGGACATCAATGTCAGAGGTGAAGCAGGCGGAGGGCTCGGTGCAGCCGCCAACTCGGAGGCTATTTAAAAATACTTTTGCAGAGATCAGCGTTGTAGTTGGTAGCATCGGCAGCACATCTCAGGTTGAAGTTCACATCATAGCTGCGGAGCGGATGGATGTGCTGGGGCCAATGGAAACTTGCTTTATGCCTCTCACCTATTTGCTAATCGAGGTGGTTGGTTCTCCCGGAGGCGGATCAAGCGGGAAAACAAGGAGTGGCAATAACACAGATGCATACAGCGGCATCAGCTTCCGCCCCGGTCAGGATGAGCTGGCGGAGGCGGACTTGCGGTCCACCACCGTAGGCTGTTACCCGGACCAGGCCAACGGTTTCGGTCTGCTGGACACCGGCACCGGTTCCATGGAGAAGGTCCAGATCACGGTCGGCAAGCTGAGGAGTGCCGTGAACCAGGTTCGGGAAGTCGGCGGTACCACCCTGACGGCATATGTCCACATCTGCGGCAAGGTTCATGAAGTATTTGGCGGCACGCTGGGCGAGTTGTAAGAAAA